>ENA-OZKB01001003-OZKB01001003.1-human-gut-metagenome-genome-assembly--contig:-NODE-1003-length-13483-cov-3.967977_pt1 | contig 13483 bp, 16 predicted proteins | sample MGYA00244821_ERZ653753 | MGnify/ENA primary metagenome ERZ653753 (study PRJEB26926, sample SAMN06165256) | human gut metagenome | biome: ENVO:00009003; feature: ENVO:2100002; material: ENVO:00002003...
GCATGACCTGTTGGAACTTCGCCCTCGTTTCCTCAGACATTCCAGGTTCTGGATCTGTTTTTTCTTCCTCCTGCTTCTTAACTTCGAGCGCAGGCTGCTCTTTCTTTTCCAACTCCAGCGCATTGTCCCTCATACTGGCAATCATCAACCGGATAGATTCCGGCAGCTTTTTCTCCTCGCTGATTCTCTGCACTGTTGTCCTGTAATTCCGGATAAAATGAGACTGTTCTACCGTCTCAACCCTTTCAGAATCCATTAACGCCCACTCTTTCAGATTTGCCGCACTTCCTACGGCTCTCTGGCAAGCCTCCGGCAGTTTCTCAAATTCTTCCACTGAATGGTACCCGGAATTTCTGACCGCTTTTCTTACCAAAGACCATGCCTCCAACTCACTCATGCTGCTATCCACGCTCTCAACAATCTGCGTTGCCTTTTCTCTGATGTCTGCTATCGTTGGTGGAAATTTCTCTGTCAGCATGTACTTCTGGATTGCTACGTTGGCCTGCTGATACGGAATATCTTTCAGCAACTCAAACCACACATTGAAAGCATCCTGGTCCGGGATAAATGTCGGCTGTGAATATACGGCTTTCATTCCCTTAACAAGCGTTTTGAACTCCTCTCTTGTCATTACCAGTTATCTACCTCACTCACTCTGTTCTGAATCCGGTCCCCAGCTGAACTCTGCGGAATCTGCGTCATTTTTTCCCAGATAATGCCTTTCCAGTTATTTGACATACACTCCTCAATCAAATCACACACCCGGCCTTCTCCAAATTCTGCCGCTTTCTTCTCTACCTGCCGGAGAAGGGATTTCATGCCCTGCTCTTTGTAACCTTCCTTGCGTTCAATCTTGTATGTACACCATTCACGCATCTTTTCTCTGATTTCGCCACCGAGTACGTAATCCGGAACCAGACGCTCATAGAGCTGCATCGTGTCTTCCTTCTTTGCCTTTTTCGGCTTCGGTGTCTTTTCTGCTGGTGGTTCCTCCTGCTCCGGTTCCTGCATCTCCGTAATCAATGCCTCCGGCACCTGGGAACCGCTCAGTTTCTTCTCGTCCTGGATGCGGCGATAATACTTCCTCTGCCGGTCCGCCTCGGTGGAACTTTGCCCGATAAAATTCTGAATATCCATCATGTAGATTGCGCCGTTATCCAGCACCTCTACTAACTTCAACTGTTCAAAAATCTTCATCGCACGTTCTACGGTCCCTACCTGGTGTCTAGTAATCGTTGAGATCATCTCTAGGCTGTACGGGATATAGTCCTTATACATCAATCGTCCTTCGTTTTTCAGACTCCGCAGGTACATCTTCATCAGTATGTCACTATACAAGTACCCGTCTTTCATTCCCTGGAGAATTAGCATTTCATCAGAATCAAAGAAATCCTCTTTTAATTTTAGATAATAATACTTCTTGTTATCTGCCATTTACTCACCGCCTAAATTCCAGCTACCAAATTCGTAATTGAAATCGGCTTCTTCAAGACCTTTGTACGTCTACAACAATCACACGTCTCGCATCTATCTGGAGCTTCCTCTCCGTTCTTCACTCTAAGAATTCTCGGCATATTCGTTTCTACCATACGAAGAGCTTCATCAAGATAGTTCTGCGTAATCTGAATCACTTCGATGTTTGGTTCTTCTTCCTTCGTTCCTGCCGCAATGTAGAATGGCAGACGTTCTCCTGTATTCTGACGCACAATTTCCTGGTATACTGCACCCTGGATGTCGTACCCCCAATATCTTACGAAATCTAAATAGCCAATATCTCGTACCCACTCCAGCTTCGTAATTGATGCCATAACTTTAAGATCCGTAATCGCAATTCCTCTCACAAAACTGTCAATCTTGATTTTCCATTTTGCTCCAAACAATTCCCCGGTCATAATAACCTGTTTCTCCCCACTCATATACTGCATGAACAGTGGATCTCTTTCCATTCTGGCAATAATTCTCTCTGCCTGTTTATAATTCGCTTTCAGTTCGCCTTTTTGAGTGAAGATATCAGGATTTTCTTTCTCAAACTCTTCAAGCGTTCCTTCAAAATATGAATCCACATAACTTCCAACTAGAAGAGGTGTTGTTTTCTTCTGTTCCCATCTTTCTTCCAGCTTCTCAATCGCTGTAAATTCACACGCCAACTTTCCATATGTTCCTGCAAAATCCTTGTACTGAGATACACTCATAAACTCTTGATTTGCTTCTTTGCTATAATAATTCTCTGCCGTCAAAACCATATGTCACTACCTCCTACGCCTCTTCCAGAACCATTCCGTCGATAACCGGCTCTGCCTGCTTCTGTGCTTTCATCGCCGCAAATGCGTCTACCGGCTTATCATTCTCTGGCAACAGTGCCTGTCCTGCTATCGTTCCCGGAAGAGACTGCTGATCAAATACCGAATCTCCGCCATCTTCATAGGCTTTCGCCTGTTCTATATTGTCAAAGTCCAAATCAATCAGTTTGCACAATCTTCTCAGCACCGTTTTCTTGTACATCTCACCGGTGCTGCTTTTCCAGGCCTGACTATCTTTCGCCTTGGAATAAGTATTCCTTACATTTTCGATGTCCTTCTTGCTCATGGTGTCATACATCATCGAACCATCTTCAAAAAGTACCACCGCAAACGCACCAACCATATCCTTGTCAGAGAACGGAATCGGCTTGAAATATACATTCTGTCGTCCGCTATCGATGGTTTCTGAAAACTCATCCCCTTCTCTTACTACTTTCGCAAAGATGTCTTTAATCTTATTTTTACTGTACCGCTTGCAGAGCTTAATTTCGCCCTTGTAGTCGGTCTGAAAGCTAAGATTTCCACCATACGGGATGGCGTAACACTCGCCATTAAAAAAATCCAGTCCCAGATATGCCGCTTTCGCCAGGCAAACCGGGATAGTTTCCGGATTAATCTTCTCCAACTGTGCTTTCTTCTTATCATCCTTCATCATATCCTGGATTACTGTAATGCAATTCAGAATAAATCTCTGTTGATTAAATCCGGCCGGTAACGCTTCCTTATTCTCGGTCAGTTTCTTCGTTAATCCGGTTTTTATTGTTCCATACCACTGTTCTACAGTCATCTGTCCCATTTCCTACCTCCTATGCTTTTTCCAGGTTCTCGCCCGATAATTCAAATATTTCATCAATCGTCATGCCTTTTAAGCACTCCTCGCACACATAACTTCCACAGCTCTCATAAAATCTGTCGCCCGGATAAATCCCTTCCAGGCATTCCGAACAGATATGAACCTCTTTCGGTTCTGGAGCATTCGGGCATCTCGGATGGCAAGGATTCTGTCCGCATATCTCACACATTTTCCTCTTCCTCATCCGATATTTCAAACGCCTTCGTCACGCTCTGTATCATTTCTGGAATCCACAGTCTTGCAAGTATCGCCGCTGGAAGAATCAGATACTCTCCTCCGAAGGCCATGCTGCCCCTTCGCTCGCATACCATCACGATACAGAAGTACTGGAAAATTCCCATTATGCTTATATATGCTGTCCAGCCCAGAATCTCTGTAATCTCCACTGTGTATATTCTGCTCAGCTTCTTCCACAGAATCCTGTGCATCCTGCGCTTCATAGATCTGTTTCTCATGCTGTCTGCCTCCGTTCAGTAAAAATTCCGATGTTGATTCCCTTACTAGATTCAAATCTTTCTATCAGTTCCTCTTTACTCTCGATTCCGTAATCTTTTTTCAGAATTTCGAGCATTTTCTGCACGTCCATACTCACACCTTCTTTAAAAACTTTTCGCCTACGATTTTCAGTTCGCTGATGGACTCCGCAACTTCATCTAAAAAAGCCAGGATCTTTTTCAGCTCCGGCTTCTCCGTTTTGTCGATAATTCCATCCTCCGTAATGTTAACAAGTTCTTTTTTAATTCGGTTCAGCTCATCACAATCCAATCTCTTCATCAACCGAAGGGCTATCCCTTCCAAGCCTTTCGCCTCTGTTGCAACTGGAAGATAACTGCATATTGGACATTCATGCTTACAATACCCAGTTTTCAGCTCCGGCGCATTATAGAGATCCGCCATAAGAACTACCTTATCTACCGGAACTACTTTCGTATTTCCCAACTCATAATCTGCGAGCGTAGAAACAGATATGCCAAGCAACTCCGCCGCGCCTTCTCTGGAGTATAGTCTTTCGTTGTATATAGCTGCCTTTTTTCTAGCAACAAAATATACATTTTCATTACCTTTCGTAGAGCCTCTTCCCATTTCTTCACACCATCTTTCCTGTTACAATTTAACTGTCTTTAGAGGAATCCTGTTTCCCTTGATATTCCTGGATTCCGAGCGCACCGCTTATCACTTTCATAACCGGTGGCGAATAGCATCTGCCACAGATAATTGCATTCAGATATTGTGTGGAGTAACCAGTCTTCTCAGCCAGCTCCCCTGTGTTCATGTCCAGGTCAATCATGGCTTTTCTTGCTTCCATACACCAATCTCTGGTTGCCTCTTTCATAGATGCCGATGTTTTTTCGATGTTAAGAAGGTCGCTGATTGCACTTGCAATCGAATCCGAGTAAATCCGACCATTCACAACCCCGGATACCCTGGTTCTTGACTTGCCAATTCTTTCAGCTAAATCGTTGATAGACCAGCCACGTTCAATCAGCCCCTTCTTAACTTCCTTGCCCCAGTCAGTGATATTGCCCTGCATTATGCTTTTCCTCCTTTCTGACGGAATTTCGCATATGTAGTTTACTTCCTCGAAGTAAAATGATACAATTTAACAGTACAAACGTACACTACATACGCAATCACAAACTACTCATGTAATTTAGCACTTCCCATTTGCGAATCATTTGTAGCTTGTGATTGTATTGTATCTCGAAAACTCGAATTTGTAAAGAGTTTTTCTTCGATTTATCGAATTATTTTCACGGAGGTGCTACATGGAAGCAATCAACAGAATTGAAACAGTTCTCGAACAGAGGGGACAAACCCCTTATGCCCTATGCAAATTTCTTGGCATCAATCAGTCTTCCTACTCTACCTGGAAGGCTCGGAACACCCTGCCACCATCTAAATACATTGCAGACATTGCCCGGTTTCTGCATGTTTCTACCGACTACATTCTTACCGGAAAAGAATCTTCTTGCGCTGATACACAGTCAGAGACCTACACTGATGATGAAAGGGAGCTATTGAACATTTACAACGCTTTACCGCCAGAAAAGCGTTATGAATTTAAGGGGGAAATGAAAGGCTACCTCAAAGCCCTTGAGGAAAGCAAGAAATACCTTGACAGCGAAAAAAGATTATACGTTTAGATTGGTATCGTCGTTTCAGATGATACCGGACAGGAGGGCTTATGGATTCAAAGAAATACTTTTTTCTTGCTCGAACCGAAGAACAACTGAATTGCGATGCTGCGGCTCTACTGCTCTATCTCTCTTCCTTCTGTTCTTCTCTTGAGGAAGGGCCTGCGTCTCTGTCTGCCGGAACCATCAACAAAATAGCGTACCTACGAAAGAAGCTCTCACTTTCCGTTCGTGAGTTTCTACCGTTGGTCCATACCTATTCTGACACTCTGACAGACATTGACTGCCGCCGGGCGTTGGTTTTCGCTCTTGGTGGCAACATACATGGCATAGTTTCTCTCTGTGAAGGGAGGGTTCCTGCATGGAGCAATTAACATCCGATAACAAATTTACTTTTCATGGGGAAGACACCGGCTTGTCGGTAGTAGATTTCTGGTCCTGGGCTTACAGTGATCTGCTCAACAATACAGACCGTGGCGTACTTGCAGAATACATAGTATATAGTGCTCTATTGCCCCCCCCCGGTTCGAAAATGCGAACAGATTGGCTCCCCTTTGATTTAACCAGTCCTACTGGACAACGAATCGAAGTCAAATCTGCTTCTTATCTCCAATCCTGGGATGAGAAGTACCACGAGCATATACAGTTCAGCATAGCCCCTCATAGAGCCTGGAATCCGAAATCCGGATATTCCCCAGACATTAAGCGGCATTCCGACCTCTACGTTTTCTGTCTCTACAAAGCACTAACGAAAGACGTCTCGCCGCTTGCCCTAGAATACTGGGAGTTCTATGTACTACCTACCTATGCGCTTGATGAGCAAAAGCCCAACCAGAAAAATATTTCTCTTAATTCACTGAAAGCTCTAAAACCTTACATAACGGATTTTGTCGGATTAAGGGAAGTAATATTGAATTGCCCGACTAAAAGGGCGTAGAAATGAACATGCGCCGTTCTGTAATGGGACGGCGTATTTTTGGAGGAAAAATATGATTTCAAACAGTACTGCCACTCATGCAAAAGTGGCTATATACATACGAGTCTCTACCCTGCATCAGATTGACAGGGACTCTCTGCCTATGCAACGTCAAGATTTGATTGCATACGCCAAGCTGATACTGAACACTGACGATGTGACGGTCTTCGAGGATGCCGGGTACTCCGGTAAAAATACCATCCGGCCAGAATTTCAAAAAATGATGTCTCAGCTCCGAACCGGCACGTACACGCATCTCCTGGTTTGGAAGATTGACCGTATCTCCAGAAACCTTCTGGACTTTGCCGAGATGTACCAGGAGCTTAAAGACCTGGGCGTTACCTTCGTCTCAAAAAACGAACAGTTCGACACCAGTACGGCTATGGGAGAAGCGATGCTCAAAATTATCCTTGTCTTTGCGGAGCTGGAGCGTAACATGACTTCGGAACGTGTCACTGCCACTATGATTTCCAGAGCCAGCAACGGGCAATGGAACGGCGGACGTATTCCTTACGGCTACGATTATGACCCGGAAGAACAGGGTTTCAGCTTCAACTCCGATGAGTACAACATCGCCCATCTGATTCATGACAAATACGAAGAACTCCGCTCCCTGGTTTATCTGGCCCGGTATCTGAACGAACATGGCTACCGGACTCGTGCCGGTAATGACTGGTCCCCGGTCTCTCTGGATATTATCCTTCGCAGTGTATTCTACTGCGGCGATTACCAGTACAACCGCCTTAAGGAAGGGGACAGGCAGCGTCCTAAGGATAAATCTGAATGGATTACCGTAAAGGACCACCACCCGGCCATCGTAAGCCGAGAACAGAAAGAACGCATCCTTGCACTCCTGGAATCCAACCGCAGGCTCAAATCATTCCGTAAGAGTGGTAAGAGCAAATATACCCACATTTTCTCTGGCCTACTTATCTGCGGAAATTGCGGCCAGCCTATGACGAGTTCTATTTCCACCGTAAAGAAGACTACCGGCAGACGCTATTCTCTCTACTTCTGCCCTACACACCGAAAAAGTAAGCTGTGGTGTACTGGAAAATCCACCTCGGACCCAATCGTTGGCGAGTTCGTCTTCAACTACATTCTCAATATGCTCAACGCTCAAAAGGCATTCTCTCCGGAAACGAGCACGCAGGAACTGGAACGTCAGCTACTCTCTGGCGATACCTTCTCCTCGGTGGCCGCCATTGCCCCGGACGGATTACAGGATCTGTTTCATACACTCCGCACCGGCACTGTCAAAGGCGAGGTCTTTGGAAAAGATGTCAAAATCAAAACGGACTCCGAGTCGCCGTTGCAACTATCAAAGCTCAAAAAGGAAAAAATCCGTCTGGAGAGAGCTATTGACCGTCTGAACAAACTATTCCTCTATTCCGAAAAAGCCATGTCGGAATCTGAATACCTCACTCAGAAGATTCAGCTTTCGGACTCCCTGGAAGAAGTCGAGGACAAGCTGGCATTCCTGGCATCGGAAGACAGCCTGCAACAGTCTATCACTGATGATGAATTTATCGCCAAGGCAAGCAACTTCATACTCTCCCAGAAGCTCACTGACCGAAACTACGTCAGCTTTCAATCGCTGAGTGCTACCGTTTCTCCAGAGGTCCTTGATTCTTTTCTCAGCAGTATCATAGACAACATCGTTTTCAAAGACGGAGCCGTTCACTCTATCACATTCCGCAATGGATTGTCTCACACGTTCGTCTACAAAGAAAAGCCAGAGGTTTAATCGTCCCTGGCTTTCTTCATATCTCCATATTCTGATGTATCGTTATTTTGTCGTGAATCACTCTACAAAATCAGCATCGCATCTCCAAAACTAAAGAACCGATACCGCTCCTTCACGGCTTCCTCATAAGCCGCCATAATATGGTCTTTCCCAGCCAACGCGGAAACCAACATCAAAAGTGTGGATTCCGGAAGATGGAAATTAGTAATCAGGGCATCTATCATCTTAAACTGATATCCCGGATAAATGAAAATTTCCGTCCAGCCGCTTTTGGCCTGGAGCATTCCGTTTTCATCTGTAGCAGACTCCAGAGTTCTGCAGCTGGTAGTGCCCACAGAAATCACTCGTCCCCCATTTTTTTTCGTATCATTAATGAGTTTCGCCTGCTCTTCTTCTACCACATAAAACTCGGAATGCATATGATGTTTCTCCACATCATCTACCTTTACAGGCCGAAAGGTTCCAAGCCCCACATGAAGCGTCACATGGGCGATGTTTACTCCCATATCCTGGATTTGCTGCAGCAATTCTTTCGTAAAGTGAAGTCCCGCAGTAGGAGCCGCAGCGCTTCCTTCGTTTTTTGCATAGACGGTCTGGTAGCGCTCTTTATCCTGCAGTTTATGGGTAATATAAGGAGGCAGGGGCATCTCACCCAGCTGATCCAGTATTTCTTCAAAAATCCCCTCATAGGAAAACTGAATGAGACGGTTTCCCTCTTCTACAATATCCAGCACTTCTCCGATTAAAAGTCCATCTCCGAAGCTGATTTTTGTGCCCGGCTTTGCTTTTTTACCGGGTTTTACCAAAGTTTCCCAGATATTGTTCTCTTTTCTCTTTAAAAGAAGAATTTCAATTCCTGCATCTGTGCCTATTTTACTTCCGTACAGGCGGGCAGGAATTACACGGGTGTCATTAATCACCAGACAGTCTCCAGGCTTCAGATAATGCACAATATGCTTAAAATCTGTATGCTGGATTTCTCCGCTCTTTTTGTCCAAATGCATCAGCCTGGAAGAAGAACGGTCCACCAAAGGGTCCTGGGCAATCAATTCTTCAGGTAAATCATAATAAAAATCTGCTGTTCTCATGGCTTACTTCCCTTCTTGTATAAAATGCCGCAAAAATATCATAAGAAAAGACTGCTACGCCGCAGTCTCTTCCAAGTTCTCTTAAATCCTATTATAATATACCACATCTTCTGCCAGAAGTATAGCCTTGTTTTCCTTTATTTCTACAATGTTGGCACAGCAGTTGGGCGGCACGCACCCGTGCCAGAAATTTTCTATACCGGCGTCTTCATACACATTCTGCAAAAGTGCTCTTACCATACAGCCGTGGGCTGTAATCAGAATGGTTTTGTCCTGCAGGTCTTCTCTGGCAGTCAGTTCCTTCCAGAAATCTTTTGCTCTGGCACAGGCCTGAACAATTTCTTCGCCGCCTTTTGGTGCCTGATATACCTCAGTATGATGAAAAAAATTATCCAGCATATCCTGAGGCAGAAGGGCAGATTCTCTGCCCTCCCATTCTCCAAAAGAAATTTCCCGAATTCTGGCGTCCTCATACACCGGCACCTGGCGATCCCTCAGGATATACATGGCTGTGTCTTTTGCCCGCTTTAAAGGGCTGGTAAAACAGCAGGCAAATGGAATCTCTTTTAATGCCTCTGCCGTCTGTTTTGCCATTTCAATACCCTTTTCATTCAGATTGGTATCCGACACCCCCTGCAGTCTTTTCTGCACATTCCATTCTGTCTCTCCGTGACGGATAATATATAATTTCATGGATGGACTCCTTTTATTTACGCAGTTCGATTCCCAAACCTTCCAGTCCGTTAAGAATCTTCTTCATCGCTGCATTTACATCTGCGTCTTCCAGTGTTCTGTCTTTTGCACGGAAGGTTACAGAGTAAGCAACGGATTTATAGCCGCTCTTAATCTGGCTTCCTTCGTAAATATCAAAAAGCTGATAACTCTCCAGAATCTTGCCGCCTCTTTGGGCAATAATCTGCTCAATCTGTCCGGCCAGCACCTCTTTCGGCACGACCATACTGATATCACGGCTGACTGCCGGGAATTTCGCAATGCCTTCATATTTTCTGTCAAAGGTTGCATATTCCAGAATTGCCGGAATATCCAATACAGCCACATAAGCCTTTTCTCCGATTCCATAAGAAGCAGCTACCGTTGGATGTACCTCGCCCATGTAACCGACAACGGTTCCGTCATAAATAATTTCTGCCTGACGTCCCGGGTGCAGGAACGGCTTTCCAGCCTTCGGATTGTATTCTTCTTTCTTATGCATACCAATTTTATCCAGGAATTCCTCTACCACGCCTTTCATGGAGAAGAAGTCTCCTGCGCCATACATACCCAGAGTAAACATCATGCGCTCTTCCGGAAGCTCCGTAAGAGGCAGGCTCTCTGGCAGGTAAATATTTCCTAATTCATACAAACGCACATCTTTGTTTCTTCTCTTGTAGTTGGTTCCCAGAGAAGTCAGCATACCGTTTAAGGAAATGGTTCTCATAATGCTGAAATCTTCTCCCAATGGGTTGGAAATCACAATGGCTTTTCTCAGTTCATGGTTTTCCGGAATCAGCAGCTTATCAAATACCTTCGGACTCTCAAAAGAATAGCAGTATCCCTGTGAAAAGCCGTTGAATTCTGCCATATCTCTGGCTACCTGCTCAATACGCAGCTTAAAAGGCAGTTTTCCTGTCGTAGCCTCTCCCCTTGGAAGGGTGGTTGGAATATTGTCATAGCCGTAGAAACGCGCCACTTCCTCTGCCAAATCTGCCATGCGGAAAATATCGTGGCGGAACGTAGGAGCAACAATTTCATTTGCAGCTGCATCGTATACCAGTTCTACTTTTTCCAGATATTCCAACATCTGCTCCTTTGTCAAATCCGTACCCAGAAGGTCATTGATTTTTTCCGGATCAAAAGCCACTCTTACGGGTTCTTTCTTTTTAGAGTAAACGTCTACCATACCGCCTACCACTTCACCGCAGCCACATTCTTCAATCAGCTGGCAAGCTCTGTCAATGGCTGCCTGTGCATTGTTAGGGTCTAAGCCCTTTTCAAATTTACCGGAAGCGTCTGTACGAAGTCCCACTTTTTTGCTGGAAAGACGAATATTTACGCCATCAAAGCAAGCCGCTTCCAGAAGTACGGCAGAGGCATTTTCGGTAATCATAGAATTTTCACCGCCCATAATACCAGCAATGCCAACCGGTTTCTTGCCGTCGCAAATCATCAATACGGATTCATCTAAGGTGCGTTCCTGTCCGTCCAGAGTTACGAATTTTTCGTCTTTTTGAGCACGGCGGACAACGATTTCCTGATTTTCAATGGTCGCCATGTCATAGGCATGCATAGGCTGTCCAAACTCTTCCATAACATAATTGGTAATGTCTACAAAGTTGTTAATAGGGCGAATACCATTGGCAGCCAGACATCTCTGCATCCATTTTGGAGAAGGTCCGATTTTTACGTTTTTTACCACTCTCGCACAGTAACGGGAGCACAAATCTGTATCTTCTACACGAACTTTGATATAATCGTGAGCGTCTTCGCTGTTTCCCTTCACCTCCACAACCGGCGGCTGGAAGTTCTTCCCAAAAGTTGCTGCAGCCTCTCTTGCAATTCCGATAACGCTGTAGCAGTCTACACGGTTAGAAGTGATTTCGTATTCAAAAACCACATCGTCCAAACCAAGCGCATGAATGGCACTGCTGCCTACCTCTGCATCTTCCGGGAAAATGTAAATGCCGTTTTCCGGTGCTTCCGGGTAAAATTCTGTAGTAGAACCCAGTTCTTCAATAGAGCACATCATACCGCAGGACTGGATTCCTCTCAGCTTTCCGGTCTTGATTTTGATTCCTCCCGGTGTCTTTTTCCCATCATGGCCGCCTGCCACACGTCCGCCATCTAAAACTACAGGAACCTTATCTCCTTCTTTTACGTTTGGCGCACCCGTGACAATCTGAATGGTCTCGGCTCCGATATTCACCTGGCAAATAATCAGTTTATCTGCGTCCGGATGTCTCTCGATTTTCTCAATCTGTCCGATTACAATTTTTTCCAAATCTGCGTCCAGCTTTTCAAAGCCTTCCACCTTTGTTCCTGATAACGTCATTGCGTCTGTATATTCCTGAGCCGTAACGTCCAAATCAGGCACATATTTTTTAATCCATGATAAAGATGTATTCATTCTTCTCTCTCCTCCTAGAACTGACGTAAGAATCTTGTGTCGTTTTCATACAGCAAACGCATATCGTCAATTTCGTATTTCAGCAACGCGATACGTTCCAGCCCCACACCAAAGGCAAAACCGGTGTACTCTTCCGGGTCAATGCCGCACATTTCCAGTACATGAGGATGTACCATACCACAGCCTAAAATTTCAATCCAGCCGGAACCTTTACAAAAACGGCAGCCCTTTCCACCGCATTTGAAACAGGAAACGTCCACCTCTGCGCTTGGCTCTGTAAATGGGAAATGATGCGGACGGAATTTCGTCTTTGTCTCCGGTCCGAACAATTCTTTGGCAAACTCTTCCAGAGTTCCCTTTAAATCTGCAAAAGTAATGTGTTTGTCAATTACCAGTCCTTCAATCTGGTGGAAGGAAGGAGAATGGGTAGCATCTACCTCGTCAGAACGGAACACTCTTCCCGGTGCAATCATACGGATAGGCAGTTTTCCTTCTTCCATAACACGGGCCTGTACCGGAGAAGTCTGGGTACGAAGCACAATGTTTTTGTTAATGTAGAAAGTATCCTGCTCATCTTTTGCCGGATGTCCCTCCGGAATATTCAGTTTTTCAAAGTTGTATAAGTCGTATTCCACTTCCGGACCTTCTACCACTTCATACCCCATACCAATAAAGATTCTCTCTACTTCTTCCAAGGCAATGGTATTTGGATGTCTGTGTCCCACTTCCATTTTCTTTGCGGGAAGGGTAACATCAATGACTTCCTCTTTCAATTTTTGTTCCAGAGCAGCTGCTTCCAGTTTCTTCTTGGTTTCTTCCAAAAGTTCTTCAAGTTCTGCTCTTGTCTCATTAACCCACTGTCCAACCTTTGGTCTTTCTTCGGCAGCTACATCCTTCATACCCTTTAATACAGCTGTCAGTTCTCCTTTTTTTCCTAAAAATGCAACACGCACTTCGTTTAATTTGTCCAGGCCATCTGATTCCTGAATGCGCTTGCGGGCTTCCGCTTGAATACGCTGTAATTTTTCTCTCATGATATTCTCCCTTCTGTATCATAACAAAGCCATTTTATGAAACAAAAAAACTCCGCCCCAAAAGGGACGAAGTCAAATTCCGTGGTACCACCCTTGTTCCTGTCAAAACAATCAACAGGCACTCGTATCTGTTTAACGCACAGTCACGTCATTTCTTACTCTTCCGCTTATACAGAATTTAGGAACTGTCTCTTATACACATCTCCGAGCCCACGAGACAAGAGGC
>ENA-OZKB01001011-OZKB01001011.1-human-gut-metagenome-genome-assembly--contig:-NODE-1011-length-13426-cov-5.547902_pt1 | contig 13426 bp, 9 predicted proteins | sample MGYA00244821_ERZ653753 | MGnify/ENA primary metagenome ERZ653753 (study PRJEB26926, sample SAMN06165256) | human gut metagenome | biome: ENVO:00009003; feature: ENVO:2100002; material: ENVO:00002003...
ATTTCTTTCTCACAGGCACGGAATAGCTTGACCGCTGATCCTGTAAAGGTCGAGTATGATGCGGAAAGTGGGACCGCTACCTTTGAGGTGACTTTCTATAACAAGCAAAAAACGAATTTCCAAGGTACGGCCGGCCTTTACGTGCGAGATCCTAATCTCTCGATAGACGATTACAGTTGGGAGGTGAATAATTGGCTGGAGATTCCGGCAGGGAAGAGCCAGACGGTATCTTATAGTGGCTCGTTTGATTGGGGTATTGGTGATATGCTTGCCGTAATGGCTACTTACCAAGGTTACTTGAGTGAGCTGTGGGAAACCAAGTATACGGATATCCGTGAAAGCTATCGTACGTTCTGCCTAAAGATCGATGGTTCGCTAGTGGTTTCTAATGAGGTTACCGAGCCGTCTGTCTCGGATTTGGAATATGCGTTTGATTCCGCTTCCGGCCTATTATCGGTTCAATCGGATGTGGCGATAGAAAATATGATGCTTTATACTTACGACGGCGCGTCTGTCTGGGGAACTACCATAGATAGCCGGAAACAATATACGACTACCTTGCCGATACTTCCCGGGCATTATATCTTACGTATAAAGACGGCGGATGGAATAATCTCTAAGAAGATTTATAAGCAATAAGAGTTCCTCTTGATCACTAATAAATAGGGTGTCCTAAAAAGCTTCCGGCGATTTAGGACACCCTGTTGTTTTTACTTAGGCTGTTATGGTCTTAAAAAAACACGTACGTGTTTTTGGAAAAAGTCGTACATGTTTTTCGGAAAACACGTACATGTTTTTTTAAGGGGAATTCCGGCATTATTTTAATGCGCCTCCAACCAGTTCTCTCCCTCGCCGCAATCGGCGATTAAGGGGACTTGTAGTTTCATGACGTTTTCCATTTCCTCCAGCACGATTTTCTTTACCTCCTCGGCTTCCTCTTTGTAGACATTGAAGTTTAACTCATCGTGTACTTGGAGGATCATCTTGCTTTTCAATCCCTCTTCCTCAAAGCGTTCGTAAATGCGTACCATCGCTAGTTTGATGATATCGGCGGCGCTCCCTTGGATAGGGGCATTGATCGCGTTTCGCTCGGCATAGCCGCGTACGACGGCGTTGTGTGAGTTGATATCCGGAAGGAAACGCTTGCGCTTGAAAATGGTCTCTACGTATCCTTTTTCCTTGGCTACCTTGATGCTCTCCTCCATGTATTCCTTGATGCGGGGGTAGGTGCTGAAATAACCGTCTATCAGTTCCTTGGACTCAGAACGAGGGATGCCCAGACGCTCGGCGAGCCCGAAGACGGAGATGCCGTAGATGATACCGAAGTTGGCGGTTTTCGCCTTCCGGCGCATATCGCTGGTTACTTCTTCTACCGGGATTCCGTAGATCTTGGCGGCTGTGGCGGCGTGGATATCCGCTCCGCTTTGGAAAGCCTCGATCATATGCGGGTCACCGCTCAGGTGGGCCATGATACGAAGCTCGATCTGGGAGTAGTCGGCCGAGAAGAAGAGGCAATCCGTATTGTCCGGGATAAATGCCTTACGGATCTCACGACCCAGATCGTCCCGTACCGGAATGTTTTGCAGGTTCGGATTGGTAGAGCTGAGGCGTCCGGTAGATGTTACCGCTTGGTTGAAAGAGGTATGTATCTTTCCGGTCTGCGGATTGATCAACTCGGGTAGAGCGTCGATATAGGTACTTAATAACTTTTTAAGTCCGCGGTATTCAAGAAGCTTGCCGATGATGGGATGTTTGCTGCGAAGTTTCTCCAATACATCCTCGCTGGTGCTGTAACCGCCGGTTTTGGTCTTCTTCGCTTTCTCGTCCAGCTTCAAGCGGTCGAAAAGGATCTCGCCGACCTGTTTCGTGGAGTTAATGTTGAACTCCGTGCCGGCCAGCTCGTAAACCTCTTGCTCCAGTTTGTTCATGGAGGCGGTAAGTTCGCCCGAAGATTGCTTAAGCGCTACCGTGTCTAGCGTGACGCCGGTGGCCTCCATTTCCACTAATACATATATTAATGGCATCTCAATCGTGGTGAAGAGGGATTCCAGTCCTTCCTTCTTTAATTCGGGCGCGAAATAATTCTTTAGCTTGAGCGTGATGTCCGCGTCCTCGGCGGCGTATTCGGCGATTTGCTCCACGGGTACGTTTCGCATCGATAACTGGTTCTTTCCTTTTGGGCCGATCAGTTCCTCGATGTGGACGGTCTGGTACTTGAGGTAGGTCTCCGCTAGGTAATCCATTCCGTGCCGCAATTCCGGATTCAGCAGGTAATGGGCGATCATCGTATCGAACAGAGGACCGGCTACCTTCACGTTGTATTTACGAAGTACCAAAATATCGAATTTGATGTTTTGCCCGATCTTTAATGATTTCGGATTTTGCAGGGCAGGGGAGAAGCGTTCCACTACTTTCGCCGCCTCTACTGAGTTAGCGGGAACAGGGACATACCAAGCCTCGTTTTCTTTCACGGCGAACGACATTCCGACCAATCCGGCTTTCAAGGGATCGATGCCATCGGTTTCCGTGTCAAAAGCGAAAAATTCTTGACCCAATAAAAAGCGGGCTAAATCGGCTTGTTTTTCCTCTGTATCAGTTAAATAATAGTTATGGGGGGTGGACTTTAAGTCCGTGAGAATCGATTTTTTGGGCTCTTCCGTACTCTCGGGCGTAAAAATCGCGAACAAATCGCCTTGAACGGGACCTTTCGGAGCGGCTTTGACCGGCTCAGAACTTAGTTTGTTAATAAATGTTCTAAATTCCAATTCTGTGTAAATCTCAGTCAGCCGCTCTTCGTTTGGCTTTTCACGAACGCAACGGGCGGCATCGAACTCGATAGGGACATCCGTCTTGATCGTCGCCAAGAATTTGGAGAAACGGATTTGCTCGGCGTTCTCCTCTACCTTCTTCTTTTGCGCGCCTTTCAACTTATCAGTGTTCGCTAACAGGTTCTCGATACTTCCGAATTCGGTCAGTAGTTTTTGAGCGGTCTTCTCGCCGACACCCGGACAGCCGGGGATATTATCGGAAGCGTCGCCCATCAGTCCCAGCAAGTCGATCACTTGCTCCGTACTCGTGAGGCCGTACTTGTTTAAGACCTCGGGCACGCCCATGATCTCGTAATCGCCTCCGAATTTCGGACGATACATAAATATATGTTCTGACACCAATTGGCCGTAATCTTTATCCGGCGTCATCATGTACACCTCGAAGCCTTCCTTCTCCGCCTGTTTGGACACGGTGCCGATCACATCGTCCGCCTCGTAGCGGGGTACTTCCAGAATCGGAATATTGTAAGCCTCTATGATTTCTTTAATGATAGGGACGGATTGACGGATCACTTCCGGCGTCTCTTCCCGTTGTGCCTTGTATTGCTCGAAGGCCTCATGGCGGAAGGTCGGTCCCTTCGGGTCAAAGGCCACCGCTATATGAGTCGGGTTCTCACGTTTTAATACATCCTCCAGACTGTTGATAAAACCGAAAATGGCGGAGGTATTCACACCCTTGGAGTTGATACGCGGATTCTTGATGAAGGCGTAATAGGAGCGATAAATTAACGCATACGCATCTATAAGGAATAACTTCATTACTTTTAACACGTTTTAGTGGGACAAAATCTGGGTAAATGTACGAAAAAACTCGCTTACTCGATAGTTTTTGTTACTTTTGCGAATCTTTGCATGGAATTATGGATGAAAGAAGGAAAATAGAAGAACCGGTTTCCGCTGAATTTGAACGTTTCAATAAGGATTTCGAGGCATCTCTACGCAGCGAGACGACCCGGTTACAATCGGCTATCGACGTTATACTGAATTCTACCGGGAAGCATGTGCGTCCGTTATTGGTGCTCCTTACCGCCAAGGTCTGTGGACAGGTTACGGATAACACGATCAATTCCGCTGTTTTGCTGGAGCTTTTGCATACCGCTACATTGATTCACGATGACGTGATCGATGAGACGAAGCAACGTCGTGGCGTTCCCTCATTGAACGCTATCTTCGATAACCGTATTTCCGTGTTGGTAGGTGATTATGTGCTTTCTACCGCTTTGATCCGTTCCATACAAACCGGCGATTTGCGGATTGTCGGGATTATCTCTAATTTAGGCAGAGACTTGTCCGAAGGTGAGATCAAGCAATTGGAGACTGCCGAGGAGAGTATCTTAGACGAGAATTGTTATCTGCAAGTTATCAAGAAGAAGACGGCTACCTTGCTTTCCGCTTGCACGGAGATTGGGGCCATTTCATCGGGCGCCTCTGCGGAGGTGATTGCTCTTTGCCGTGAGTTTGGCGAGTATCTGGGGTATTGCTTCCAGATCAAGGATGATATCTTTGATTATTTCAAGGAGGCGAATATCGGTAAGCCGACGGGAAATGACATTCGTGAGGGTAAGGTTACGCTTCCATTATTATATGCCTTGCGGCAGGGTAGGGAAGAGGAGGCCGCCCGTTATTTGGATATGATTTTACGGAAGGATTTCGCGGCGGAGAATGTCGATTCTTTGATTGAGTTTGCCAAGGCGAACGGTGGAATCGAATATGCCGAGGCCCGCATGAAGGAATATCATGATAAGGCGGTCGATGTTCTTTTGAGATTGCCAGAATCCGGGGCACGGACATCCTTGATCCAGTTGGCGGATTATATTATGACTCGCTCCAAATAGAAATTCCTTTATCTATTAGTTGTAGAGAGATGGCTCTTGTTAGTAAAAAAGTAAGTATGCTTCAATAGCCAATGAAGTTAACTTACTTGACGAAGTCAGTTAACTTCGATGCCAAGGTAAGTTAACTGACTTTGAGAGTGCTTACCGGACACAGGATTCTAAGTCATCTGCGCCCGGTTTATTAGAATGGACTATTTCCCGAGTCGTTTTTCTATATCACCGACCAGACTGCTCGCTCCTATACGGAACAAATCCTTGTTCAGCCATTCGTTGCCCAGTATTTCCTTTACGATCGTATAATATCGAACTGCGTCTTCCGCCGTGCGTACGCCTCCGGAGATCTTGATGCCAACCTTGTTTCCGGTGATGGAATGGTAGGTTTTGATGGCTTTGCACATGGTATAGGCGGCCTCGAAAGTGGCTCCCGGGTATCCTTTACCCGTGGAGGTCTTGATGAAGTCCGCACCGGAATACATGGCTAGGATGGATGCCTTTTGGATGTTCTCCGCTGTGACTAAAGCTCCGGTCTCTAAGATTACCTTTAAATGGGCGTGGCGACAGCTCTCTTTGATCTCTTGTAATTCTTCCGTCAGTTCCTCGAAATTGTCTTCCATGAAATAGCCTTGGTTCATGACAACGTCGATTTCATCGGCTCCTTGCATGACGGCCATGGCCGTTTCGGCGATCTTGACTTCCGTAAATGTCTGTGAGGAAGGAAAACCTCCGGCAACCGACGCGATCTTAACCTCTTGTGCAGTAAGTGCCTGCTTAACCGTTTCCACGAATAGGGGATAGACGCAAATAGCGGCTACGTTCGGGACATCCGGACGAGTTCCCTCGAAATCATTTACCGTGTCTACCATCTTCCAGATACTTTCTTTGGTATCCAGACTGGTTAATGAGGTCAAGTCGATGCAACCATGAATCGTTTTCAATACTTCCGGTGTAAAGTTTTCTTGGAAATGTTTCTCTAAAAGAGCGTTTACAGTCTCAGTGGCCTGGGTATCCGGCAGGGCCGGCTCAAACTTATTGAAAGCTTCATGATAACGGTCTATCTGTACGGAATTTGATTCGTGTTCATGTTCATGATGATGATCATGTCCACATTCGCAATCGTGATGATGTGCCATATGCTTATAGTTTTTGATTGTTTATATGTCGTTCTTTATCTCGGTCTGTTTTCTTTTGGAGATTCTTCTCGAAAGCGGCGGTAAGGTCTACTCCGGTCTGGTTGGCCAGACAGAGCAATACCCATAACACATCCGCCATTTCATCGCCTAAATCCCGGTGTTTGTCACTTTCCTTGAAAGACTGCTCACCGTAGGTACGTGCCATGATCCGGGCTAGCTCGCCCACTTCCTCGGTGAGGATGGTCATATTGGTAAGCTCATTGAAATAACGGACCCCATAGGTCTTGATCCAAGAGTCTACCATTTGCTGGGCTTGTTGTAAGGTTATATCTGCCATACTTATTCTTTATTTTGAGAGTCGATAATAATAGTAACCGGCCCGTCGTTTAAAAGTTCAATTTTCATATCAGCTCCGAATGTTCCGGTTTGTACAGGTTTTCCGAGTTGAAGCCCTACCTCTTCGCAAAAAGCTTTATACATCGGAATGGCGATATCCGGTTTAGACGCTTTTAAGTAGGAGGGGCGGTTCCCTTTTTTCGTAGAGGCGTGTAAGGTAAATTGGCTGACAACCATGATCTCGCCTCCCGCTTCGATAACCGAGCGGTTCATGACCCCGTTTTCATCGTCAAATATGCGTAGGTTGGTGATCTTTTTTGCCAACCATTCAATGTCTTCTTGCGTATCCTTGTCCTCGATACCGACTAATACCAATAGCCCCTTTCCAATTTTGGACTTAAGCTGTCCGTCTATCGTGACGGAAGCGTGCTGCACACGTTGTGTAACTGTTCTCATCTTGTTCGCTTTTTGTTCGCTTTTGTTCTATTTTTGTTCGCTTTCTGTTCGCTTTCCATCCAGTCCCTCTTGTAGTGCCTTGGCTTTCGCCTCGCCAATCACGGATTTCAGTTCCTCGAAGCTTGCTTCCTTGATTCGTTTTACGCTTTTAAAGTGACGTAAAAGTAATACTTTTGTCTTCTCACCGATACCCTTAATGGTATCTAATTCGGATTTCGTCTGGGTTTTACTTCGTTTATCCTTGTGGAAAGTGATGGCGAAACGGTGTACCTCGTCTTGTATCCGGGTAAGCAGATGGAATAGCGGACTGTCCAAACGCATGCCAACGGTTACGGGTGGGAACCCGAATAATAACTCCGAGGTCCGGTGCTTACCATCTTTCGCTAGTCCGGCGATTGGAATGGACAAGCCTAATTCATCTTCTACCACCGAGCGAACCACTTCCATTTGCCCCTTTCCACCGTCTGTTATAATCAAGTCGGGTAGGGGAGATCGCTCCTCGATCGCCCGCCCGTAACGCCTACGGACGACTTCTTTCATGGAGGCGTAATCATCCGGACCGACTACGGTCTTTATATTGTATTTACGATACTCCTGCTTGGACGGTTTCCCCATCTTGAATACCACGCAAGCCGCTACCGCATCGCTTCCCTGTATGTTTGAATTATCGAAACATTCGATATGAGCGGGCAGTTTTTCCAGATGCAAGGCCTCTTGGATCTCTTTCAAGATACGGGTATTCCGTTGTTCCGGATTCAACTTTTCCGCTTGCTTCAAGCGGTCAACCTTAAACTGCTTGACGTTCATCTCGGATAAATCGAGCAGTTTCTTTTTATCCCCTCTTTGGGGAATGGTGAAAGTGACATTCTCTAGCTGCATGTCCAGCTTGAAGGGTACGATAATCTCCCGGGCGGTGCTTTTAAAACGATTTCGCATCTCGATAATGCCTAGGCTTAACAATTCCTCCTTGCTTTCGTCCAGTCGTTTTTTATACTCGAATGTATAGGCTTGTACGATCGCCCCGTTTCCGATATGCATAAAGTTCACATAAGCGGAATGGTCATTCTCTATGATCGTGAATACATCTATATTATGTAGCATCGGGGTTACGACCGTAGATTTAGAACGGTAGTTCTCGATGACTTCGTATTTTTCCTTGATCTTTTGCGCTTCCTCGAACTTGAGCTCGGCAGCGAGCGATTGCATCTCCTCATAGAGGTGTTTGCTGATTTGCGAGATGTTGCCTCGCAGAATCTCTTTGATCTCGGAAATATTTTGCTGGTATTCTTCCAATGATTGCAAGCCTTCACAAGGCCCTTTACAACGCTTGATATGGTATTCCAGACAAACCTTATAGCGTCCTTGTGCGATGGATTCGGGAGTGAGGGGATATTTACAAGTGCGTAAAGGGTAAAGTTCCTTTAGCATCTGTAGCATCACTTTCGCCGTGAACAAAGAGGGATAAGGACCGTAATATTGCGATCCGTCCCGAACGATGTTCCGGGTTTGGAAAACCCGGGGAAAGTACTCGTTCTTTACCACGATGGAAGGGTAGGTTTTGTCGTCCTTCAATAATACGTTATAGCGGGGACGATACTGTTTGATGAGGTTGTTTTCCAGTAGTAACGCGTCTTCTTCCGTATCGACGACTATATATTTGATATCCCGGATTTGCTTGACTAACACACGGGTCTTATTGCTGTCATGTACCTTGTTGAAATAAGAGGATACCCGTCGTTTTAGGTTCTTCGCCTTGCCGACGTATATAATCGTTCCGTTTTCATCGAAATACTGGTAGCATCCCGGCTTTTCCGGAATGACCGATAGGATCGTCTTGATATGTTCGTTTTTATCGGCTATCATACGAATAGGGAAGTAAATTGGAATGTCTCGCTATTGAACAAACCTTTGTTGCTAAGTTTCAAGGATGGGATCACCAGCAATCCCATAAAAGAAAGCGTCATTTGTAATAAATCCATCGGTGTCTTTAACCGTTTGATCTTTTCCTCGATCTCTTCGTAACGGCGGCTCGTCTCTTCCAATGATTCGTCGCTCATCAATCCCGCTACCGGCAAGGGCAGGAGAGTGACTTCGTCCATACTGCTTACTGCGATTCCACCTTTAGCCTTTATTACCGCATTGATCGCTTGCATAAGCTCGAAATCGGTAACACCTATAGCGATGATGTTATGACTATCGTGGGAAATACTTTGAGCGATGGCACCGAGCTTGAGCCCTGTTCCTTTTATAAAGGCAATAGCGGGAGGAGCCGTTTGATAGCGATTTAGAATGACGAGTTTTAAAATGTCTCGTTCTGTATCTGATTCTACAAATCCATCGAATGTATGTACAGGATATAGTTCTTCTTTCGTGATTAATTCGCGGTCTTCGCAAACAATGACACGCATCTGTTTTCCTTTCGCTTTTACCGTTAGCTTTTCTAATGGGATCGGTTTCGTGTGGAAATTATTGCGGAGTATAGGTTTGTGGAAAGGAAGCGTGCATTTCTCTCCATCGTATACACAGGTTCCTTGTATATAGGTTGCCTGTATGGTTAGATTCTTTAAATTGTTTACTTGGATAAAATCGGCGGAGTCTCCCTCTCGTAAGAAACCTGCGGGAATTTTATAGTGCATGGCCGGATTATAGGAAGCGGCCCGTAATACATCATATAGATCATATCCTAAATCCAGCGATTTTTTTACCATCCTATTTATGTGTCCTTTGTTTAAAAACGAAGGATGTGCGTCATCCGTACAGAACATGATTTGTTCGGGATACTCTTTCAATAGCGGATGAAGTGCGTCAAAGTTTTTCGCTGCGCTTCCTTCCCGAATAAGGACATGCATCCCAAGCTCACATTTTTCACGGCCTTTTTCTAGATAGATGGTTTCATGATCGGTGGAAATGCCAGACTCGATATATGCCTTTAGCTTGGGGCCTGTTGCTAGGGGATAATGTCCGTCGATGGGTTTCCCTGCGTTTTTCGTGGCTTCTATTTTGCGCATAACTTCCGGATCTTTATTTAAGACTCCGGGGTAATTCATCATCTCTGCCAAGAAGTGTAGATCCTCTCGTTCCAACAAACGAGCGGTTTCGTTTGCGTCTATGATCGCACCGGAGGTTTCCATAATCGTAGCCGGTACGCAAGATGGGACACCGAACCATGTGTAGAAAGGAATCCCTTTCGCGTTGTCGAGCATATATTCGACTCCTTCACTACCCATTACATTCGCTATCTCATGAGGGTCCGCCACGGCACCGATACTGCCATGGCGTACGGCTGCGTGAATGAATGCCGCAGGGGTTACCATGCTACTCTCTATATGGACATGCGCGTCAATAAAGCCGGGGAGGAGGTAAGATCCCTCATCTTGTCCGGTAGGGATTACCTTTTTGATGCGCCCGTTTTGAATTGAAATCTCTGCCCCAAAGGTGCGCCTGTTGATTATATCTACCAGATTTCCTCGTATAACCAGTGTTTTAGCTTCATTCATTTGAATATCTCCTTTAATATGTTTCACGTGGAACATTTCGTGTTTTATCTTCCGAGCAGTACCAAAAGGATGTTGATGTCGCTAGGGGAAATACCCGGGATGCGGCTCGCTTGAGCGATCGTGTCGGGGTCTATCCGGGTCAATTTCTGGCGGGCTTCCGTAGATAAAGACTGGATAGAATTGTAATCGAATTTACCCTTGATCCGGATATTCTCTAAGCGGTTTATCTTGTCCGCTATGATTTGCTCTCGCTTGATGTAGCCGCTATACTTAATCAATATCTCGGCGGCCTCGATGATCTCTTCCTTACGAGAGGCCGGGACTTTGTCCAGCTCCGCACGAAGGGCCGGAACTAGATCCGCAAGGTTCTCCAAGGTAGTCTGCGGACGGAGTACGACATCGAATAATTTGCAACCATGGGATAGGGGGGCTGTGCCCAGTTTCTCCAAACCGCTATTTATATATTGAGGCTTTACGGAGTAGGTCTCCACAAAACGGATGATAGCGTCACGGCTCTCTTTTTTCTCTCGCAGTAAATCGTAGCGGTCTTGTTTGGCCAATCCCATTTGGTAGGATTTCTCGGTGAGTCGCATATCTGCGTCGTCTTGGCGCAGTAAGATGCGGTACTCCGCACGAGAGGTAAACATACGGTAAGGCTCGTCTACGCCTTTTGTTACCAAATCATCGATAAGGACACCGATATAAGCCTCATCCCTACCGAGGATAAAAGGTTGTCCGCCGTGGCAATTGATGTGGGCGTTGATACCCGCTACCAAACCTTGTCCGCCGGCTTCCTCGTATCCGGTAGTCCCGTTGATCTGTCCGGCGAAGAAAAGATTTCGGATTTGTTTGGTCTCCAAATTGTGTCTTAGCTGAGTCGGGTCGAAGAAATCGTATTCAATCGCATATCCGGGACGATAGATTTGCACGTCACGGAAAGCGGGGATCGCTTGGAGCGCACGAAGCTGGATATCCAAGGGTAGGGAAGAGGAGAAGCCATTTAGGTAGTATTCCTGCGTGGTCTCGCCTTCCGGCTCTAGGAATAGTTGATGTTGCGTCTTGTCGGCGAACGTCACGATTTTCGTTTCGATACTAGGACAATAACGGGGACCGATACTTTTGATCTGTCCATTATAAAGAGGAGAGTCGGGGAGACCTTCCCGTAATATATCGTGGCAAGTCTCGTTCGTAAAGGTAGTCCAGCAACTCAATTGTTTTAATTTACGATGACTGGTATCCATGTAGGAGAACTTATGGAAATCGTTCTCCCCCGGTTGTTCCTCCATTTCATCGAAGTGAACGCTCCGGCCATCGATACGGACCGGTGTTCCGGTTTTCATGCGATCTGTTTGGATACCTAAAGAGATAAGTTGCTCGGTAAGTCCGGTCGCCGCAGGCTCGGCGATACGTCCGCCCCGTATCTGGGTTCTTCCGATATGAAGCAGGCCGTTTAGGAAGGTCCCGTTCGTAAGCACCACCGCTCCGGCACGGAATACGACATTCATTCCCGTACGAACGCCGCAGACTTGTCCATGCTCGATAATCAGTTCTTGAACCATATCCTGCCAGATGGATAGATTCGGCATATTCTCCAGTATGCCCCGCCAGCAATCGATAAAACGGGCACGGTCGCTTTGGGCACGCGGGCTCCACATGGCCGGTCCTTTGCTACGGTTTAACATACGGAATTGGATAGCGGTCTGGTCGGTCACGATTCCCATATATCCGCCTAGCGCGTCGATCTCTCGTACGATCTGTCCTTTGGCGATTCCCCCGACTGCCGGGTTACAACTCATCTGGGCGATCTTGTTCATGTCCATCGTGATCAAAAGCGTCTTTGATCCTAGATTCGCCGCGGCGGCGGCGGCTTCACAGCCGGCATGTCCTGCGCCTACTACTATTACGTCGTAATTGAAAGTCATTTTTATTCCCTTTTATTTTACGCGAAGATAGTGAGTGTTCGTGAAAGAATTCGTTTATATTTGTATAATAAATACATACATTGTTTTCAGGTTTAACGAACTAAAGATTTAAGCTGCTATGAATTCTATTCAATGCCGTATCCTTGTTTTCCTTGTTTTACTGACCTCTTGCTTCAGTCCGGTTTGTGGGAAAGATAAGAAACCTCGTCAAGCGATCGAGAAGTTATCGATCGATGGTCCCTATCTATTGAAAGCGGATGATGGTAGTATGCGTGCGATATTTGTAGATGGGAAGGGCCGGTTATTGGATAAGCATTATAAAAGTATACCTACCACCTTTTCATTCGAGGTGTTTTCCGATAACGGAGAGAGATTGTTTCCGGTAACCATACACTCCGTCTCTCGTCCGAAATGGAAAGATGTGCAACCAGAGAAGACGTTTGTTCTTTCAGATCCACATGCGAACTGGTCTTGTTTCGCCTCCTTGTTAAAGGCGGGAAAAGTGATCGATGCGGACTATAATTGGATTTTCGGGACTAACCAATTGGTAATAATCGGTGACGTCTTTGACCGGGGCGTGGATGTACTCCCTATCTATTGGTTGATCTACAAATTGGAGAAAGAAGCGGAGGATGCCGGTGGAAAAGTGACTTTCTTAATCGGAAATCATGAGACCATGGTTCTGGGAAATGATTTGCGATATACGAAGAAGAAATATACTCAATTGGCGGATACTTTAGGAATGACCTATCCGGAGCTTTGGCAGAAAAGCGAGTTGGGACATTGGTTGAAAACTCGTAACTCTATACAAGTGGTCGGAGATAACCTGTTTGTCCATGCTGGGTTGAGCAAGGAGTTTTTAGACCGGAATTACGATATCCCTACCGTGAATGAGATCGTGAGCGATGGTCTCTTCTTGACGAAAAAAGAACGTAATATAGATAAAGGCTCCGATCTTTCTTTTATGTTCGCTACGTATGGACCGATCTGGTATCGGGGTATGGTACGTAGCGCGGATAAGTATCATCCGCTAGACCGGGATGATTTGCGGAAAATATTAGAGAAATATAATGTGAACCGCATCTTTGTAGGTCATACCATTTTCGATGATATCACGACTTTCTATCATTATAAAGTGATTGCCGTGAATGTCGATAATCAAGAAAACAAGGAGAAGGAACGAGGCCGTGGCGTCATGATCGAGAAAGACGGCTCTATGTTTGTCGTATATGATTCGGGAAAACAGGAACCGTTGTTGATCGAGTAATATTTGGTGCTTGAGCTGTCAAGGCTGCTACCATCATGGTGGAGGAAGAAGTGCCTCCCCTAATGTGAAGTAATGAGATAGGGAGTGCAACTTTTATGTATCTTAAATCTGTCTCTTATACACATCTCCGAGCCCACGAGACAAGAGGCAATCTC
>ENA-OZKB01001021-OZKB01001021.1-human-gut-metagenome-genome-assembly--contig:-NODE-1021-length-13355-cov-10.224511_pt1 | contig 13355 bp, 9 predicted proteins | sample MGYA00244821_ERZ653753 | MGnify/ENA primary metagenome ERZ653753 (study PRJEB26926, sample SAMN06165256) | human gut metagenome | biome: ENVO:00009003; feature: ENVO:2100002; material: ENVO:00002003...
ACGAGATTGCCTCTTGTCTCGTGGGCTCGGAGATGTGTATAAGAGACAGGTATTCTATGATGATCTTACAAAACAAGAAAGACATCGTGTAAAAATAAAATTATTTATGGAGGATCAAAATGAAGTTAGTAGATAAGATGAAAGATGAAAATTTAGGACTTGCAATCCTATATAACTTTACAAAAGGGTATGGGCATGTTCCAATGAGTGTTTATGATGTGGTTTTACCATTTCTTTATCATGATGGTTTTAGAAATCATTTATTTGAAGGGGTTGAAGTAGAAGAAGCCCTTACTAAATGTGTTCAAGAGGATGCTTCTTTTATTCAAAATATATTAGATACAATTGAAAAAGATAAAGAAATGACATCAAGAGCATTAGGAATTTGTCTTTTAAATAAATATTTAAGTTTTGAATTTGAAGATAATGAAATGAAAGGGATTTATCATGAAAGCTCTATTTTAGATATTAATGAAGCAATCAATTTAGGAAAATTCTTTTCAGGAAAATCTTATGAAGATATTTTAAATATTTTAAAAAAAAAGAGTTCTAGCGTTGTCTTTTTAGATAGTGTTTGTTTAGGAGATGATGTTGATCTTTCTAAGTTGAATCAATTTGGACAAGTAACGATTTATAAACAAAGTAATCTAGAAGAAGTCATTGAACGTATTAAAGAAGCAGATATCATTATTACGAATAAATGTTTACTTACCGAAGAAGTCTTACAATATGCTTCGAAAGTAAAACTTATTTGTATTACAGCAACAGGTGTCAATAATGTTGATTTAGGTTATTGTCATCGTCGTGGTATTACGGTATGCAATGTGGCAGGGTATTCTTCTTTAAGTGTTGCGCAACATACTTTTGCTTTAGCTTTAGAACTTTTACATAAAAATAGTTATTATCATCATTATGTTCAAAGTGGTCAATATAGTGAAAGTGGTATGTTTAGTTATATTGGACCTCGTTTTTATGAATTACATGAAAAAACATGGGGTATTATTGGTATGGGAAATATTGGACGTACGGTTGCAAAAATTGCTAAAGCTTTTGGCTGCCAAGTTCAGTATTATTCAACAAGTGGAAATAATACGAAGCAAGATTATCTCTCAGTTGATTTAGAAACATTATTAAAAACAAGTGATATTGTTTCTATTCATTGTCCTTTAAATGAACAAACTAAAGGATTAATTGGTGAAGAATCATTTAAGTTAATGAAAAAAGAAGCGATTTTAATTAATGTAGGACGTGGTGGTATTGTTGATGAAGAAGCACTGGTTGAAGCTTTACAAAATAATGAAATTGCCGGGGCAGGACTCGATGTTTTTGAAAGAGAACCACTTGCAAAAGAGAGTCCTTTACTACAAATTAATGATGCTTCAAAACTTTTAATGACACCTCATATTGCATGGGCAACAGTAGAAGCAAGAAATCGTTTGTTTGATTTAGTCGTTGATAATATTCAAGGTTTTTTAAAGGGTGATTTAAAGAATGTATGTTAATGCATTCTTTTTTTTGCAATTTAAAATGAATTATGTTATACTCGAAAAACTTGAGGAGAAAATGAATGAACAAATTTGAAAAATTAGGATTAAGTGAAGAATTATTAAAATCAATCAATGAATTAGGTTTTGAAAAACCAACACCTATTCAAGAAAATATTATCCCTGTTATTTTGGAAGGCTATGATGTCATTGGACAAGCACAAACAGGAACAGGAAAAACTTTGGCGTTTTCAAGTATTTTACTTACAAATTTAAAAGAAAGAAAAAAGAAACCACAGGCGTATATTTTATCACCAACAAGAGAACTTACCATGCAAATTCATGAAGAATTAAAAAAACTTGGAAAATACAGTTCTTTACGTTTTGCTTGTGTATATGGTGGTAGTGGTATTGAAAAACAAATTAAATCGATTAAAAAAGGTGTTGATATTGTCGTAGGAACACCGGGAAGAATGATGGATTTAATGAGACGTAAAGTTCTTCAACTAGATGAAGTTTCTTACGTGGTTTTAGATGAAGCTGATGAAATGTTGAATATGGGATTTGTAGAAGATATTGAAACGATTATTTCTAAGACAAATCCAGAACATACAACGATGTTGTTTTCTGCAACAATGCCAGAAGGTATTAAAAAAATTGCGAAAAATTATATGAAACCAGATTATAAACATATTCAAGTTAAACAAAAAACAGTGACAGCTAACACAGTTAAACAATATTACTTTGAAGTTAAACAAAAAGACCGTTTTGAAACATTATGCCGTATTATTGATAGTGAAACGGTACAATCAGGAATTATTTTCTGTCGTACTAAAAGAAGCGTTGATGAAGTAACGGAACAAATGCAAAAGGCTAACTATAATGTAGAAGCAATGCATGGTGATTTAAATCAAGATCATCGTATGCGAACTTTAAAGAAATTCAAAGAGGGAACAATTCATTATTTAATTGCCACAGATGTTGCTGCTAGAGGGATTGATGTAGAAAATATTAGCCATGTTATCAATTATGAATTACCTCAAGAAGTAGATCTTTATGTACATCGTATCGGTCGTACAGGTCGTGCGAATCGTGAAGGAAAAGCCTATACAATTGTTGTAGGAAAAGAAGAACGCTATTTAAAAGAGATTGAAAGAAAAACAAAATCTCATATTGAAAAATTAGAAGTACCAACATTAACACAAATTCACCAACATAAAGTAACAGAATTAATGTATAAATTAGAAGATATGATTTTACATGGAGAACATAAACCAATGAAAGATTTGGTAAATCAAATTGAAAATCATATGTTAAAAGATGTAACGGCAGCTTTAATAGAATTATCTTTAAATCAACAGATTGGTTTTCCTTATACGAAAGAAAAACTTGAATCTTCATCAAAACGTAAAAAAGGTGCAAGTGAAGGTTATACACGTTTATTTTTAACGGTAGGATCTATGGATAAAGCAAAGAAAAAAGATATTATTCATTTCTTGGTCTCAAAGGCAAATATTAGAGAAAGTGATATTCAAGGAATTGATATTAAAAGAAAGTTTACGTTTGTAAATATTAATGATAAAGCTGTAAAAAAAGTGATGAGACATTGTCAAAAAGAAAAATTAAATGGACGAAAAGTAGAAATAGAGCAAGCAAATAGCCGTTAGGCTGTTTCTTGTTCAATTTTTTTTAAAAAATTAAAGGCGATAGAATCAACATAATTAACAAAAATTATGAAAGCGGTATCAATTTACACTTGAATGTAAGGGCTATCATGTGTATAATTATATTAGTTGATTAATTAGGAGGATTGATTGAAATGAAACAATATGTTTACTCATTCAAAGAAGGAAATAAAGATATGAGAGTCATCCTTGGAGGTAAAGGTGCAAACTTAGCTGAAATGACAAGCATTGGTTTACCTGTTCCACAAGGATTTACTGTATCAACAGAAGCTTGTACTGCTTATTATGAAGATGGAAAACAAATTTCGCCTGAAATTTGTGTGCAAATTGATAATAAATTAGCTGAATTAGAAGCTGAAACTGGAAAAAAATTAGGAGATCCAACAAATCCATTGTTAGTATCTGTTCGTTCTGGAGCAAGAGAATCAATGCCAGGTATGATGGATACTGTTTTAAACTTAGGTTTAAATGATGAAGTAGCTACTGGGTTTACTAAAATTACAAATAATGAAAGATTCGTATATGATAGTTATAGAAGATTCATTCAAATGTTCGCAGATGTTGTTATGGGATTCCCAAAAAGCTCATTTGAAAGAAAATTTGATGATATCAAAGAAGAAAAAGGAGTTGAATTTGATACAGATTTAACTGCTGAAGATTTAAAAGAAGTTGTTGCTATTTATAAAGAAGAATACAAAAAACATGCGGGAGTTGAATTCCCACAAGATCCAAAAGTTCAATTAATGGAAGCTATCAAAGCTGTATTCCGTTCATGGAACAATGATCGTGCAATCACTTATAGACGTTTAAATGATATTCCTGGTTCATGGGGAACTGCTGTAAACGTTCAACAAATGGTTTATGGTAATACAGGAGATACTTCTGGTACAGGTGTTGCCTTCACTCGTAACCCTGCAACTGGTGAAAAGAAATTATTCGGTGAATACTTAATGAATGCACAAGGTGAAGACGTTGTTGCTGGTATTCGTACACCTCAACCAATTGCAACATTAAATGATGTTATGCCAGAATGCTATGAACAATTCTGTAAAGTATGTGACATTCTTGAAGAACATTATAGAGATATGCAAGATATGGAATTTACTATTGAAAATGGTAAATTGTTCATGTTACAAACTCGTAATGGTAAAAGAACTGCACAAGCCGCTTTAAAAATTGCAGTTGATTTAGTAAATGAAGGAATGATTACTAAAGAACAAGCCTTATTAAAAGTAGAACCAAGACAATTAGATCAATTATTACATCCAAACTTTGAAGAAACTTCATTGAAATGTGCTCAAGTTGTAGCTACAGGATTAGCTGCTTCTCCAGGTGCTGCAACAGGACGTATTTATTTCACTGCAGAAGATGTTATTGAAGCTCATAAAAATGGTGTTCAAGATATCTTATTAGTTCGTCTTGAAACTTCACCAGAAGATATCGAAGGTATGAATATTGCTCATGGTATCTTAACTATCCGTGGTGGTATGACATCACATGCAGCTGTAGTTGCTCGTGGTATGGGTACTTGCTGTGTGTGTGGATGCGGAAGCTTAAGAGTTGATGAAGAAGCTAAAGTATTAATGACACCAGATGGTAAAAAATATCATGAAGGTGACTATATGTCATTAGATGGAAGTACAGGTAATGTTTATGGTGAAAGAATCAAAACTGTAGAACCTGAAATCAGTGGTGACTTTGAAACATTCATGTCATGGGCTGATGATGTACGTACATTAAAAGTTAGAACAAATGCTGATACTCCAAGAGATGCTTTACAAGCTCGTAAATTTGGGGCAGAAGGTATTGGTTTATGTAGAACAGAACATATGTTCTTCGAAGAAGAAAGAATTTTCAACTTCAGACGTATGATTACTGCTGAAACAGTAGAAGCAAGAAAAGAAGCATTAGAAAAAATCTTACCATATCAAAGATCTGACTTTAAAGAATTATTTAAAGCAATGGAAATCTATCCAGTAACAATTCGTTTCTTGGATCCACCTTTACATGAATTCTTACCTCATACAGATGAAGAAATCAGACCTTTAGCTGAAAGTTTAGGTATGACATTTGATGCGTTAAAAGCACGTGTTGAATCATTAAAAGAATTCAACCCAATGATGGGTCATCGTGGATGCCGTTTAGCAGTAACTTATCCAGAAATTGCTGAAATGCAAACAAGAGCTGTTATTGAAGCTGCAATTGCTGTTAATAAAGAAGGACAAAACGTTGTTCCTGAAATTATGATTCCATTAGTAGGAGATATTAAAGAATTAAAATATGTTAAAGATGTCGTATGTAAAACGGCTGATGCAATTATCGAAGAAGCAGGTGTTGAATTACCATATAAAGTTGGTACAATGATTGAAATTCCTCGTGCTGCATTAACTGCAGATGAAATCGCAAAAGAAGCTGAATTCTTCTCATTTGGTACAAATGACTTAACTCAAATGACTTATGGATTCTCTCGTGATGATGCTGCTAAATTCTTAAATGAATATTATACTAAGAACATCTTTGAATCTGATCCGTTTGCTCACATTGATGAAAATGGTGTTGGACAATTAATGCAAATTGCTATTAATAAAGCTAAACCAGTTCGTCCAGATATTAAATTAGGTATCTGTGGTGAACATGGTGGAGATCCTAGAACTGTTGAATTCTGTCATAGAATTGGTTTAACTTATGTTTCATGTTCTCCATACCGTGTACCATTAGCACGTTTAGCTGCTGCTCAAGCTGCTGTTAAAGAAAAAATGGGTAAATAGTTTATAAGGAGGGTAGTGAAAACTACTCTTTTTTTATTTGTGTGAAATTCAATTATTGAAGTTTTCTTTTTTTAGTGAAATAATAAAAATTAGGAGATGATAAAATGACGTATGAAGAAATGATAGAAGATGAAACTTTTATTGAGGGAATGCAAACACGTATCATATCTGATCAAGAAATGGATACTATGTATATTCCGGATGTTGAATATATGAATATTGATGGAATCAGTCGTGTTTTACAAATATTAGTACCTCGTAAAAGGGTGATGGAAAATGAAAAATATCCACTAATTGTCTATGTTCAAGGGTCTGCTTGGCATAAACAAAATGTTTATCAACATGTAGGACAACTTAATTATTTATGTAAACAAGGTTTTGTTGTAGCTGTTGTACAATATCGTGAAAGTGATTTAGTGCCTTTTCCAGCACAAATAGAAGATACCAAAACAGCAATTCGTTTTTTAAGAAAACATCACGAAGAATATTTTATTGATGAACAAAATGTTTTTTTATTTGGTGATTCATCGGGTGGACATGTAGTTTTAGTAAGTGGACTTACAAGTAAATTACCATTATTTAACAGTAATTTATATTCTGAATATTCTAATGAAGTACGTGCTATTATTGATTTTTATGGTGTGGTTGATATTACGATGGAAGATGGCTTCCCAACAACAGAAAATCATCAACAACCCGATAGTCCAGAGGGATATTTAATTGGAAGAAAAAATGTTTTAGAATATTTAGATATCGCTCGCCAAACAAGTCCAATGACATATTTAGATGGTGATATTCCACCTATTTTAATTGCTCATGGAACAAAGGATCGTTTAGTTGCGTTTAAACAAAGTGTTAAACTTTATAAGGCTTTAAAAGATAAAAATAAAGAAGTTATTTTTTATCGTATGAAAGGGGCAGATCATGGTGGACCTATGTTCTTTTGTGAAGAAATGCTTGATGAAGTAATTAAATTTATAAAAAAGAGCGTAGCTCATGATTAATAAATAGGAATATGGTAAAATATTATTATTAGAGGAAAGAATATTTTAAAAAATATTGATAAACAAAAAGTATTAAAATTAAAATAAGAAGTTGCTTATCAAAAAGGACAAGTTGTTTCTAAAACATTAGCACAAAATGAAGCGTTAAGTGTAACTTTTTTTCTTTTGATAAAGGAGAAGAAATTAGTTCTCATAAAAGTGGTGGAGATGCTTTTGTGACTTGTTTGGATGGTGAAGGAGAAATTACAATCGCTAGTGTAAAATATATTTTACATGAAGGAGAATCAATTGTAATGCCTGCTGGGTTACCACATGCAGTCTATGGAAAAGAATAATTTGAAATGTTATTAGTTGTTGTCTTTTAATGATTGCTATGATGAAATATCATCATAGCTTTTTTTTATGTTAAGATTGGTCTATAATAATCATAAAGGTGAGTATTATGGAAAAAATAATGTTGAATTTAAATAGTTTGGCAACGATGTTATGTACATGTGATTTATATGCATATGATGAAGCTGCTTTAACAAGTGACGAGTGGTTGGAAGTCGAAAAAAATTTAAAAGTTCATGGGTTAAATGGTCCCGGCAGTCTTTTTGGATTAAATAGTGATGAATTAATGGACATATTAGATATTTCTGAATATAGTGCATATAAAATTGTGCGACGAATGAAATCGATACAGTTTTTTTTAAAAAAATTGCATGAATATGAACAACAAGGAATTCGTATTATTACTAAATATGATGAAGAGTATCCTCAAAATCTAATCAAGAAAATGAAAAAGAGTGCACCCCTTTGCTTATTTATTGCAGGAACATTACCGGTGAAATTTGAAGGTATTTCTATTACGGGATTGCAAACAGTTTCTAAAAAAGAAAAAGGATATGTTAAACGACTTGTTGATAAGCTCAATAATGAAGATAAATGGTTAATTTCTAATGATTGTAAAGGAATTGATCAAGAGGCCTTTCATTATGGATTGCATCATCATAGTCAAATAATTTGCTTTGTTTGTGAAAATATGCTAAATAAAATACAAGAATATAAAAAGAGTATTAGAATGGGGAAGGTTGTTTTTTTAAGTGCTGTTGATCCTGCTAAAAGATTTACTGTTACTCATGCTATTGATAGAAATAGTTATGTATGTGTTTTGTCAATGTTTCAAATTGTTGTTTCAAGTAAAATAAATAGTGGTGCTACTTGGTTTACAATCATGCATAATATGCATCATAATTGGACTGTTTCATTGGTTCTTGATAATGATTGTTTTGGAAATCAAAGACTACTAGAAATGAAAACAGTACCGATTTATATAAAAAATATTGTTTCAGATACAAGTTTTGAGATGATTTATGAACTTAATAAAAAAGAAAATATAGAAGAAGTTAATATTGATCAAATGTCAATATTTGAATTTATAGGAGATACGAATGAATCGAGAATATAAAATATATAAAATTACTTACTTTTTGATGGCTGTGAATGTTATTACATATCTGTATACTTCGTTAAAATATGGTTTATCAATGTCCGCTATGCAAGGGATACAAGTTGGAGGTTTTAATCCTTTGTATGTTTATTACTATCATGAATATTACCGATTGATTACAGCTAATTTTATTCATTTTGGTTTAATGCATATTTTTTGTAATGTTTATTCTTTATATAATTTAGGAATGTTAATGGAAAAAATATTAAAAGAGAAAAAATATATTATCGTTATTGTAGTTTCGATGATTTCGACAACATTATTTTCTTATTTGTTATTTTTATTATTTAATATTGGTACAAATAGTGTGATGGGTGGTATTTCCGGTGTTGTTTTTGGATTTATTGGTTCGCTTTTAGCACTATCAGTTTTATATGGTGATGTGTATAGCTATTTGTTTAAACAAATTGTTTCTAGTGTTGTATTGATGCTTTTTATTTCGGTGGCTGTTCCTTCGATTTCTTTAGTGGGTCATTTGGGCGGAATGATTGGTGGATTTATTGCAACGTTTGTTTTAGAAAAGATAGATTCAAAAAAAGAAAGAATAATAAATTAGGGGGGATATAATGAATTTACAAGAAAAATACAATGAATATAAACAAAGGCAAGAGGCCAAAAAGTTTTTTAATCAAAATAATGATTATCATTTATCAATAAGTGATTATATAAAAATGTTTGTTGTTGGCACAGTAATTGCCATTTTTTCAACAATTGCTTTTGATTTTATTAGTTTACAAATAGGGTGGAGCTTTTCATATTTTGATATTTTAACAGGTTATTTTACAGGCTTTATTGTTTTAAAAATAGCGCGTTATGGAAGCGAAAAAGTTGGGGTCATTTCAGTGATATGCTATCTACTTGGAACGCTGTTTACACCGATATTGACATATTATGCTTTTTGGGGTCAATCTCTTACTTTGGTGATGGCTATTCAATTAGCGATAGGACAGTTTAGCAATCTTTTTTCTTTAGTTTTTATAGCTATTGGAGCAATGACAGCGTATATAACAAGTAAAAATTAGTAGGACTATAAGGTCCTATTTTTTATTTTTGATAGAAATAGTAAGCGAATTCATGAATTCGTGTAGTCAAAATGTTTGGAAAGTAGTATAATAATAGAAGCAAAAGGAGGAATTTTTTAATTATGGCTAAGAAATATTTGTCAATGGATGGGAACCAAGCTGCTGCTCATGTTGCATATGCATTTTCTGAAGTAGCAAGTATCTATCCAATCACACCTTCATCTCCAATGGCTGAACATGCTGAAGCATGGGCTGCAAATGGAATGAAGAATATCTTTGGGTCTCCTGTGAATGTTATTGAAATGCAATCAGAAGCAGGTGCTGCAGGTGCAGTTCATGGGGCTTTACAAGGTGGTGCTCTAGCAACTACATTTACTGCATCTCAAGGATTGTTATTAATGATCCCAAACCTTTATAAAATTGTTGGTGAAAATTTACCAGGTGTATTCCATGTTGCTGCACGTGCTTTAGCAACTCGTTCACTTAATATCTTTGGGGATCATCAAGACGTGTATGCTTGTCGTCAAACAGGTATTCCAATGATTTGTTCACACTCAGTACAAGAAGTAATGGATTTAGGGGGAGTTGCTCACTTAACAGCAATTAAAGGGTCTGTTCCAGTAATGCACTTCTTTGATGGATTTAGAACATCTCATGAAATTCAAAAAGTAGAAGTTATGGATTATGATGTATTAGAAAGCTTATTAGATAAAGAAGCTTTAGCTAAATTTAAAGCAAATGCATTAAATCCTCATACAAATCCAATTGAACGTGGGGGAGCTGAAAACGATGATATCTACTTCCAAGGTAGAGAAGCTCAAAATAAACACATCGATGCAGTTGTAGAAATCGCTGCTGATTACATGAAAAAAATCTCAGAAGTAACAGGTAGAGAATATGCACCATTTACTTATTATGGTGATCCAAATGCTGATAGAGTTATTATCGCTATGGGTTCTGTTACTGAAACAATTAAAGATACAATTGATGAAATGGCTAAATCTGGAGAAAAAGTTGGTTTAGTTAAAGTTCATTTATATCGTCCATTCTCAGCAAAATACTTGTTAAAAGTATTACCTGCTTCAGCTAAGAAAATTGCGGTATTAGATCGTACAAAAGAACCAGGATCTGCTGGTGAACCATTATACTTAGATGTATGCAGTGTTGTAAAAGATGCGGATGTTTTAATTGGTGGACGTTATGGTATGGGTTCTAAAGATACAAATCCTGCTCAAATTAAAGCTGTTTATGATCATTTGAATTCTGATAATCCATTCAATAGTTTTACTATTGGTATTGTTGATGATGTTACTCATTTATCATTACCAACTGAAGAATTTAATGTAACAGGTGACTATACAGAATGTCTATTCTATGGTTTAGGATCAGATGGTACTGTATCAGCTAATAAATCATCTATTAAAATTATTGGTGATCATACAGATTTGTATTCTCAAGCTTACTTTGCTTATGATAGTAAAAAAGCAGGTGGAACAACTCGTTCTAACTTAAGATTTGGGGCTTCACCAATTCGTGCTACATATTATGTAAATAATGCAGACTTTATCTCATGCTCATTAGATAATTATGTATTAAAATATGATATGTTGAAAAACTTAAAGAAAAATGGTTCATTCTTATTAAATACAGAATTTTCTAAAGAAGAAGTTGCTGACTATTTACCAAATAGAGTGAAAAAACAATTAGCTACAAAGAATGCTAAATTCTATATTATTAATGCTAATAAGATTGCTATGGAAATTGGAATGGGGCGTCGTACAAATACTATTTTACAATCTGCATTCTTTGCATTAAACCCACAAATTTTACCAATTGATAAAGCTGTTGAATATATGAAAGAAATGGCTAAAAAATCTTATAGTAAAAAAGGTGATGCCATTGTTCAATTAAACTACAAAGCAATTGATGCTGGTAAAGATGCAATTGAAGAAGTAACAGTTGATCCAAAATGGGCTGATTTAGAAATCCAAGAAACTAAGAAATTAACAGGTGATGATCATTTTGATAATTTCGTTTCTGTAATCAACGCATTAGATGGTAATGACTTACCAGTTTCAGCATTCATGGATAAATTAGATGGTTCTATGAAATCTGGAATGGCTTATATGGAAAAACGTGGAATTGCGACTATGGTTCCTCAATGGAATAAAGATGACTGTATCCAATGTAATAACTGTGTTATGGTTTGTCCTCATGCTACAATTCGTGCGTTCTTAATGACTGATGAAGAAATTGCTAATGCACCAGAAGATATCTCTAATGATGTTTTAAAACCTATGGGTAAAGGGGTTGACGGATTATCTTATAGAATTCAAGTTTCACCAGATAACTGTGTTGGATGCGGTTTATGTGTTGAACAATGTTTAGGAAATAAAAAAGGTGAAGCTTTAAAAATGGTTAATGTTCATGAAGAATTAGAACATGCTCCATTAGCTGATTATATCTATAAAGAAGTAGAATATCGTGATGATAAATATCCTACAACTACTGTAAAAGGTGTTGGATTCAAGAGACCATACTTTGAAGTATCTGGTGCTTGTCCAGGATGTGGAGAAACTCCATATTATAGATTAGCAACTCAATTATTTGGATCAGATATGATGATTGCAAATGCTACAGGATGTAGTTCAATTTATTCTGGTTCTACACCATCTACACCATTTACAACTGATAAAAATGGTCAAGGTCCAGCATGGTGTAACTCATTATTTGAAGATAATGCTGAATTTGGTTATGGTATGAAATTAGCTCAAAACTATAATGAAGCTCATATGATTCAAGTAATGGAAAATGCTAAAGATGCTTGTGAACCTGAATTAAAAGAAACTATTGAAAAATACTTATCTGTAAAAGGACAAAGAAGCGAAGAAAAAGCAATTGTTCCAGAATTATTAAAATTAGTTGAAGCCTCTTCAAATGATGCGATTAAAGAAGTTTTAGATAATAAAGGTAACTTAGTTTCTAAATCTCAATGGATTGTTGGTGGAGATGGATGGGCTTATGACATCGGTTATGGTGGATTAGATCATGTTATCGCTAATAATGAAAATGTTAATATTTTAGTATTGGATACTGAAGTATATTCAAATACAGGTGGACAATCTTCTAAATCATCTCAAGCTGGTTCAATCGCTAAATTTACTGCTGGTGGTAAAACAGGAGCTAAGAAAGATTTAGCGCAAATTGCTATGGCTTATGGTCATGTTTATGTTGCACAAATTGCTATGGGTGCAAATCCTGCACAAACAATTAAAGCAATGAAAGAAGCTGAAAGCTATGATGGACCATCATTAATTATTGCTTATGCTCCATGTCAAGCACATGGTATTAAAGGTGGTTTAGCAAATCATCAAGCTGAACAAAAACGTGCAATTGATTGTGGATATTTCAACTTATTAAGATATGATCCAAGATTAGAAGAACAAGGAAAGAATCCATTACAATTAGATTCTAAGACTCCAAACTTTGATGGATTTAAAGATTACTTATTAGGTGAAAACAGATTCTCACAATTATTAAAAGTAAATCCAGAACATGCAGAACAATTAATGGCTAAATGTCAAGCTGATGCACAAAAACGTCGTGCTCGTCTAGAAAAAATGGCTCAATAGTTAAAATGAAATCCATTTGGTTAATTCCAAATGGATTTTTTTGTAGTTATTAAATATAAAATAATCGATTTTTAAAAGTAATAAATTTATTCTTTAGTATCTAAAATACTCTATAAACACCAAATCATAAAAAAACATCAAAAAAGATCAATAGAAAAAACGTTGATATAAAGGCAGAAAAAGAGGAGAATAGAGAAAAAGATAAAAAAATACAGAAAAAAAGCTTTACAAAAGGGAGAGGGGATGGTAATATAAATGGGCACTCGAC
>ENA-OZKB01001084-OZKB01001084.1-human-gut-metagenome-genome-assembly--contig:-NODE-1084-length-12797-cov-8.428190_pt1 | contig 12797 bp, 10 predicted proteins | sample MGYA00244821_ERZ653753 | MGnify/ENA primary metagenome ERZ653753 (study PRJEB26926, sample SAMN06165256) | human gut metagenome | biome: ENVO:00009003; feature: ENVO:2100002; material: ENVO:00002003...
GAAAGTTCCCCGGCCTGCCAAAGGCTCCCCCTTTGGGGGAGCTGGCGAGCGGAGCGAGACTGAGAGGGCAAGCCCGTCTCCCGAGAGCCGCCACGCAGCGATAAACTGTCTCTTTGTCAGAGCCAAAATCTGACGGGTTTTCTCCATTCACGCAGGAAAGAGGGCGATTCGCGCAGGTTTTATTGATTTTTTTCCGCAGATGCGGTATATTCAAAGCAACCTGATATTCTACGGTTTCACCATTTCTTTTCACCATTCAAAGGAGGTTTTTGTATGTTGTCTTATCGTAAGCTTGCGATGCGTGTTCTGGGTCGGCCTCTCCATACGGGGGGGGGTATCGATTCACCCCGTCCGGCCTCTCAGCGGGCAGCAGCGCTTGTCCTGACCGCTGCAATGCTCACCACCTTTACCGCCCCGGCCTTTGCAAAGACATGGTACATCGAAGATGGTGACATTACGATTTCGGCGAGTGAGACCAAAGGGACAAACAAAGTCTCACAGGGGGCGGAGCCGGAGGTGGAAGACACCGGCACCATCATCACAAATCGTGAGAAGGACGCTTCCTCCCACACCGTGACCATCAACGCCGGGAACGATAAGGTCGAGGTCACGCTGGACAATGTGAACATCAAGGCCGACTCCGGTTCCGCCCTCATTTCGAAAGGCGACGTGACGCTGACCCTGAAGGGCGACAACCATCTCACCGGTGGTAACGGCGACACCTACGGCGGCGACGGCATCACCAGCAGCGGCAGCCTCACCATTTCCGGCGGTACGGTCACTGCCACCGGAGGCAATAACACGGGCAGTGATGGCTCCGGCGGCAGCGGCATCTACAGCGTCAGCGGCAGCGTCACCATCTCCGGCGGTACGGTCAACGCCACTGGCGGTGAGGGCAGTAAAAACAACTCCACCTCCGGCGGCAGCGGCATCTACAGCGACAGCGGCGACGTCACCATCTCCGGCGGTACGGTCAACGCCAATGGCGGCAACGGCGGCACCATCTCCGGCGGCGACGGCATCTGCAGCAGCGGCGGCGTCACCATCTCCAGCGGTAGTACGGTCACTGCCAACGGCGGCGACGGCGAAGACGGCTCCGGCGGCCGCGGCATCACCAGTAACGGCGGCGTCACCGTCTCCGGTGGTACGGTCAACGCCAAGGGCGGCAGCGGCAAAAACGGCAACGGCGGCGACGGCATCCGCAGCTTCAACCCTGTCGCCATCTCCGGCGGTACGGTCAACGCCAACGGTGGCAACAGCGATTACAGCAACGGCGGCGACGGCATCCGCAGCTTAGACCATGTCGCCATCTCCGGCGGTACGGTCAAGTCCAATGGCGGAAGCGGCAACCTCTCCGGCGGCAACGGCATCATCAGCTACGACATCGATCTGTCGGGCAGCCTCGAGCTGACCGCCAAGGCCGGTAGTCCCAACGGCAAGGCCCTCTCGCGGGTCGGCAGTGAGCTTGACCTCAACACCATCAAGGACAAGCTGGACCCGGGCGCAAAAGTCACCGCCACCGATGCCGACGGCAAGGTCATCCAGCAGGTCTCTATCCCCCGCCCTGTGGAGCCGGAAGAGCCTTCTTCCTCTTCTGACAGCGGCTCTGCCACCCCGTCCGCACCCGCCTCTTTCCTCCCCGGCCTGACTGTCACCGACAAGGACGGCCAGCGCATCTCCTACACGAGCACCCAGAGCGGCAATACCCTCACCGTCTGCGTCGGACGGTTCATGGCCTCCCTCCGCATCTCGCTGGCTACCCTGCGTCAGCTGCGGGCTGAGGGCATCGAGACCATCACCTTCCAGACCATCCTCTGCTCCACCACCCTCTCGGTGGACGAACTGCTGGCCATGGGCGGCGAGGATACCGAAGTCGTTCTCACCCACCACATCCGTTCTTCCACGCTCACGGTGGGCGGCAAGGCCGTGTAAGGCTCCCTTGTTCCCCGATGATTTTTGTGGTACACTAGGCGCAGAAATCTATAAAAATCGAGGGAAAGTAAACTTATGGCTGGCGACCTTCATACTCATTCCACCTGTTCTGACGGCTCTGTTCCCATCCACCGCCTGCCCCTGATGGCAGCGCGGCTGGGGCTGAGCGCTCTGGCCCTTTCTGACCACGATACCACACTCAGCGCCCAGTACGCCTACGACCACCCGGTGCAGGACGGCGTGCGGCTCATCCCCGCCGCCGAGCTCACCGGCTACGACTTCGAGCGCAGCCATCGCGTCCACCTGCTGACCTTCTGGCCCGACCTCGACTGCCCTGCCCTGCGCCGGCACTGCGACATCATGCGCCAGCGCCGCAACGAGTGCGCTCTGCAGAGCTGCCGGGAGATCGAGGCGCTGTACCCCCAGTTCCGCACCGAGCAGGCGCTGGAATATGCACAGGGCAGCGGCGTCCTCTTCAAGAGCGGCATCATGCAGGCGCTGCAGCAGCTGGGCCTGTGCGACGGCATCTACACCGGGCTTTATCACGAACTGTTCGGCTGGGAGCCTCGGGGCAAGTGCCTCCACTCCCCCACTTACCCTCCGGTGCGGGAGGTGCTGGCCACGGCAAAGGCCGCCGGAGCCGTGGTGGTGTTCGCCCACCCGACGGTGTACAAGAGTATGCCCCTGCTGCGGGAACTGGTGGCTGAAGGGGCCATCGACGGCATCGAGGTGCATCACCCCCGCAACAGCCCCGAGGACAGGGCCGAGTGCGCTGAGCTCTGCAAGAAGCACGACCTCATCGTCACCGGCGGCAGCGACTTCCACGGCGCGAACCACGGCAAGCCCCACCCGGTGGGTGCCTGCGTCACCGAGGACGACCAGATCGCGCGCATCGAGGCACTGGCCCGCAAGCGCCGGGGCGGCGCTCTGTGACCGGGTCACATTGACTTCCCCACCTGACAAGGATATAATAAGGGTACTGTGCGAGTCTGCTCGCCTGTCAGTCGGATATAAAGAGAGGATGTTTGAATATGAGCAAGTCTTTCAGCTACCCCAACAAGGGTACCTGCTCCAAGGAGACCCACATCGTGCTGAACGATGACCACACCATCGAGTCCATCGAGGTCATCGGCGGCTGCAACGGCAACCTGAAGGGCATCAGCCGCCTGCTCAAGGGCATGAAGGCTGAGGACGCCATCGCCCGCATGGAAGGCACCACCTGCGGCCCCCGCCCCACCAGCTGCCCTGACCAGATCGCCCAGAACCTCAAGCGCGCTCTGGCTGAGCTGTAAGTCACAGTCCGTTCAAAAGACCACCGTCCTGCCCTTATTTCCTGCGGGCAGAACGGTGGTCTTTTTGTTTATCGCAATTTTCAAAAATAGTGCCTATCGAAACGGCTTCTTTGCGATATGCAATTCAACGCTGTTGCTGTTGCATTAAAAAGTTGAATTGCTGCCGACCAAAATCGAGCCAAAAAGCGGTTGACAAAACCCGCGTCCTTTGCTACAATAAATGAGTAAACGCAGGGTTAGCTCATCCGGTAGAGCGACTGCTTCCCAAGCAGTAGGCGGCGGGTTCGAGTCCCGTATCCTGCTCCACAAAAAGAGCGCTGATTCGTCAAGAATTGGCGCTTTTATCATTTCAGCAAGTCTAAAACTGAGAGGGACGTCATGATTTTTGTACCCCTTCTGCACTATTTCAAGTGCAAGAATCAATACAGCGGCAGCGAAGACGGGATGCGCTATCTGCTCTCGCCCGGCAAGCGCAGCGTGCCTGACCCGGACGGCGGCGAGGGCGCACAGAAAGAGGAAGCCATCCTCACGGTGGACATCTGGCCCGACCCCTGGGCGCTGGACCGCACAGACCCCGCCCTGCGCCGACAGATGGTCTTTCCGCTGACGGACGAGGGCCGGGCCGCAGCGGCAGAGTATCTGTCCTCTGCCTACAGCGCTGACCTGGCGCTCTGGAAGCAGCGGCCCTCCATCCTGGACTGTGAGCCCTGGTCACCGCCGCCGAAGGACGAGGACGCAGAAAGCGGGGAAAGCAAATGATATACCGTCTCAAAGAGCTCAAGGGCGACACCATCCCGGTGCCGCAGCTCATCTTTTCCAAGCTGGGCATCGCCGAGGAATACAACGTCCGGGTAGCACTGTATGTGCTGGCCACCGGCGTCACCGACCCCGAAAAAATTTGTGCCGACCTTAAACTGCGCAGCCGCATCTCTGCCGAAAGCGCCCTCTCCTTCTGGGCCGGTGCGGGGCTTCTCGAGCGCTACGACGAGAACGCCGCGCCGGGAGCAGAGCCCTCTGCTCCTGCCCCCATGACCTGGGCGGAGATCGCCGCCGCAAGCCGCACCGACCCCATGATCTCGAGCCTCATCGACTGCGCTCAGACCGGCTTTGCCCGCCCGCTGACCCACAGCGAGATGGAAAAGCTGGTCAACCTCTACGTACAGGAGGGCTTTGCCCCCGAGACCGTCATGCTCTGCGTGGCCTATGTGGCCAGCCGGGGCAAGCGGACCATGGCCGCCGTCCTCCACGAGCTGAAAGTCTGGCGGGCCGAGGGCGTGGAGACCGGCGAACAGGCCGACGCCCACCTCAAGCTGCTGGCCCTCCGCCAGACCCGGGAGCAGTATGTTGCTTCCCTGCTGGGCATCCCGGACAGCGAGCTCACCCTCGGCGGGCGGAAAGCCATCGCCCGGTGGTATGAGGTCTACGGCTACGACGATGCCATGGTGCAGGAGGCCGCTGTGCAGGCCGGGCCGAAGCGCGACCTGTGGTACTGGAACAGCATCCTCAAGACCTGGAACGCCAAGGGGCTGCGCAATATCCACGATGTGCGCACTCCGGTGGCCGCTGCCGGAGCCAGCCGGAACATCCGGGTGGACCGCGAGACCCCCAGCGGCAACGACTTCCTCAAGAACGCTGCCCGCCGCCGCCCTCTCAAGAAAAAGTCCGAGTGACCCCCGGCATAAGGAGACACTATGCGTACCAAAAACGAACTGTATCAGGAAGCCCTGCGCACCGTCGCCCGCCGTCGTCAGACCGCACGGGCCAAAGCAGAGGACGCCCGCGCTGAGGCCGAGGCCGCTGTCCCCGGGCTGCGCCACGCCGAAGAAGAGGTGCGGGTGCGGGGCATCCGCTGCGCACTGGCCGGTGCGGCGGGCAAGGACCGCACCGATGCCGCTGCGGCCCTCACCGATGCCCGCAAAAAGCTGGCCGACCTGCTGGCCTCCAGCGGCCGTCCCGCCGACGCACTGGAGCCGCACTTCACCTGCAGGCTCTGCGAAGACACCGGCATTGTGGACGGACGCACCTGCAGCTGCGTCCACAAGGTGATGCAGCAGCTCCGCCGGTCGGAGATCGAGGCTCTGTCCAGCCTCTCCATTTCCAGCTTCGATACCATGGAGCTGCGCTACTACCCCGCCCGGATGGACGCCTCCCTCGGCGAGCCGGTGCGGAGTTATATGTCCACCCTTCTGGACGACCTGCGCGGCTACGCCGACGAATTCGATACCACCAGCGAGAGTCTGATGCTCCTCGGCAACGCCGGTCTGGGCAAGACCCATGCCGCTCTGGCCATTGCCGGAGAGGTGCTGGAAAAAGGCTTCGACGTCATCTATGTGTCCAGCCCCGACTTCTTCTCGAAGCTCGAGGCCCTGCACTTCGGCTCCGACCCCGCCGGGGAGGAAGAGATGCTCCTGCGCACCGCCGCCGGGGCCGACCTGCTCATCCTCGACGACCTGGGTTCCGAGTTCAACTCCGGCTTCCTCATCAGCACCCTTTACAGTCTGCTGAACAACCGTCTGGGCGCGAAGCTGCCCACCATCGTCACCACCAACATCACCGACGGCGCTCTGCTGGAAAAGCTCTACACCGAAAAGATCTCCAGCCGCCTCTCCTCTTTTGTCCCCTTCCTCTTTATGGGCGACGATATTCGGGCGCAAAAGGCAGAAGAAGCGTAAATAGGATAGAAGTCAAAGAGAGTTCTTATTCAGGAAAGGAATTTCAAATATGGGAATCGTAGTCATCGGCGCAGTTTTCGTGGACATCAAGGGCTATCCCCTCTCCACCTACATCCCCGGCGGACGGAACGCCGGCCGCATTGAACAGGTGCATGGCGGTGTGAGCCGGAACGTGGCGGAGGACATCGCCAATGTGGAGCTGCGCCCCACCTTCGTGGGTCTGGTGGACGACACCGGCATGGGTCAGGACGTCATCGACAAGCTGGACAACCACAAGGTCAACACCAGGTACATCCAGAAGGTCCCCGATGGCATGGGGACATGGCTGGCCATCTTTGACAACGACGGCGACGTCCACGCCGCCATCTCCAAGCGCCCTGACACCACCCCGCTGACCACCCTGCTGGAGGAGAAGGGCGACGAGATCTTCAAGGACTGCGACGCCATCGCCATCGAGCTGGACCTGGAGAAAGACACGGTCAAGCAGGTGCTCCGCTATGCCAGGAAATACAACAAAAAGGTCTTTGCCGCAGTCTCCAATATGAGCATCGCCATGGAGCGCCGCGACTATCTGCAGCAGATCGACTGCTTCGTCTGCAACCAGCAGGAGGCCGGTCTGCTCTTCTCGGACGACTACGAGCATCTCACCCCCAGCCAGATGGCTCAGGTACTGGCCCGGAACGTCCACAGCGCCAACATGACCAGCATGGTGGTGACCATGGGCGGTCAGGGTGCCGTGTACGCCAAGCACACCGGCGAGTGCGGCGTCGTACCCGCCAAGAAGGTGGACGTCATCGACACCACCGGCGCAGGCGACGCCTTCTTTGCCGGTACGGTCATCGGCCTGACCTACGGCAAGAATCTGGCCCAGTCCTGTGAGATCGGCAGCCGCCTGGCCGCGTCGGTCATCTGCATCACGGAGAACGTCTGCCCCCGTTTCCGCCCGCTGGAATTCGGGCTGGATGTACCGGTAGTGGACTGAATCTGTATCTTCAAGCGCAGAGGTCTCTGGGCCTCTGTGCTTATTTTTTAATGCTGCCGTTCGATTCTTTCGATGCATTTCGCGGTTTTTATCGGAAAACCTGTTGAATCCCACCTGTGGCAGTGTTACACTGGACTTATTCAAATTTGTGAAAAGAGGAGAACCTAATGAACCAAAATCAACACAAGCGAAGCGCCTTTTCGGGCAAGATCGGCTTTGTCCTCTCGGCGGCAGGCGCTTCGGTAGGCCTCGGCAATATCTGGCGTTTCCCCTATCTCGCAGCAAAGTACGGCGGCGGCATTTTCCTGCTCATCTACATCATCCTCGCCTTCACCTTCGGCTACACCATGATCGTGGCCGAGACGGCGCTGGGCCGGATGACCAGGAAAAGCCCGGTGGGCGCATTCGCCGCCGTCCGCAAGGGCGAGCGCTCCTTCGGCGGCTGGATAAACGCCATCATCCCCATCCTTATCGTGCCTTATTACTCGGTCATCGGCGGCTGGGTCATCCGGTATCTGGCCGACTACGTCAGCGGCCACGGCAGTGAGCTGGCCACAGACGGCTACTTTTCGGCCTTCATTTCCAGCGGCGCTTCGGCGGAGATATGCTTTGTCATCTTTACCATCTTTACCCTCGCCATCATCTTTGCAGGCGTGCGCAACGGCGTGGAGCGGGTCTCCAAGGTGATGATGCCCATCCTCGTGGTGCTGTCCGTCATCATCGCGGGCTACTCCGTCACCCGCCCGGGTGCGCTGGAGGGCGTAAAGTATTTCCTCGTGCCGAATCTCTCCAACTTCTCCTGGATGACCGTCGTGACCGCCATGGGGCAGATGTTCTACTCCCTCTCCATCGCAATGGGCATCCTCGTCACCTTCGGCTCCTACATGAAGAAGGATGTCTCCATCGAGGAGTCCACCGAGAATGTGGAGATCTTCGACACGGCCATTGCCATCATGGCGGGCCTGATGATCATTCCGGCGGTCTTCTCCTTCTCGGGCGGCGACCCGGACACCCTGCAGGCCGGCCCGGCCCTCATGTTCATCACCATCCCGAAGGTCTTTGAGAGCATGGGTCTCGGCACCGTGGTGGGCATCCTCTTCTTTACGCTGGTACTGTTTGCCGCCGTCACCAGCTCCATCGCCCTGACGGAAAGCGCCGTCTCCACCTTCGAGGACGAGCTGGGCTGGAACCGTAAGCAGGCCACCGTCCTCATCGGCATCATCATGCTGGTGCTGGGCAGTCTGTCGGCTCTGGGCTACGGCCCTCTGGCCCGGTTCACGGTCTTTGGGATGCAGTTCCTCGACTTCTTCGATTTCCTCACCAACTCCGTCATGATGCCCATTGCAGCCATCACCACCTGCCTGCTGGTGTCCCGGGTCATCGGTGTGGAGAAAATCGAGGAAGAGGTCACGCTGGAAGGCAAGCCCTTCCGCCGCAAGCGCATCTTCAACTTTATGATAAAGTACCTCTGCCCCATCTTCGCGGCCATCATCCTCATCAGCTCGGTGGCAAACGCGCTGGGCGTCATCTCCATGTAAGCAGATAATAAAAAGCGCTGGAAGCCTTTACACCGCTTCCAGCGCTTTTCTTATGCCCGTTTCAGGATGCTCTTTATCTCGTCCAGATTCTTTACAAAATAAATGCCGCTCTGCCGCTCGGGGCTGGACAGCCCCATCTCGACCATGTGGGCCAGCAGAGCTTTCAGGCCGGCGTAGTAGCCGTCGAGGTCGTAGAGGATGCAGGGCGCGTCCAGATGGCCCAGCGAGACCTTGGACATCACCTCGGCGATCTCTTCCAGCGTACCGGTGCCGCCGGGGAACGCGATAAAGGCATCGCCCAGCTCTATCATCCTGGTCTTGCGCTCGGTCATGTCCTGCGTGACGATGAGCCTGGTCAGGCCGTCATACTGCACCTCGGAGTCGATAAAGAACTGGGGCTCGACGCCGGTCACTTCACCGCCCGCCGTCAGAACGCTGTGGGCCAGACGCCCCATCAGGCCGCTGCGGGAACCGCCGTAGACCAGCGCGTTCCCGCTCTCGCCGATCCAGCGGCCCAGTTCCTCCACCGCCTGCTTCAGGGCCGGGTCGCTGCCCTCGTTGGCCCCCAGATAGACCGTAATATTCATCTGCATTTCTCCTGTCACTTTGCCCATGTCATTTCCTGATTCGGACCGCTGTAATCAAACTTACCGTCGTTCTTCTCTTCCAGCGCTTTTATCATGTGATACGCAAACTCATTGTAGGGCGTCGGGATGCCCAGCTCTTTGCCCATCCGGATGAGCGCACCCGAGAACATATCGATTTCGGTATGGCGTCCGGCGTCGAGGTCTTGCAGCGTCGAGTAGCGGGCCGAGGGCTTGACGGCACATCCCTTGCCGGACACGGCATCCACCTTCTGCATATCAATGCCTTTGGCTGCGGCAACGGCTTCCAGCTCACGGCGGAGGCCGTCGCTGATGGCCTTCATATGGACGCTGTCACGGTAGCAGCCTACGCCTGCGCCGAGGATGGCCTGGGGCAGGTTGTTGCAGACGTTGAGGCGGAACTTGCTCCACATCTCTTCCTGGATGCAGTCGGTGGCCCGGAAGTGCAGCTCTGTGCCGCCGAACAGGGCCTCCACGGCCTTGACGCGGGGGCTGTCGCAGGGCGGCTCCTTCTCGCCGAAGATGATGCCAACGGTGGTCGCCGGGTCAAAATGGAAGCCGTCTGCCTCCTTGTGGGACGCCACTTTGATGAGGGAGTAAAGCAGATGCTCCCCACCCACGGCAGAGGCAATGATGTCCTCGCTGTCCACGCCGTTCATCAGGCTCATGATGGTGGTGCGGGGGCCGGTAATGGCTTTGATGCTGTCCAGTGCGCCGGGCAGTGCGCCGTATTTCAGGCAGACGATGAGAAGGTCGGCGTCATGGGCCTCCTGCGGCGTCCAGACTGCCGGATGGTAGACTTTGCCGTTGATGGCACAGCCTTCTTTTGCCAGACGCTCGCCGCGCGGGCCATCGGCCACCACGCCAAGCTCGATGTCCCTGCGGGCCGAAAGCCCCCAGATGACATAGGAGCCGACCGCACCGGCTCCCAGAACTGCAACTTTTTTGATGTCCATGATCTTCTGCCTCACTGTCGTTTTCCAGCCTTTATCATGAAGCTATTATACCATGCTTTCCTCTTCCGGAAAAGCCCGGAGTGTTTCATTTTTGGACGTCAAAAATCTTTGACTTTTATCGAAAAGTTATAACAAAAGTGTAGAATCTCTCTGGCAAATAGAATCTTTGCCAAAAAAGGGCTTGATTTTTTTCGAAAACGGACTAGAATATCTTTTTGCAGAAGGGTCTTGCCTGTACGGCCCTCCCGCGAAACTATTTTCAAATATGAGGAGATTTTCCATATGAAACTCAAGAATGTTGCTGTTACCGTTGCTGCTCTGGTCCTGGCTGTCAGCATGACTGCCTGCGGCAGCTCTTCTTCTACCGCCGCTTCCACCTCTGAGGCTGCTTCTGCTGCCGCTCAGTCTGAGGCTGCTTCCACCTCCGCTGTCGCTGAGGAGAACAGCGCTTCCTCCGAGGCTGCAAGCGAGGCTGCATCTTCTGAGGCTGCTTCTGAGGTCTCCAGCGAGGCTGCATCTTCTGAGGCTGCTTCCTCTGAGGTCGCTTCTTCCACTGCCGCCTGAGATCGTCTGGCAGCACCCCCCAAAGCATGAGCAAAGGCTCCGGCCTCGCCCCCACCGGGCAGGCCGGGGCCTTTTTTGCCCTGCGGCGCAAAGAGACCCCCGGCACCCTGCGGAAGGTGCCGGGGGTCTTGCAATATGGAGGGGGGCGGGGTCATGCGGAAGCCCCGCCGCCGGGGATGGTTAGTCTTTCACCAGTTCGCTGTGGTCTGCCTCCACCAGCAGCAGGGTGGGCTCTTCGGCCCCACGGTGGGTGAGGTAGAACACCTCGCTGCCGCTGCCCTGTGCCAGCAGGTCGTTGATGGCAAAGCTGCTGGTCTGGCCATTGGTGACGAACTGGATGGTCTGTGCGCCGTGGTCCTGCAGGTAGCGCAGGGTGTTCAGGTCGCCGGTAAGGGTGGCCGTGTCGTAGGCACCGGTGTAGGTGCGCAGGGTGCCGTTCTGGCTCACGGTAAAGGGCTGGTCCATGCCCTCAGCGTCCACCACCCGCAGCTCAAGGGCGCTGTTGGTGTTGACAGGCTGGCCCTCGGTGGCACCGCAGTCGGGGCAGGTGTAGGTGCCGTCGCCGTTGTCCTTCCAGTGGTGGCCGGTGGCGGGGATGACGCTTCCCTTTTCCAGCAGGTGGTCGCCACGGGTGCACCACTTATCCCCGGTATAACCCGGCTCGGTGCAAGTAGGCTCTTTGGCACCACGAAGCTCTTCCACATGGTCGAGTTTATCCACCTTGCGGGTCTCGGGTTTGCCGCAGACCTCGCACTCGTGCTGTTCCTCGCCATCTTCCATGCAAGTGGGAGCCTTGGTCTGATGCCAAGCGTTGAACTGGTGGTTGCCGGTGGGGGCAACGGGTTCTGTCTTGGTATGGCTGGAATCGTGCTCGCAGACGTAGTGAATCTCACCCGCTACGCCGCAGTTGCCCGTGCGGGAGACTTCTTTCCACTGATGGCCAAGAGCGGCAGTTTTGCGCGTCTCTTCCTTATGGCACATAGAGCAAGTACGGTGTTCTTCACCTTCGCCCTCACAGGTAGCGGGGGTTTTTACTGTCCACTCGCCGTAGGTGTGGAGACCGGTGGCGGGGGTGTAGTTATCCTTATAGGTATGGCTGGAATCATGGGTGCAGGTGTACTCATCGTAGCCCTGTGCGCCACAGGTGGGGGGCACCGTGGTCTTTACATAGTTATGTGCATTGGGGTCAATATCTGTATTCTCCGTCCACTGGTCTTTATGCTCCGGGTCGACAGCGTTGTTATTTTTCTCAAAGGTGCATTCGTACTTCACCCAGCCATTTTCCGTGCAGTTGGCATCCTTGTGGTTGGTCTCATGTTTGGTGCAGAGGTTCTTGCTATGCACGATCTTCTGCAGTACACCATTGAAGTCGGTATACCACAGCTGCGTATTATTGCCAATGGTATTTACAAGGCCGCCTGCTGTGGGGTTACTTCTTGTGCCTACCGCAGCCTCGGCACCGTTCACACTGATATACTGACCATTCGTCGATGCCCATTGTTTCATTTTAAGCAGCACATTGTTGCTGATGTTGACCTCAGTAGCGGAAATTGCGCCGAACTTTCCGGTTATTGCACTGTTCTTGCCGATCTCAATTTTTCCGTTCTCTCCGCCATTAATGGTCACCACAACTGATTTCTCCGGATGGACGAAGAAGTCTCCGCCGCCGATACCGGAGGCTCCTGCTCCCGTAGCTGTATCGATGGAGGCATTGTCCTTTATATTGACCTCCACATTTCCATAGTAACTTCCGATCGCAATGGGACTTTTGCTGCTTGCCGTGTGGACGGTCGCATTGCCCTGAATGGTGACCTCGGTTTTTACCCTGCCATTGCCAATGGCAGAGCCGTTGGACCCGGTTGCCGTGACATGGACATTTTCCTTCGCTGCGGTAGCCCCGGGCGTGCCAATGGTCACCACGGCCTCGGTGTGATTTCCACTGCCTCCGGCAGCGCCGATGGCGGCTCCATAGCCATTGTTCTTTGCAACGACCGTTGCATAGTCACGGATCACGATGCCCTTTGCCGAGCCGCCAACATAGTCATTGCCCGACCCATTAGCACTGCCGCCGCCAATGGCAGCACCATCTCCGGCGGTTGCCGTCACCTTGGAATGCCCCCGGATGATGATGTTTTTTGCATTTCCTGCATAGCCGCCGCCAATGCCTGCGCCACCCCCGCCGCCTTTTGCGTCAACAGTTGCATCTGTCTCTTATACACATCTCCGAGCCCACGAGACAAGAGGCAATATCGTATG
>ENA-OZKB01001110-OZKB01001110.1-human-gut-metagenome-genome-assembly--contig:-NODE-1110-length-12589-cov-7.768550_pt1 | contig 12589 bp, 7 predicted proteins | sample MGYA00244821_ERZ653753 | MGnify/ENA primary metagenome ERZ653753 (study PRJEB26926, sample SAMN06165256) | human gut metagenome | biome: ENVO:00009003; feature: ENVO:2100002; material: ENVO:00002003...
TGCCATTGCCGCTGATCTCATTGCGCGCAAACAGCAGCGCCCCGCCAACGGCCAGTGCCAGCAGTACCACCAGCACCAGCAGGATCTTCCATACACCGCCCTTTTTTCGGGCGGCATGAGAGCTTTTTTGTGCCATAAGCACTCCTTTTTATATCAGTTTTCCAGCATCAGACGCATGTAGCTTTCGCTCACATCGAAGGGTTCCGCATCGAAGCGGATCATCCCGTATTCCTGCCGCTTGCCCTCGCCGAGGAACAGCGGCTGCGCTGCGCCCACGGTGATGACTGCCTTTTCCACGATTACTTCCTTCTCGCGGGCGGCTTCCATCAGCACTTCGGCAGCGCGGTCATTGTCGGCCTGCAGCTCCACAAAATAGAGGGTGTCCTCCTTGCGGAAATAGATGCCGTATGCCTGTTCTGTAGAAACGATGGTTGCACCGGCAGAATAGAGGTCACCCAGCACCACCGCCATGCGCTCCGGGCTGAACTGCACCGTATCGGGCCAGAAACGCTCCCGCAGCTCGCACAGCTTTTTGGCTGTGACCGAGTCAAATTCCGCCTGACTCCACAAGTTGCGCTCTACCTCGCGGGGCAGACACCGCAGCGGGAATGCCCATGCAAAACCCTTGTCCTGCAAAAACGCAGCCTGTTCCGGGCCAGTGGGCACGGCCACTGTAAAGCCTGCGCCGCGCAGCTTCTGCTGAGCACACAGATAGTCCACAAGACCCGCCATGATCAGGCTTCCCTCGCCGCACAGGCCATATAAATAGGTGCCGGTGCGGCCCTGCAGCGTGACAGGAACTGCCAGCGCTACAGCTGCGATCTCGTCGTTTTCTTCTGCGACATAGACGTTCTGCTCGCCTGCAAACTGCTCAATGGCCTTTTTGGCAAATTCTTCCGATTCATTGCGCTGGCTCTGCCACAAGGCCAGCACTGCCGGTTTATCTTCCGGCTGCATCAAACGATACATCTGTCAGGATACCCCCTCTTATCGAAATTTATGTATGTCAGAAACGCTGTCATCAGTCTGCGGGTCGGTAGTTTCTCCGAAGACCGTCCGCTGGGGCGGGACCCTGTTGCCGTAGGCAATAGGGCGGGCGATGGAATAGTTTGCAACAACAGTGACCGCCGCCAGTGGCGGAAATAGGGAGCTGTTGTTGGGGCCGCGGCCAGCGAGATGCAAGCGGATGCGAAGCAGCTGCTGGGTGCCGCAACCCGTATTTCGTGTCTGAGGAGAAAGCTGCCGACACACAGGCCCTGCAAACTTGTTCGTCTTTTAGTTTTTTAGAACGATTTTTTGCACTTCGGCCTGAATGTCTTCGATGCTGCGTATGTTGTCCCCGCTGGTGCAATGCACGACGGCCCAGCCAAGGTGCGCGGCACAATACTCGGCGGCGCGGCGGCTGCGGGCGAGATACTCTGTGTCCTTTTCGTGCACATCCTTCCTGCTCTCGTCGCCGTGGTAACGCTGGGTCATCAGTTTCTGGCTCACGGCGGGGTCTACCTGTAAGTAGATCACCTCATCCGGCGCAGGCAAGCCCAGCAGATGGAATTCAAAATCAAACAACCAGCCGAGAAAGCTTTCCCACTGCTCCGGCGGCAGCTTAGAGCACTGGTGCACCGCATTGGAGGTGGTGTACCGGTCTGCAATGACGATGCCGCCGTTCTCGTAAAAGCTGCCCCAGTCTTTTTTGTAGCTGGCGTAGCGGTCCACCGCGTAAAAGCTGGAGGCCGCATAGGCGTTCACATCGTCCGGATGCTGACCAAACTGCCCGGCCAGATACATTTTTACAAGGGCGCTGGAGTCACTGCCGTAGTCCGGGAAGCTCACCTCGCGCACCGCAAGGCCCTGTGCGGCCAGATACCCGGCCAGCAGCTTTGCCTGCGTGGCCTTTCCACTGCCATCCAATCCTTCAATGGCGATCAGTTTTCCCTTGCTCATACGCCTGCAGCCTCCTTGATGGATGCATATTTTGCGCGCACCTCAGCGGTTTTTCCGCAGCACATTTTTCCCTCCGGGCAGGGGCCGCTCACACAGGCCGGGCCGGACTTTGCAAAGATATGCGGTGCCACCGGATACACCAGCCCGAACATCTTTTCGGCCAGTTCCCGGATCTCCCACTGGGCACGGCTGCAGCAGCGCAGATGAAAAAAGTTCTGCAGGCTGCGGGCGTTCATCGTGACCACCATCTTGGTCTCGCAGGCGTTGGGCAGCACAAAGCGAGCGTCCTCGTTGGCCTGCTTGCTGGCCTTGGCACGGGCCTGCTTTTCAGGCATTCCTTCGGCCATCAGGCGGGCAGTGTGGCCCTCTTCCAGCTTGTGAGCCAGATCAAGATAACGTCTGGCGTCCTCTTCCATACTGGCAAGGAAAGCCGCCTTTGCTTCCGGAATGGCTTCGATCTCCGGCGGCACCACATAGCGGAAGTCATCCAGCCGCACATAGCGCTGGCTCTGCACGCTGAAGGACGCGATGCGGTGGCGGGTGATCTGGGCAAGCAGGGTGCGGCTGACCCCCTCGATGCCAAAGGTGAAGCTGGCGTGCTCAATGGGGCTGGCATGGCCCAGATCGCTGAGCATCGTCAGGAATTTTGCAGTTTTTTCTTCGTCCAACCCGTCCAGCAGATCGGTGATGTGGGCATCGGAATAGCACAGCTTTGCCGCTGCGGCCACTACCTTTTCGGGTTCCGGGGTATGGGCGATCAAACGAACAGTCATCATAAGTTTGTTATTCCTCCGCAGTGATTTTGGTGAGGGGTGCAAAATTGGCCATGGTCTTTTTGATGCCTACCTTTTCAAAGTTGATCTCCACGATCTGATCTCCGGCGGCGGGCTTCACGGCCACCACCTGACCCCGGCCGAACACCTTGTGCTCCACAATGTCGCCGGGTTCGTAGTGTTTGGGACCGGCAGAGGCCGGTTTCTGAGCAGGAGTGCCTGTAAAGGAAATATGCTTTTCAGTTTTTTTCTGCGTTGCACCGCTGTAATTTCTAGAACCATATTGAGAGCCATAGCCAGTGCTTCCACCGCTGCGGCCATAGCCAGAACCGTAGCCGCCGGTGCTGCCGCCCCGGTTTGCGTAGGCAGAGCCAAAACCGCGGCTCTCGCCTGCATTGTACTCCCGGTTCAGATAACCGCTGCGGCTGCTGTAACCGTTCCCGTAACCGCCTGCGCTGCGGCCCCAGCCGGACGGCCCGGAATAGCCGGATGCGCCGCCGGGCACCGTATCACTATAGCTGTCGCCCCAGCCGCCAAAGCGGGAGCGCTGCTCCAGCACCGGGCTGCGGGTCTCTTCGATGTACTCCGGCTCGATTTCCCGGAGGAAGCGGCTGGGCTCGTTGCGCTGGGTGCGGCCATAGAGCATCCGGGTGACGCTGTTGGAGATGTAAAGCTCCTTTTTGGCGCGGGTGATGCCGACATAGGCCAGACGGCGTTCCTCCTCGAGGTCAGCCTCGGAATACTTGCTCATCTCACTGGGGAAGACGCCCTCTTCCATGCCAATGAGGAATACATAGGGGAACTCAAGGCCCTTGGCCGAGTGAATGGTCATCAGCACCACCTGGTCGGCGCTCTCGTTGTAGCTGTCGATGTCGCTGATGAGGGCGATGTCCTCCAGATAGCCTTCCAGCGAGGCCTCTTCGCCGTGCTGGTCGCAGTAGCTCTTGACGTTATTGACCAGCTGGCCGAGGTTCTGCAGACGGTCAGCGGCATCCTCGTGGCCCTTGGCGGCGTCAGCTTCCAGCATGGCGCGGTAGCCGGTGATCTCGATGACATCGGAAGCGAACTCATCCAGCGTCTTTGTTTCCAGCGATTCCTGCAGTTTCTGGTAGATGTCCCAGAACTTGAACAGCGGCGCGATGGCGCGGCTGAGCTTGGCGTACTGGTCGGCATGGGAGATGACATCCAGCATACTGATGCCCTGCTGAGCCGCCAAATCCGCGATGACTTCGATGGTCGTTGCACCGATTTTGCGCGCAGGCTCGTTGATGATTCGACGAAGTCGGACATCGTCCCGGGGGTTCGCCACGATGGACATATAGGAGTGGATGTCCTTGACTTCCTTGCGGTCATTGAAGCGCTGGCCGCCCACGATCTTATGCGGGATGCCCGCACGGGTGAAGTAGCTTTCGATGGGGGCTGACTGGGCGTTCATCCGGTAGAGGATGGCGTGGTCGGCCAGATGTCCGCCCTCTTTGAGGTGCTGGCCGATGACGTCCGCGATATGGCTGGCCTCGTCCTGCTCGTTCTCGGCGGTATAGACCTGCACCTTGTCGCCCTCGCCGTTCTTCGTCCAGAGGGTCTTGCCCTTGCGCTCGGTGTTGTGCTGGATGACACAGTTGGCGGCATTCAGGATATTCGATGTAGAGCGGTAATTCTGCTCGAGTCGGATGGTCCTGGTGCCTTTATAGATGCGCTCGAAGTTGAGGATGTTCTCAATGGTCGCGCCGCGGAAGCGGTAGATGCTCTGGTCGTCGTCGCCCACGACGCAGATGTTTTTCTCCGGGCCGGTGAGCAGGCTCACGAGCCGGAACTGAGCCACACTGGTGTCCTGATACTCGTCCACCAGCAGATATTTGTACTTGTTCTGGTAGAACTCCCGCACGTCCTCGTGCTCCGACAGCAGGATGACCGTCTGGTAGATGAGGTCGTCGAAGTCGAAAGCACCGGCCTCCTTGAGCTTCTTTTCGTAGGCGGCATAGACCTTGGCCGCAAGAGCGCCCTTCGTGTCCCGGGCCGGGGTCTTCAGGGCCTCGGCGGGACTGATGAGCTGGTCTTTCCAGCGGCTCATCTGGTTGATGGCGCTTTTGACCGGGAAGAACTTGTCGTCCACGCTCAGCTCTTTGTACACAGTCTTCATGACACGCTGGGAGTCGTCGCTGTCGTAGATGGTAAAGCTGCGGGGGTAGCCGATCTCCTCGGCCCAGCGGCGGAGAATGCGGACGCAGGCCGAGTGGAAGGTGGAGGCAAACACCTCGTCGCCCTCTTCCCCGCCCAGCATCCGGCGTAGGCGCTCTTTCAGCTCACCGGCGGCCTTGTTGGTAAAGGTGATGGCCATGACGTTCCAGCTCCGGACGGCGTCTTTCCGCAGCATCCCGTCCAGCCACGACGGGGCATCGGTGCCGGTCATGATGGCGGTGCGCAGGGCTTTCACATCGTCCTCCGTCACCTCCCGGGGCGTCCACCTGGAGCCGTGGGCCGAGCCGAAGCGGATGAGGTTGGCGATGCGATTGACCAGCACGGTGGTCTTTCCGCTGCCTGCACCCGCGAGGATGAGCAGAGGGCCGTTGGTGGTGAACACCGCCTCCCGCTGCATATCGTTCAGGCGTCCGAACTGCTTTTCAATATACGTATCACGCAAAGCGCAGAATTGTTGTGCGAGATCTGTTGCCATTGTTTCACCTGTTCTTTTCAATCATTTCTGGATATATCACTTAAAATATAGTATATCACATTTCAAAAAAGTTGTACATAAAAACAATGCAAACAAAAAACCGCCCCACCGCGGTCAATACCACGATGGAGCGGGAATCTCAGGAAATGCTTAGCCGAAGATGTTGATGAGGATACCAGCAGCGACGGCGGAGCCGATAACACCGGCCACGTTGGGGCCCATTGCGTGCATCAGCAGGAAGTTGGAGGGGTTCTCGCTCTGGCCGACCTTCTGAGAAACACGGGCAGCCATAGGCACAGCGGAAACGCCAGCGGAACCGATCAGGGGGTTGACCTGACCGCCGGTCAGGATATACATGACCTTGCCGCAGAGAACACCGGCAGCAGTGCCGAAGGAGAATGCGATGAGGCCCAGCACGATGATGAACAGGGTGCGGCTGTTCAGGAAGGTGTTTGCAGAGGTGGTGCAGCCAACAGACAGAGCCAGGAAGATGGTGATGATGTTCATCAGCTCATTGCCGGCGGTCTTCTGGATACGGTCCACGACGCCGCACTCCTTCATCAGGTTGCCCAGCATCAGCATACCGACCAGAACGGCGGCATCCGGCACGATGAGGGAGACGATGATGGTGACCATGATGGGGAAGATGATCCTCTCGGTCTTGGTCACGGTGCGCAGCTGCTTCATCACGACGGTACGCTCCTTTTTGGAGGTCAGGGCCTTCATGATGGGGGGCTGGATGACGGGCACCAGAGCCATGTAGCTGTAGGCCGCGACGGCGATGGAGCCCAGCAGCTCAGGAGCCAGACGGGAGGTGACGTAGATAGCGGTGGGGCCGTCTGCGCCGCCGATGATGGAGATGGCGGCAGACTGCTTCTGGGTGAAGTCCACCAGACCGGTAGCGGCCAGCAGACGAGCGCCCATGTAAGTGCCGAAGATGCCGAACTGAGCGGCAGCGCCCAGCAGCAGGCTCTTGGGGTTGGAGATCAGGGGTGCGAAGTCGGTCATGGTGCCGATGCCGAGGAAGATCAGCGGCGGGTAGATGCCCAGCTTAACGCCCATGTAGAGCATATCGGCCAGACCGCCGTTGTTCAGGATCTCGACCCACATCGGGTGCTCGAGGCCGTCACCGACAAAGTACTGCATGTGGATGACGCCGCTGCCGGGGAGGTTGGCCAGGATCATGCCGAAAGCCATGGGCAGCAGGATCAGAGGCTCGAACTCTTTGACGATAGCGAGGTAGAGCAGGAAGCAGCCCACGCAGATCATCACTGCGTACAGCCAGCCGCCCGGCTCACCGAACTTGGCAAAACCGGAACTCTGGAAAATACCGACCAGAGTCTCAATAAACTGAGTCATGTTTTTCCTCCTGTGTTAAAAGGGCGCGGTGGTGTCGTTGACGCCAGCCTTGCCCCAGCCATTCTTGCCGCGGCGGACTGCCTTCAGCACATACTTGCCGTTGCCCATAGAGTAGATGGCTGCCATGATGGCTGCCACAACGTCGCCGGGGATGCCGGCCTCGACCTGCGGGGCAGCAGCCTTTGCAGGAGCGGGCGCAGCGGCCTGTTTCACAGGAGCAGCCGGTTTTGCAGCAGAAGCAACCTTGGCAGCTGCCTTCTTGCCGTTCATGGCGTCAAAGATCTTGCCCTCCAGCGTGATGATGGCCATCAGCAGGACGAGGATCAGAAACACCAGCACAATACCGGTTATGGTAACGATCACATCATAACCTAAATCCATGGTCTTCCTCCTATTTACTTTTTTCTTTGCCGCCCGGGGGGCGGGCGGCAAAAAGCGATTTGAAGATATTATACAATATTTTCCGGGTCGATTCAACAACTATGAACAAAAATCATGTTGTTTTTCACGGTTCTGTGAACAGCGCTTCCCTCTCAGCGGCGGCCCATGCGGGGGGTGGCGTCCATGAAGCCGGTCTCCAGCTTGTCGCCCAGACGCAGGCTCATGGCCGTACCCAGCGCGACACAGTTGACGGGGTCAGGCGAGACGGTCACTTCCACCTTCAGCTCCTGGCTCAGGTACTCAGGCAGGCCGTGGAGCTGTGCGCCGCCGCCGGTGAGGACGACGCCGTTGCGGTAGATGTCGCCGGCCAGCTCCGGAGGAGTCTTCTCCAGCACCTGATGGGCGGCGGTGCCGATCTGCTCGCTCAGGCGCATGACCGGCTCGTAGAGGTCGGCGGTGGAGACATTGACACGCACGGGCAGGCCGGTGAGCAGGCTGCGGCCCTTGATCTCCATGGTCTCGTTGAAATCCGCCTTCTGGGGGCAGCAGGCCACGTTCTTTTTCAGGTTCTCAGCGGTGCGCTGGCCGATGGCGATGCTGAACTTGTTGCGCACGAACTTCAGGATCTCTTCGTCGTAGTGGTTGCCGGCCACGCGGACGCTGGTGGCCTTGACCTTGCCGCCGAGGCTCAGCACGGCGATGTCGGTGGTGCCGCCGCCGATGTCGATGATCATCCGGCCATCCGGCACGGTGATGTCGATGCCGGAGCCGAGAGCTGCGGCGATAGGCTCATCAATGAGGTAGACCTGACGCGCACCGGCGGCCATGACGGCCTCCACCACAGCGTCGCTCTCGATGCCGGTGATGGCGGCAGGCACACAGACGGCCACACGGGGTTTGACCATGTGGGAGCTGTAGACCTGATTGACGAAGCGGCAGATGAGCTCCCGGGTCATGGTGTGGTCGCTGATGACGCCATCCTTCAGCGGGAAGATGGCGGAGATGTAGTTGGGCGTGCGGCCCACCATTGCAAGGGCCTTGTCGCCGGCCTCAAGCACGCAGTTCTTGCGGGTATCCACCGCCACCACGCTGGGCTGGTTGAGCACGACGCCCTGCCCCTCCTGCGCGATGATGATGGTCGTCGTACCAAGATCGATACCGATGTCATTCTGTGCCATAATCGTGATATTTCCTTTCTCTGCTGCCCATTCTCTATTTCCATCGCCCATCTCCGGGCGCGGGTCATCAAAACACATTATAGTATAACACAGGTGTATCCAAAAAGAAACCCTTAAAGGTTCTCCTGCTCCGGTGGCAGAGCTTCCGTCAGCAGGGCGGCCAGGCCGCTGTAGCGCAGGTTCTGGCGGATGTTGGACATCATCCGGTTCACCACATCCCGCCGGCCCACCACGATGCAGAGCTTCCGCCCGCGGGTGACGCCGGTATAGAAGAGGTTGCGGTAGCACAGGCGGGGCGGCACCTGTGCCGCCGGGAGGATGACCGCCGGGAACTCGCTGCCCTGGCTTTTGTGTACCGTGATAGCATACGCAATTTCCAGCTCGTTGAGGTTCTCCGCCGGGTAGACCAGCCGCCGGTCGTCCATCCGCACCACCATGGAGCGGCTGCGCACGTCGATGGACTCCACGATGCCGATGTCGCCGTTGTAGGCACCCACACCCTGTTCCCCGCCGATGCGCTGCCATGTGATCTCGTAGTTATTGCGCACCTGCATCACTTTATCCCCCACCCGGAAGACCCGGGCCGCGCTCTGCAGCTCCGGCTTGCCCTTCCTGGGCGGGTTGAGCATGGCCTGCAGCTCCGCGTTGAGGGCCTGGGTGCCGGTGGGGCCGAGCTTCGTGGGGCAGAGCACCTGAATATCCTTCACCGGGTCGAACTGGTAGCTGCGGGGCAGACGGGTGGTCACGAGGTCGCAGACCAGTTTCTGGGCCGCGTCGCCGTCGGCTTCGAGGAAGAAGAAATCGTCCGTCTTTCCGCCCTTTTTCAGCGGTTCGCCCGAGATGATGTGGTGGGCGTTCTCCACGATGAGGCTCTGAGCGGCCTGCCGGAATATCTCGTTGAGGCAGACCGTCGGCACCAGCCCGGAGCGGATGATCTCGCCGAGGATATTGCCCGGGCCGACGCTGGGCAGCTGGTCGGCGTCGCCTACCATAATAATACGGCAGCTGTACCGCAGGGCCGCAATGAGGGCCTGGAACAGCTTGACGTCCACCATGCTCATCTCGTCGAGGATGACGACGTCGCACTTGAGCAGGTTCTTGTCATTGTGGATGAAGCTGACCACACCGCCGGTGTAGTCCACTTCCAGCAGACGGTGGATGGTGGAGGCTTTCCGGCCCGTCAGCTCGCTCAGACGCTTGGCGGCGCGGCCTGTGGGAGCGCAGAGGGCTACCCGTTCGGCCTCGTTCTCGAGCAGCTGCAGGATGGCGTTGACCGTGGTGGTCTTGCCGGTGCCGGGGCCGCCGGTGAGGACAAGGCAGTTCTCGGTCATGGCCTTGCGGATGGCTTCCTTTTGGAGCGGCGCGTAAGCAAAGCCCTGCGCCAGTTCCAATATTTGGATGTTCTTGTCGAGGCCGTGGGCCGTCTGCTTCCCGCGCCTGGTCAGCATGGCCAGACGGTCGGCGATGTCCTGCTCTGCAGCCAGCAGATCCGGCAGATAAATATACGGTGTGCCGTCGAACATCCGCACCGCCAGTTTCCCGGTCTGGATGCAGCTGTCCAGCGCCGCCGCCAGCTTTTCGGGGGGCTGGTGGATGAAGTTCGACGCTGTTTCCAGCAGCTGCGCCCGGGGCAGACAGGTGTGGCCGTTGCCGGCGTTGTGACGCAGGGTGCGCAGAAGGGCGGCTTCCAGCCGCTGGGCGCAGTCCCCTGCCATCTGGTAATACTGGGCGATGCTGTCGGCGTGGCGGAAGTCCAGCTGCAGCGGCTCCCCGCAGAGCAGGTAGGGGTTTTGCTGGATGGCCTGCATGGCCCCCGGCCCGAAGGTGCGGAAGACTTCCATCGCCCGGCGGGGGCTGATCTCGAACTGAGCCAGATAGGCGATGAGCTCCCGCATTCCGAACATCCGCTTGAACTCCTGCTGGATGCGGTCGGCCTTGTCCGCCGAGATGCCCGGGATGAGGGTGAGCTGGGCGGGGTCGTTGGCGATCACTTCCAGCGCCGCCGCGCCGAATTTGTCAATGATCTTATCCGCCGTCCGTGCGCCGATGTAGGGCAGCGACCGGCTGGCGAGGAAGGCGTAGACGGCCTCGAGGTCTTTGGGCATATCCGTCTCGCACTCCTGTGCGTGGAACTGTCGGCCATAGGTAGCGTGGTTCTCGTACCTGCCCCGGCAGACGACGCTCTCACCGGCGTGGAGCTCTCCCACCACGCCGCACACAACGGTGACGACACCGCCGCCCGACACCTCGAACACGGTGTAGCCGTTGTCCTCGTTCAGGTAGATGATGTCCTCTACCGTGCCTTCCAGCCGTTCCAGCTCCTGCTCCATCGTCCCGCCTCCTCGTTTTGACACAACTATATATAGTATAGCGGTTTTGGGGGGATTTGTAAATATAACAAAAGCTCCCCCGAAGGGGAGCTGTAGAGATACATTTATTTTGCCAGCAGTTCATTGCGGGTAAGCCCATTCAAAACCATCGTCAGTCCGCCGTTTACTTCCGTCAGGCGGAAAGAGGCATCCTCGCCGCCTGCTGCGGCCAGAGCGTCCGTGCTGAGGGTCTGCTCACCGCCGTTCCAGCGCAGGCAGATCTGGCGGATGCCGTTCTGGCGTAGGTCGCTGACGCGGCCTTCCAGCAGGCAGTCACTGCCGCCTGCATCTACTATCAGCAGAGCGCCCTCTTCCAGATAGCAGGCCGACACGCTGTCGGTAGGCGTCCCTTCCGGGACGGCGATGCGCACGCCGCCCCATCCGCTGACGTCAGCGTCTACCCAAACCACGCCGTTCTCCTCCGAGGCGGGCAGCGGGGTGGCATCCTTGCTGTAGTCCTCCATGACCTTACCGGTGTTATCCTTACGGGTCAGGATACCGGTAAAGTCCTTCGAAAGAAGGTCGTCGTTGGAAATTTCGCCATTCTTGCCGCCGATGGACACGTCACCGCCTGCTTCAGTAGTTACTTTAGCGTTGCCCTCGATAACAATGTCGATGGCGTCGCCCATCTTATTATTGGTATTGCCGCCACCAATGCCTGCAGCACCATTTCCACCCTTGGCAGTCACATTCGCATCACCCTTGATGTAGATATGCTCACCATTTCCAGCCTTGTCATCACGCGGGGCATATCCGCTGCCGCCGCCGATACCTGCCGCTCCACCGCCTGAATCGCTGGTAACGCTACCGCCGGTTGCGATAACCGTGCCTCCCTCGATGGTGATGTCACTGCCCTTGCCAACATTACCATCCCGACCACTGAAACCGCCGCCGATACCGGCACCGGCTGCTTCGGCGTCGCCGCCGCCGGTAGCTTCCACATAGGTCTTGTCACCGCTGATGGTGATGTTGCTACCATTGCCGCCAATGCCGCTGCCGCCGCCAATGCCTGCACCCTGTGCACCACCGTTGGCTGTTACATGAGCGCCATCGCTGATGGTAATGTTTTCGCCAGCACCCATTGCACCGCCGCCGATGCCAGCGCCATACTTGCCGCCGTTGGCGTTCACTACAGTATCTTCACCGCTGATAGAGATATTGGTGCCGCCTTTGCCATAACCTCCGCCGATGCCTGCACCCTGACATCCACTGGTGCCGTCCGGCTTCCGGCTTCCGTTGGCCGTGACATTGCCGCCGGTGATTTTGATGTCAGTTCCGCTGCCGTTAAAACCGCCACCAATGCCAGCCGCACCGCCGTTTCCTGCTTCGTTGTTGTTGCATCCGCCGGTCGCTGTGATAGTACCGCCAGTAATCTCAATGTTACTGCCGCTGTTGTTTTTTGCTCCTCCAATACCTGCACCTTGTGCGCCGCCAGTCGCCGTCAGAGAGCCTTTTTCGCCAGTATCATCCTTAATGGTCAGTGTACCCTTAGAGTCGCTGTTGTTCTTCTCGACGCCTGCGTGGTTAGCGCCGCTCTTCAGCTCGTTCTTGCCGTCCAGCTCGATGGTCACATCGTGGTCGCCCTGCACGGTGACGGCGGCTTTGCCCGCATCGACTGGGCTGTCATCGCTGCTATCCCCCTCGGTCTTGCCGCTGACGTTAATTTTCAGGTCGTCGAAGGTGACGTCCACATCGCCCTTGGAGGTGTCGATGGTGACGGTGCTCTTATCCGACTCGCCGGTGATGACGGTGTCGGTGTCCTCCTTGGTGGTCTCGCCCTGTGTGACCTTGTTCGTCCCTCCGGCGCCGCCCGCTTCCACGGTGATGTCTCCCTTGGCGATGTCCCACCGCTCCGCATAGGCCGGGATGCCGGAACTCACCACGATGCCCGCGATGACGGCGGCGGCTACGCCC
>ENA-OZKB01001115-OZKB01001115.1-human-gut-metagenome-genome-assembly--contig:-NODE-1115-length-12558-cov-9.017516_pt1 | contig 12558 bp, 9 predicted proteins | sample MGYA00244821_ERZ653753 | MGnify/ENA primary metagenome ERZ653753 (study PRJEB26926, sample SAMN06165256) | human gut metagenome | biome: ENVO:00009003; feature: ENVO:2100002; material: ENVO:00002003...
GGTGATGGTGGAGTAGCCCTCTCAGTCGGCTGCGCCGACAGCTCCCCCAGAGGGGCAACGATGACGACCGCCGCCAGTGGCGGAAACAGGGAGGAGTTGTTGGGGCAGCGGCCAGCAAGATGCGAGCGCCGCTCAAGGCGTGAAGCAGATGCTGGGTGCCGCAACCCGTCTGCGGCGGCAATTTCAAATCGTCATCCCAGCAGGAAAGGAGGTTTTTCCATGTACGAAGCCTTGCTCAAGGCCACACCGGAATATCAGAAGATCGCCGCCAGCTTTGCAAAGCCCGGCCCTGCCGCGCTGTTCGGTCTGCCGCCCGCAGGCCGTGCCCTGCTGTACGCCGCCCTGCAAAAAGACCTTGGCCGGGTGCTGTGCATCGTGACCCCCGGCGAGGCCGAGGCCACCCACTTTGCGGATGACCTCAAGGCGTTGGGCCTTTCTGCCGCCGTGTTCCCGCCCCGGGACTTTATGCTGCGCCCGGTGGAGGGCGCGGGCCGCGAGTACGAGTACCGCCGCCTTTCGGTGCTGGGCTCCCTTGCAGGCGGGCGGCTGAACGCGGTCTGCGTGCCCGCCGAAGCGCTTTTGCAATATACCGTGCCCCGGGATGAATTTTTAAAGAACACTCTTACCCTCAAACCCGGCATGGTGTACAACCGCGAGGGTCTTGTGGCCCGGCTGTTCGCCGCCGGGTATGTGCGGCGCAGTCAGGTGGACGGCCCGGGACAGTTCAGCGTGCGCGGCGATATCGTGGATATCTATGCGCCGGATATGCGCCAGCCCGCCCGCGTGGAATACTGGGACGATGAGATCGATTCCATTTCCTCCTTTGACCTGCTCACCCAGCGGCGGGACAGCGCACTGGATAAAATTTATCTTTCCCCTGCCCGCGAGGTGCTGTTCGGCGACACAGCCGAGACCGCCGAAGCCCTGCGTGCCGCCATCAAAAAGGCGCGCGGCCGGCACCGCACCGCACTGGAAAAGGCCACGGAAGCCGACCTTGCTCAGCTGGACTCCGGCCTGATGCCGGAAGCCATGGATAAATACTACGGCCTGCGCTATCCGAGCCCGGCCACCCTGCTGGATCATCTGGACACACCGCTGTTCATTCTGGACGAGGTGGGCGGCATCCGGGACGCCCAGAAGGCCACCGAGTTCCGCCGCAGCGAGGAGCTGGCCGGCCTGCTGGAGGAGGGCGTGCTCTGCCCCGGGCTGGATGTGCTCTACCAGACCATGGACGACCTTGCCGCTTCCGCCCAGAAGCAGAGCACCCTGCTGTGCGAGAACTTTCTGCGCGGCATGAACGAGTTCAAACTGAAAGATCTCATCAACGCCGAAGCCTTTGCCGCACCCAACTGGAACGGCGACCTTGCTTCTCTGCGGGAGGATCTGGACCCCCTTATTGCGCAGGGCTATGCCGTCACCCTGTTCTCCGGCACGCCCAAGGGTGCCGCCGCCCTCACCCGCGACCTTGCCGACAAGGGCTACTCCGTGAGCATGAGCCGGGATGTGCGGCCCACAAAAGGCATCGTACAGGTGCTGCCGGGCCATCTGACCGCCGGGTGCACCTTTCCGTTTGCCCATGCGGCGGTGCTGTCCAGCCGCAGGCACGGTCTGGAGGAAGAGACCTCCGCCGAGACCAAAAAGCGCAAAAAGAACAAGAACGCCCTTTCCAGCCTCTCGGACATCAAGCCCGGGGATTACGTGGTGCACCAGAGCCACGGCATCGGCATGTATGCGGGCATCCAGCGGCTGGAAGTGCAGGGCGCCACGAAAGATTACCTCAAGGTGCAGTATTCCGGCTCGGACGTTCTGTACGTGCCGGTGACCCAGCTGGACCTGCTGAGCCGCTACACCGCCCCCGGCGACGAGGAAAAGGTAAAGCTGGCAAAGCTGGGCGGTGCCGAGTGGCAGCGCACCCGCGCCAAGGTGAAAAAAGCCACCGAGGAGATGGCGCAGGAGCTCATTGAGCTGTACGCCCGCCGCCGTCAGGCCACGGGCTACGCCTTCCCGCCGGACGGCGACTGGCAGCGGGACTTTGAGACCCGCTTTGACTACGACGAGACCGACGACCAGCTGAACGCCACCGCCGAGATCAAGCAGGACATGGAAAAGGGCTGGCCCATGGACCGGCTGCTGTGCGGCGACGTGGGCGTGGGTAAGACCGAAGTAGCCCTGCGCGCCGCCTTCAAGTGCGTGATGGGCGGCAAGCAGTGCGCTATCCTTGCCCCCACCACCCTGCTGGCGTGGCAGCACTACAACACCATCCTCTCCCGCATGGAAGCCTTCCCGGTGAAGGTGGAGATGATGTCCCGCTTCCGCACCGCAAAGCAGCAGAAGGAGACCCTCCGGGGCCTGCAGTCGGGCAGTGTGGATATCGTGGTGGGCACCCACCGGCTGCTGTCCAAGGACGTGAAGTTCCATGACCTCGGCCTTGTCATCATCGATGAGGAGCAGCGCTTCGGCGTCAAGCACAAGGAAAAGCTCAAGGAGAACTTCATCGGGGTGGACATGCTCACCCTGTCGGCCACTCCCATCCCCCGCACCCTGAACATGGCCATGAGCGGCATCCGGGACCTTTCCACCATCGAACAGCCGCCCATCGAGCGGCAGCCCGTGGAGACCTTTGTGCTGGAATACAACGACGTCATCCTTGCCGAGGCCATGAAGAAGGAGCTTGCCCGGGGCGGGCAGGTGTACTACCTGCACAACCGGGTGGACAACATCGAAGCCTGCGCCGCCCATGTGAGCAAGCTGGTGCCCGGCGCACGCATCGGCATTGCCCACGGCAAGATGACCGAGGAAGAGCTGAACCCCGTGTGGCAGCATCTGCTGAACGGTGAGATCGACATTCTGGTGTGCACCACCCTCATCGAGACCGGCATCGATGTGCGCAACTGCAACACCCTCATCATCGAGGACGCCGACCGCATGGGCCTTGCCCAGCTGTACCAGATAAGAGGCCGGGTGGGCCGCTCCGGCCGCAAAGCCTATGCCTACTTCACCTTCCGGCGGGACAAGACCCTGACCGACATCGCCCAGAAGCGGCTCTCCGCTATCCGGGAGTTCACGGCTTTCGGTTCCGGCTTCCGCATCGCCATGCGGGATCTGCAGATCCGGGGTGCAGGCAGTCTTCTGGGCCACAGCCAGCACGGCCACATGGAGGCCGTGGGCTACGACCTCTACGTGAAGATGCTGGGGCAGGCCATCGCCCGGGCCAAGGGCGAACCTGTCCGGCGGGACAAGAGTGAATGCCTTGTGGACCTGCGGGTGGATGCCTTCATCCCGGAGAAATATATCGCAGACGGCCCGGGCCGCATTGAAGCTTATAAGCGCATTGCCGCCATCCAGACGGCAGAGGATGCCGCCGATGTGCTGGACGAGCTCATCGACCGCTACGGCGACCCGCCGCCCTCGGTGAGCGATCTGGTGAACGTGTCGCTGGTGCGCGTGCAGGCCAGCGCTGTGGGCGTGACCGAAGTGACCCAGAAAAAGGACACCCTCACCCTGCAGCTGGAAAGTCTGGATCTGCCCATGATCCGGGGCCTGCTGGTAGCCTTCAACGGCCGCGTCACCGCCGGTGCAGGCAACCGGCCCTACCTTTCTGTCACTCTGCAGCCCGACGAAAAGCCGCTGGAGCTGCTGCAGAGCATCCTCAAGGCGATGGCAGAGATCCTGAATGGCGGAGAAAAAGCAAAAGACAGCAAATGATCTGCAGCGTCCTCGCCTATCAATCATCAAATACTAGGAGCAACAACCATGAAAAAGAAACTTCTTGCACTGGTCTGCGCGCTGGCACTCACCTTCAGCTTTGCAGGCTGCACCATTTCCACCCCGGATACCGTGGGCAGCATCGGTGATTTTGAGATCACCTCCGGCATGTATCTGCTGGCCCAGTACGGAGCCTATCAGCAGGCGGCACAGCTGGCCGGCAGCGATCAGGACGCCTCGGATGTAAAAGCCTTTCTGAAGGAGACGATCACCACCGACTCCGACAGCGGCGAGACCGCCGTGGTCAGCGACTACGTGGCCCAGCAGACCCAGCAGACGCTGGAAACGCTGGCTGCTGTGGATGCCCGCTTCAAGGCACTGGGCGGTGAGCTGACCGACGAGCAGATCGCCACTGCCGACCGTTATGCCCAGCAGATGATGGACCAGTACGGCGACACCTACACCGCCAACGGCATCGGTCTGGAGACCATTAAGGCCTACGAGCGCCTGCAGGTGGAGCACACCGCTCTGCTGGATATGGTCTACGGCCCGGACGGCGAGACTCCGGTGGAGGACGATGAGCTGACCAGCCATCTGGACGACAGCATGTACGAGATCTGCTACATCAGCATCCCGCTGTACAATACCAGCACCTATGCCTTTGCAAACGATGACCAGAAGGCCGAGATGCTCAAGCTGGCACAGGCCGCTGCCGACAGTGTCAATGCTGCAGACGGCGAGACGGTCTCGGATCAGGTGAGTGCCCTGCATGAGGCCGCACAGAACGCCCTGCCGGACATCTACGCTGTGCTGGACGGCGAAACTTCCGACGACAGCGCCAGCGTCCAGACCGAGCTGCTGACCGAAAGCGATGTTGCTTCGACCTTTACGCAGGACGGTGCTGCCGATGCTCTGCGCAGCCTTTCCTACGGCGAATCCGCTGCCGTGCAGATCAACGGCTACACCCTGCTCCTGCTGGTGCGTGTGGACCCGCTGAGCGTATCCTCTCTGGATGATCTGCGGGAGCAGGTCCTGAGCGATATGAAGGGCAGCGAGCTGGACGATGCACTGGCTTCCAGCGGTGCAGAGCTGGCCCACAGCCTGAACAGCTCCGCCATGAACAAGCTGCCCGCCAAAAAGATCGTGAACAGCAGCGCCAACAGCTGAGAACAAAGACCCTCTCAGGCAAACCCTTACGGGTTTGCCAGCTCCCCCGAAAGGGGGAGCTCTTTTTATTTTCCGGCAAGCACAAAAAAGCTCCCCCTTCGGGGGAGCTGGCACGGCGTCAGCCGTGACTGAGAGGGTTCACTACTTTCGCAAACTCTGCGGCAAGGGCAGCATTCACCGAACGGACGGCATTCGCGTCCGGCTTGATCTCGGTCCGATCATAGGTGAAAAGCCCATTCACCTCATCCTCCACATCCGTCAGCTGGGTATACACCAGCGCCGAAAGTCCTTTTTTCAGCTGGGGCAGCACTGTGCCCAACTGCAGCTTTTTGCAGCGGGCCGTCAGGTCTGCGCGGCTCTTGGCCGTACCGTAGCCGTAGGTCCTGCCCGGAGCTTCGTGCCCCGGCATGGGCCATGCAATGCCGCCGTATTCACTCAGGGCCACAGTGCGCTTTCCGGGCTTTACATGCAGCGGATAGAAATAGTTGTGGATGGAGCACACATCTCCGCCGCCCTGATCATACCAGCCGCTGGCCTCGTCCACAAGGCGGGTATCGTCCAGCGTGCGGATGGCCTGCACTGCCCCGGCCGCGTCAAACTGGCCCCAGCCTTCGTTGAAAGGCACCCAGCAGCCGACACAGGGATGGCCGGAAAGCGCCTGTACCGTGGCTTCCAGCTCTCGGCGGTATTCTTCCCGGCTGCTTTCCTTTCTACGGCTCAGCAGGCCCCAGAGGGGTTTTGCATCGGGCAGGCAGCGCAGCAGCGGCTGCAGCACATTGGTCAGGTAGGTGACGAACCACAGGTTATAGGCGCTGCCGCCGTTCACCATGTCCTGCCAGACCACAAGGCCCAGCCTGTCGCAGTGGTAATACCAGCGCTCCGGCTCGATTTTTGCGTGCTTGCGCAGCAGGTTGAAGCCCAGCGCTTTCACCTCGCTCAGCTCCCGCTCCACCGCCGCATCGGAAGGCGGGGTATACAGGCCCTGCGGCCAGTAGCCCTGATCCAGCAGGCCGTTGAGCAGGATGGGCTTTTCGTTCAGGCAGAAGCGCAGCACACCCCGCGCATCCGGCTCACAGCTCCACTTGCGCAGGGCAAAGTAGCTGTGCACGGTGTCGAACTGTTCCGCCTCTCCCTGTGTGGTGCCCACGGTCAGGTCATACAAAAACGGAGTATCCGGGCTCCACGGAAAGAAATGTTCCTCCGGGATGTTCAGCGTCACCTCGCCGTCCCGGTCCGCTTCGTCGCTGCCCCAGTCCTCGGCAATGGTCACGCCCCCGGCCCGCACCACGGCCCACAGGTTCACTGCACCTCCGGGCATGGAAGTATGGGCTTTCACGGTCACGGTGCGGGCATCGTAGTCCGGCGTGACCGTGAGCGACTGGATGTAGTTTTCCGGCACACGCTCCATCCAGACCGTCTGCCAGATGCCGCTCTGGGCCGGATAGAACATGCCGCCGGGCTTCAGGGTCTGCTTGCCCCGGGCCTGCGTGCCGCTGTCCGTGGGGTCCTGCACGGCCACCCACAGGCTGTTGCGGCCTGTGCCGTTGAGCTGGGCGGTGACATCCAGTGTGAAGGGCCAGTAGCCGCCCCGATGGCCGCCCACCAGATGGCCGTTCACCTGCACCGCACAGGCATAGTCCACCGCGCCGAAGTGCAGCAGCACCCGACCCCCTTCTCCCGGAGGGGGAGCAAAGGTGCAGTGGTAGTGCAGCCACTGGCCGGGCTGCAGGGTGCGGCCCACGCCGGAGGCCTTTGCTTCCGGCGAGTAGGGCACCAGAATGCTGCCGTCCCACGCAGCGGGGTATTCAGCTGTCTGGGTAATGGCGTACTTCCACAGGCCGTTCAGGTTCTCATAGCTGTCCCGGCGCATGGCCGGGCGAGGATATTCCGGGAGTGGGTGCATGGTTTCACCGCCTTTGATTTGTTGGTTTCATTCTAGCACAGGGCGAGTGGCTTGTATAGACTGAGCAGCAACGATTTGGAATTGCCGCCGCGTTCGCTTTGGCTATAATAGCGGAAAAAATATTTTTATATCTGCAGATCAGAAAAGCCTGCGGGCTTTTCTGATCTGCTTTTTCACGGGAAGGGTCGCGGCGGCAAACGGCAGATAATGCAAGCGTTAAACACGCAAACCCGCTCCCCTGCGGGGAGCTGCCGCCGTAGCGGCTGAGGGGCTTCAAAATCGGCGGAACGCAAAAAATCCTCTAGCGCAGCGACTTGGATTTTTTGTATGGAGCCCAACTGCTTTGGGATTATCAAGGGCGAGCAGCCCTTAATTTGCAACGGCGACGACCGCGGCCAGTGGCCGAAACAGGGAGGAGCTGTTGGGGCAGCGGCCTGCAGGATGCGAGTGCCGTCCAAGGCACGAAGCAGACGCAGGGAGCCGCAACCCGCCGCCTCCCGCGCCTCGAAAGTAGCGGAGACCTTGTTGTGTTGAACACACAGCATTTGCTGCGCAAACCGGTCTGCGCCTTGAAAGCCCCACCGGGGCTTTCATGCCCTACGGGCACCGCCGTCCTTTCTGGTACTCTTTTGTGCGTGCAAAAGAGTACATATTCGGCGGTAATGCCTTTTTCAAAAGCCATAGAATCTGCCCCACGCGATTACGCTCTGCACCGGAAGCATTTTCCACATACAAAAAGGCCGCTGCACCAAATGGCGCAGCAGCCCTTGCTTTTGCAATGATAAAACAGAAAACCAGAAGTCAGAGCTTACTCTTCGTCCTCGCCCTCATCCTCGTCATCCTCTTCGTCGTCATCGTCCTTTTTCGGCTTATAGAAGATGCCGCTCAGGAAGATGCTGATGAAGTACAGCAGCACCATGGGGCCGGCCACCATGCACTGAGACACGATATCCGGCGGGGTGACAACAGCTGCGATGAAGAAGATGATCACGATGGCAATGCCGCGCACCTGCTTGAGCAGCTGCGGGTTGATAATGCCCATCTTGGACAGGATGATGGTGATCAGAGGCATCTCAAACACGCAGCCAAAAATGATGAACATGGTCAGACAGAGGTTGACATAGCTCTCGATACTGGTGGTGGTCTGGATGTACTCGGCACCCTCGATGCCAGTGCTGAGGAAACGCAGCATGAAGGGCATCATGAGCTTGTAGGCGAACAGCACGCCCACGCAGAACAGGATAAGACCCAGCAGCATGACCAGCTTGAAGAAGGTGCTCTCGCTCCGTTTCAGACCCGGCCTTGCAAATGCATAGATGTGGTAGAACGCCACCGGCACAGTGACCACCACGCCTGCCAGAATGGAGACGCGGAAATACTGCATCAGCTTTTCCTGCGGGGCAATGGAAACAAACTCGTAATAGTCGCGGCCCATGGCAGTGAGCAGATCGATCAGACGGTCGGCGTATGCCAGCGAGACCACAACACCCACCACGAACACCACCGCGCAGATGATCAGCCTGTTCCGCAGTTCTTTCAGATGGCCGGTCAGCGTCATGCTGCCGTCCTCTGCCATTACTTCGGCTTTTTTCTTTTTGCGCTTAACGTTCGTAGCCACAATTACTCCTCGTCTTCGTCCTTCTTGGAAACCTTCTTCTCGGTCTTCTCCTCGGAATCATCGGAGCCTTCCTCGTCCTCCATGCCCTTCTTGAAGCCGTTGATGGTCTTGCCGAACATCTTGCCCAGCTTCGGCAGGTTCTTGGGTCCAAAGATCAGCAGAGCGACGACCAGGATGATCAGCAGTTCGTTAGTACCAATACGCATAATAAAAATCTCCTTTTTTACTTTGCCGCGCCGCGTGGCGGGCTTATTGCATGTATCAGGCAACCGCGGGCGCGGGTGCATCCAGTAAGTAATCAGTCCTTCGGCAGAACATCATTCTGACGAGGGTCTTCCTCCACCGGCTCGGCCGCAGGAGCAGCCTCGGCAGCTTCCTGTGCGGGAGCCGCTTCTGCAGCAGGCTCGGCCTTTTCCTCTGCGGGTGCAGCGGCAGGCTCAGCCTTTTCAACCGGGGCGGCGGGTTCTTCAGCCTTCTCGGCAGGTGCAGCGGTCTCCTCAGCGGGAGTGCTCTCCTCTGCCTTGGCGGCAGATGCAGCGTCCTCTTCCAGCTCTTCCACCGGCTCCTCGGTCAGCTCGGTCACTTCCTCGGCAGCTTCTGCCTTGGCAGCTTCCTCCTTGCTGGTCTTGCCGATACCGGTAAAGCTCTTGGTCACATCCTTGACGCTGTTGTCGATATCCTTCTTGATATCGGTCAACGGGGCAACGGCTTCCTTCAGGGGAGCCTGGATCTCATTCAGCGGCTCCACAACGTTCTTCTGGATCTCCTCAGAAGCAGCGCCGGTGTACTTTTTCAGTTCACGCAGCATCTTGCCGATCTTCTTTGCGTAGACGGGCAGCTGATCCGGGCCGATGAACACGAACGCCACGATCACGATGACGACAAGTTCCCAAAAACCAATTTTCATACTAACTCGTTTCCTTTCCTGTGCGGCGGGACGTTTTCCGGAGCCGACGCATCCGCTTTGCAGTGGGTGCCGCGAACCATTCTTTGCCCTGTTCTTCGTCCGCTTCCGTGGGAGTTCGGCGCTCTTTGCGCCTGTGTTGCCCTACTTATACCGAAAAGTGGTGAACTCATTCTGAACAATATATGAACTTTTCATGAACGAGTGCATATTTAGGGTATTTTTGTAAACAAATAATATTTTGCACTTGCTTTATTACATTTTGGATAGGATACAACAGTGTCGACTTTTCAAAACGGCCTGTTCTCACAGTTCAAAAGTCATGCCAGCGCTTTGCGCAATACGTCCGGGCTGACAGAGCACATAAGGTTGTAGGCATTCAGCACATCCGTGATAGCCTGACGATTTTGCTGCGTTAATACATAGTCATAGTTCTGATATCCGCTAAATCGGAAAATTGCTTCCTGTGAACTTAATGCATCCCGCAGCAGTTCAATATCGAAATCTTCTGCTCTTGTTACAAAATCCTCCACCCATTTGAGTTTACCCGTATTGATTTTACAAACATCTCGGCCGATCACACTAAAGGCATCTTGATTATAAGTATATTTGTTATCCCCTGCTCGCACGATGACCCTATTTGCATTTAGGAGTTCATCTCCAACATAGACAAAAGAAATCATTAAAGCCAGTTCGTCCCTGTCACCATAAACACGAATGCTCGGTGCAATCATACATAGCCCTGTATTCAGCGTACTCTCAACATAAGAATCCGATATTGTGTAATTATTTTCTACTCTGTCGTGTTCGACATTCAATTTCGCCAGCGCGTCCTTGATGCCAAGAATCTGCTGTGCTTCGGCCAGCACATCAAAATTTGACACGCCCGCTTTAGAAGCATCGTCTAACTGGTTATAAGCATTGACAGCCTTTTCAACTGCACTGCGGTTCTCGCGCGTGACTGTCCCGATCTGTGCAATCAGCGTTTCCACTTCCTGCACCGAAGGCACTGCCGCAAAAGCCCCCATTGGCATTACCATCAGCATTATCAGCGCTGTTACAAGGATCGCTGAAATTTTTCTCCGCATTCTTATCTCCTCCTATTCACGATTCAACTTCTGTATACGAAATATCTGCTAGCGCTTTTGCACGCACCTTCTCGCTGGCATTCAGATACAGGTAATACGCATTCAATACATCTGTGATAGCCTGTCTATCTCCTTCCGGCATTTCGCATTCTACGAAAACCGGCTTTGCGGTGTTGTATTTTGCGAATGTCAGACCAACTTCATCCGATTCCACAATATCCACTAATGCATCCAAGTCATCTTCTGTCGCAAGGCGAAATGCAGCCTCTTCTGTTTTTTCATCGCCGTTCGGAGATATTGTCAGCTTGTCCTTCTGAACATCAGTTATAAATGTTGTGTTTCCATAGGTATATCTATAATTATCCGTATCAATTTCAACCGTATCCATATCCAGATACGTATCACCTATGTAATCAAACCCTATACATGCTATTGGGTCCACCGACGGACCAAAAACATAAATAACTGGGATAATGCAGCTTTTTCCCTGTTTTTCGTTATTTTCGCAATTGGGGCTTACCCCCATCAGAGCATCACCGCCGTCAAATTCTTCATAATAGAAATTAACCGCATTCAGCGCATCTTGAAGTTCTTTTACCTGCTGTTCTTCGTCTGCCGCAATCTGTTTTGTTTCATCTTCTTTCTCACGAAGTATCTCATAGGGCTGTTTTTCTTCCGCTGTGCTTTCGCTTACAGCCGTACTTTTTACCTCGCTAGTGGAACCAGCAGACACCCCCGCAGAATTGCCACAGGAAGTAAACAGAACAATACATACACTTAACCATGCCATCGCCGCAAGTTTGCATTTTTTCATATTTCCTCCTTTTTTGAAAAGGCAACAATCTTTTCTCTATTATATCATTTTTCAATATGCTGTAAAGGATTCCCATTTCCACAAAAAAGAAGCCTGCCATCGGGCACATTGTCCAATAGCAGGCTTCCATAATGCGGGGATCAGTGGCCGCAGCTCTCGCAGTGGTCGCAGTCCTCTTCGAGCTTACCCACGATGGGTTCCGGATCGATGCCCTGACGGCGGTAGTAGTCGGACAGAGCAGCCTTGACGGCCTGCTCGGCCAGAACAGAGCAGTGCACCTTGATGGGAGGCAGGCCTTCCAGAGCTTCCACAACGGCCTTGTTGGTCAGCTTGAGGGCCTCGTCGATGGTCTTGCCCTTGATGAGGTCGGTGGCCATGCTGCTGGTGGCGATGGCGGCACCGCAGCCGAAGGTGAGGAACTTGACATCCACGATCACGTTGTTCTCGATCTTCAGGTACATGCGCATGATGTCGCCGCACTTGGGGTTGCCCACTTCACCCACGCCGTTTGCGTCGGGGATCTCACCCACGTTGTGCGGATTTGCAAAATGCTCCATGACCTTTGCGCTATACATGCTTGCCATAATTACTGCTCTCCCTTCAGGCTGAACTGGCGGGCCGTGTTCTGGCCCTGCAGCCACATACAACTCATAGCACGGCGGCGGGGAATGACCTCCTCCAGCACGTCGCACAGATATTTTGCTTCTTCCATGGTGTTCTGCGGGCCAAAGGTGAACCGCATGGAGCCGTGGCCGATCTCCTCAGGCACGCCGATGCTCAGCAGGACGTGGCTGGGGTCCAGACTATCGGAGTTGCAGGCAGAGCCGGTAGAAGCGCAGATGCCGTGCATATCCAGATCCAGCAGGATGGTCTCGCCCTCCAGACCCGGGAAACTGATGTTCACATTGTTGGGCAGACGGGGGCTGCGGCCACCGTTCAGGCGAGCTTCCGGGATATTCTTGAGGATGCGGTCGATGACGTAATCGCGCAGCTCGCTCTCGTGGGCCATGCGCTCATCCAGATGCGCCGTGGCGATCTCCAGTGCCTTGCCCATGGCAGCAATGCCGGCCACGTTCTCGGTGCCTGCACGGTGGCGGGCCTCCTGACTGCCGCCATCGATCAGGTTCTGGGGCCATACGCCCTTGCGGCAATACAGGGCACCCATGCCCTTGGGGCCGTTGAACTTGTGGGCGCTCATGGACAGCATATCCACGCCCAGCTCCTTCACATCCACGGGGATGGCACCCACAGCCTGCACCGCGTCGGTGTGCATCCAGACACCGTGCTTGTGAGCGACCTCTGCAATCTCCTTGATGGGCTGGATGGTGCCGATCTCGTTGTTGGCCATCATGATGCTGA
>ENA-OZKB01001126-OZKB01001126.1-human-gut-metagenome-genome-assembly--contig:-NODE-1126-length-12498-cov-4.659407_pt1 | contig 12498 bp, 10 predicted proteins | sample MGYA00244821_ERZ653753 | MGnify/ENA primary metagenome ERZ653753 (study PRJEB26926, sample SAMN06165256) | human gut metagenome | biome: ENVO:00009003; feature: ENVO:2100002; material: ENVO:00002003...
CGAGATTGCCTCTTGTCTCGTGGGCTCGGAGATGTGTATAAGAGACAGTAAATGCTCCGTTTCCTGAGTGTCTGCAGCTCATGCTTATACTTTTATTATAGTTAATCTGTTCTCTCTGGTCTATGGATTTTGGTTATTTCATTGTCTCTTTACCATATTTTTTCGACCTATAATATGACATGATAAGCACATCTTCTCCTATCATTTCACACAGCAGGGTTCTGCTGATTTTCCCTGAATATCTTTTCACGGGAAATTTAACTTTCCACCCACAAATAGCCGTTTTCTTTGTTTTTCAGACGTTCTCCCAGATATCTCAACGGATTCGCGTAATCGCGGATGCTCTCCACCTCCATTGTCTCCGGGTTGCAGATCACCTTGACCAGATGGGTGCAAAGGTATTCTACGGACAGAAAGCTTCTAATATCATTCCCGGTATTGATGTAGTTGTATACACAGCAGCTATCCATCCGGATAACGAAGAATATGCCGAAGCAGTAAGACAGAAGCTTCCTATGCTGACCCGTGCGGAATTACTCGGACAGTTGATGACAAACTATGATATGCCGATCGCAATCTCAGGTACTCACGGAAAGACAACCACAACTTCGATGCTTTCACACATTCTCCTCGCCGGAGAATTGGACCCTACGATCTCCGTAGGCGGAATCCTGAAAGCCATCGGCGGAAATATCCGTGTGGGCGACTCTGAATACTTTGTTACCGAAGCATGCGAATACACGAACAGTTTCCTGCATTTCTTCCCGAAGATCGGTGTGATCCTGAATATTGACGAAGATCATCTGGATTTCTTCAAGGATCTGGCTGATATCCGTAATTCCTTCCATCGTTTCGCTAAATTACTTCCGAAGGACGGAACCCTGGTCATCAATGATAACATTCCTGATCTGGAAGAGATCACTGCAGACCTTGACTGCCGTGTGATCCGTTACGGCAACGACAGCTCCCTTGACTACAGTGCAACCAACATTCTCCACGACAAGAAGGGTGAAGCTTCCTTTGACCTGATAAAATCCGGGGAATTTATCGACCGAATCTCCTTATCTGTCAACGGAGACCACAATGTATCCAATGCATTGTCTGCAATCGCAGTCGCTGATCTTCTCGGAGTTCCTTTCAGCAAGATCAAAGAAGGTCTGAAGTCCTTCCACGGCACTGACCGTCGTTTTGAATACAAAGGTGAAGTCAACGGATTTACGATCATCGATGATTATGCACACCATCCGACAGAGATCAACGCTACGTTAACAGCGGCAAAGGAATATCCGCACAAAGAAGTCTGGTGTATCTTCCAGCCGCATACTTATACACGTACCAAAGCGTTATTCCCTGAGTTCGTAGATGCCCTGACACATGCCGACCATGTGATCCTCGCAGACATCTATGCAGCCCGTGAGACAGATACTCTGGGCATGTCCTCTGAGATGATCGCAGAAGAATTAAAGAAAAAAGGATGCGATGCTTACTATTTCCCAAGCTTCGAAGAGATTGAATCTTTCTGTCTGGACAGATGCCAGAAAGGGGATGTGTTGATAACTATGGGAGCTGGAAACGTTGTAAACATTGGGGAAAACCTGCTTAACCGCTAGTTATCCACATTATCCACACAATTTTATCCACAAAAAAGTCGGATTTTGGCTCAAAAATTTCTTTTTTCCCCGGCTTCCCGGTGCTATAATGTGTCTACACTGAAACGAACGATACAAAGGTTCCAGGGAGGACGGGGAATTATTATGAAGGAATTAAAACTCACAAAATATGTACAGACAAATGCAACTGTACTGGATAATGAATTTATTGACCATTATATGGTCAGAGCGAATGGAGAGTATGTCAAAGTATATCTCCTGCTTCTCCGTCATATGAATCAGTCCTCCGGATATCTTTCTGTTTCCGAACTGGCTGATCTTCTTGAATGCACCGAGAAAGATATCCTTCGTGCATTGAGATACTGGAAAAGCGAAGGACTGCTCGATTATCTGGATGACACTCCGGATGATCCCTCACCAAAGAGCACGGCTCCTTCACCGGCAGCCTCTTCTGGATTACACGATGTGCAGCCCGGCTATATGACATCTTCCAAAGCTGCAGACTCTGTCTCTGACTCTGCAGCTTTGGCGTCTACAACGAACATCCAGCAGTACCGCAGCCGCAAAGAACGTGCAGAGTTCAAAGAATTACTGTTCGTAGCAGAGCAGTACCTCGGAAAGACACTTTCTGCTACTGATATTGACCAGATTACTTATTTTTATGATACACTGAATATGTCAGCTGAACTTATTGAATATCTGATTGAATATTGTGTCGAGAATGGTCATAAGAGTATGCATTATATTAATAAGGTGGCCTTATCATGGCATGAAGAAAACATAACAACTGTGAACCTTGCCAAGACAAGTTCATTTCTCTATAATAAAAATTGTTATTGTGTCCTGAATGCATATGGTATCAAAGGACGCGGTCCTGCTGCTTCTGAGATTGCTTATATCCGCAAGTGGTCAGAAGAATATGGATTCGCTTTGGAGGTCATCCTTGAAGCCTGCGACCGCACGATGAATTCCATTCATCAGCCAAGCTTTGATTACACCGATTCCATTCTGAAGCGCTGGAAGGACAAGAACGTCCGTCAGTTGAAAGATATCGATGCGGTTGATGCTGACTACCGCAAAGAGAAAGAACGTGCAAAAGAACTGGCAAAAGAACGCAAGAGACAACAGCAGGCTCAGAAGCCTGTAAGCAGCCAGAATAATAAGTTCAATAACTTCGATGGCCGTTCCTATGATATGAACGATCTGGAACGCCGCCTGGTTCAGCAATAAATTATACATATCAGATTTTATTATATGAATGCAAGAGAGCCTGTCACTGACAGTTTTTCTTGCATACTTAGGTATGAAGGAGTTTCCATTACATGGCACTTTCCAATTCTCAGTACGATCACTTAATGCGTACTTATGAACAAAAACAACTGGATAATGAATTTCAGCTCAGAAAACGCTATGAGAAGGCATACGCTCTCATTCCTGAATTGGAGGAAATGGATCATTCCATCTCTTCTTTAAGTGTAAAAAAGGCAAGGCTGCTTTTGGACGGAGACCAGACTGCTTTATCTTCATTAAAGTCAGAGATTGAAGAACTCTCTGCCCAAAAACCTGCACTGTTAAAATCACACGGTCTGCCCGCCAATTATCTGGAAATGCATTACCAGTGTCCCGACTGTAAGGATACCGGTTATATTGGCACACACAAATGTCACTGTTTCAAAAAAGCGATTGTAGACTATTTATACACACAATCCAATCTCAAAGATATCCTTGACAAAGAGAACTTTTCAACCTGTTCTCTGACCTATTATTCCAGAAATCATATCGATCCTCTTACCGGACGGTCTTCTCTGGAATCCATGGAAACCGCATTAAATGTCTGTCACAACTTCGTAGATACATTCTCTGAAGAATTTCATAACATACTATTGTATGGAGACACCGGTGTGGGAAAGACTTTTCTTTCCCACTGCATTGCAAAGGAGTTAATGGATTCAGCTTATTCCGTTATCTACTTTACAGCAGCCGGACTTTTTGATATCCTTGCAGAGAACACATTTGGGAAACGGCAGAACAAGGATTCTGATGTATTCGAACATATCTACGACTGTGACTTACTGATCATTGATGATTTGGGAACAGAACTGCCGAATTCATTCACTGTATCCCAGCTGTTCATTTGTCTGAATGAACGTATATTGAGACAGAAATCAACCATAATATCTACCAACCTTGCATTGGATGATATAAAAACTATTTACTCGGAACGGACATTTTCACGCATCAGCAGTAATTACACCATTCTGCGTATTACCGGTGATGATATCCGTATCCAAAAAAAATTATTAAACCTGGGAGGTACTAATGATGTTACGCCGTAACGATCGTAATCTTGAGAATATACCGGTAGGAGCACTTGGACTGATCGCTCTTGACGGTTGTACAGAGATGGGAGCAAAGGTTAATGACTATCTCGTAAAATGGAGAAAAGAAGATGGACATGTTCATAAGAACGATGTTGCTTTCACAGGCTATGAGAAAGACACATACTTAATTGATGCAAAAGTTCCACGTTTTGGTTCTGGTGAAGCCAAGGGTATCATCAACGAATCTGTTCGTGGTAAAGACCTTTATCTTATGGTCGATGTATGTAACTATAGCCTGACATATTCACTGACAGGAAATGTAAATCATATGTCCCCTGACGATCATTTTCAGAACTTGAAACGTATTATTGCTGCAGTAGGTGGAAAAGGACGTCGTATTAACGTCATTATGCCATTCTTATATGAAAGCCGTCAGCACAAGAGAGGCAGCCGTGAATCTCTGGACTGTGCACTTGCTCTTCAGGAGCTTGTCCGCATGGGTGTTGACAACATTATTACTTTTGATGCACACGATCCTCGTGTACAGAATGCGATTCCATTAAATGGATTCGAGACAATCCGTCCGACTTACCAGTTCATCAAAGGTCTTCTCCGTACATTCAAAGACCTTCAGATCGACAGCGAACACATGATGGCGATCAGCCCGGATGAAGGTGCTACAGGACGTGCAATCTATCTTGCCAACGTACTTAATCTTGATATGGGTATGTTCTACAAACGTCGTGACTTCTCGCGTGTGGTAGACGGACGTAACCCAATCGTTGCCCATGAATTCCTCGGATCGTCCGTAGAAGGAAAAGATGTAATCATTCTGGATGATATGATTTCTTCCGGTGACAGTATGTTAGATGTTGCCCGCCAGTTAAAACAGCGCAAGGCAAAACGTATCTTCTGTGCCGCTACATTCGGTCTGTTCACAAACGGACTGGAGAAATTTGACCAGGCATATGAAGAAGGTATCCTGGATGCTGTTCTGACTACCAACTTAATCTATCAGACACCGGAACTTCTGGAACGTCCATATTATATCAACTGTGACATGAGCAAATATATCGCACTTGTTATTGATACACTGAACCATGACGGTTCTATCAGCAGCATCCTGAATCCGATTGAAAGAATTCAGAATGTTGTTACTAAATATAAAAACGGCGAAGAAGTTTAAGATTCTAAAAATGCTGCCTGGAAATTCCCGGCAGCATTTTTATTTTCTATCTTACTTCAATTCAACACGTTATAGTTCTATTTTATGATAAGCAATTCCCGCTTCATTCATCACCTGTTCTTCTCTCTTCTGACAGGTAAACAACAACACCTGTTTCTTATGTGCTTTCAGCCACTTAAGTGTCTGCAGCATTCTCTCTTCATCGTAATATGCGAACACATCATCCAGAATCACTGGCATCTCTTCTTCGCACAACAGTTCTCCGACCGCCATACGCAATGCCAGATAGATCTGTTCTACTGTTCCCCGGCTTACCTGTTCAATCTCCACCAGTTTTTCGTCTGTCACAAGCGATACGTGAAGTTTTTCATCTGTGACGAGCTTTGTATATTTTCCCCCGGTGATCTCACGGATGATCGCAGAAGCCTTCTCATTCAGATCTCTTTTCAAATACCCTCGCATTGCTCCTGACAGCTGCTCCAGATGCTCTGCTGCCATCTGAACTGCCTGGCGTTTCATTTCGTATTCTCGGGATTGTTCATTGATCTCATCCAATTCTGCCAGCTGCTCTCCAAGATTATCATACTGAATTGTTTTTTCTTTCAGTTCTTCTGTAATATGGGCCTTTTCCCACCGTAACTTCTCGATCGGAACCTTTTCTTCTTCCTGCGTGATCTCTTCCAAAATGATCTCCGGTTCCGTCTTTACCTGTTTCTTTCCGACTTTCATCCGGTTCCATACATACAGGCCAAATGCAAGGAACAGTACAATCGCCACCAGATAATTCCATGGTCTCGAAAGTATGATCACTGCAGCCACGATAACCAGTGCGAATATCAGTATCTCCATCGGATGGATCCTCCATTTTTCCGGACGTATCTCATCCATGACACCTTTTCCATGTTCTCCTTCCAGCTGCCGTTCTTTCCGTTTTTCTTCCTCTTTTCCGGCTCTGTACTCCAGTTCTTCCTCCACCCGGTCGAGTTCCTCCTCCAGATGATGAACATCACGCCAGATAAACGAGACTTCCTGTTCCAGTTTTTCACGCTTCTGCTGCTTTCTGGACATCTCCATGCGAATCTCATTTTCCAGAACCTTCTTCCTGCCTTTCAGCTGTTCCAACGCCCCATTCAGATCGATCTCTCCATTGCCTGAAGTATAATAATTTGTCGCATAATTTTTCAATTCCATCGCCATACTTTCGCCCATCTGTGCATTTCTCTGGCTCATGGAAACCGTATTCTCATAACGGTCAACATTCATCTCTCCAAGCAGCATCCGCAGATCCCCGTCCTCTACAGAAAGGACCTCTCCATCCTCTATACAGACAAGCTCTGCCTTTTTGGAATATTTATCAAAATTTCTTTCAATACGGAAATGTTTCCCTCCGCTTGCAAATTTCAGTGTTCCGGAATAATAATTCGGATTGTCCCACGGTTCATAGATGCTGAATGTATCATTCTGCGCCGCTCTGCCTCTTCCCCGTTCGATTCCGAAGAGCATCCCTTTGATAAAGGTATGGATCGTAGATTTTCCCGATTCATTTTCCCCATGGATCAGATTGATCCCTTCTTCCAGATTGATCTGCCGGTCATGAAATTTTCCAAAGTTTTTTAACAATAATTCATTAATCTGCATTTTTCGGTTCTAGCCTCTTCTTGTCTCCATCAACGCCCGTACTCCCTCACAGAGTGCCTGATACTCCAGGCTGTCCGCCGGATACCCATCCAGGCTTTCAATGTATTGCCCAAGAATATTTCCTTTATTTTCATTTTTTAATTTTGTAAAATCATACGCCGGCTTTGTATGATCCGTAATCTCCACTATATTACCATAGGGATCCATATGATCCAACTCATACCAGATATCCGGATCACGATATCCGGTTAATGTGATCTTATACATATGCTGCATTCCCTGCTCTGCGATCATATCTGTAATTTTCTGCCTCAGTACATGACCGGTTACAGATTTATCCACCTTTACCTCGCAGTTTCTGTATTCCCGCAACGCATGTGGTACAAACCGGATCTGACAGCCTTTTCCGGTAATTCTTCCCTCGATATAGCCATGCCTCCCGATATCTCCTGTATCCGTCGGTTCCAGCGAACCGGCATACGCCATCCTGTTTTCCACCAACAGCTGTGGTTTATGAATATGACCGAATGCCACATAATCATAGCCAAGTGTCATAATCTGATTGCTCTTGATCGGAATGTGTTTCTCATCACCGCCGTGTGCAAGCAATATCTCATATTTCTGCCGTCCTTCCGGGGCTGCATGATCATAGACCGGATCATGGATTTCTCTGGAATGATAACTGCATCCATAGACAGCCGTCTGGATCCGGTCAAGTTCCACACAATCGATCTCCTGCGAACAGATCATATGCACATGCGGTGCCCAGGAAAATGTCCTGTAATAAGAATTTTTCTTAATATAGTCATGATTGCCGGCAATCATGACCACCTCCGTATGTTCCAGCATCTCCAGTATGGAATTCATTTCTTTTAATTCTCTTAACAGGGGTTGTCTGTGAAACAGATCTCCGGCAATCAGCAACAGATCTGTCTTCTTCTGGTTACAGATTGTTATGATATCCCGAAAGCTGTCCCAGAGTTCCTGTTCTCTATTTTGACTGTAGGCGTTTCCCGCGTCCGGTTTTGCCCCTAAATGCAAGTCTGCGATGTGTATGAACTTCATCCTTGCTTCCTTCTTTCTGTTCTGTCTTTTCCTTCGATGGCAATGTCACGACAAACTGCGTCTGATTGTCATCACTTTTTGCCAGAATTCTGCCCCCATGCAGCTCCACAATCTGTTTGGCGATTGCAAGTCCGAGACCTGCGCCGCCGGTTCCCGTTGATCTGGAACCATCCACACGGTAGAACTTTTCGAATATTGTCTGAAGCATATCACCCGGAATCTTATCTCCTGCATTGGTAAATGTGATCTCGATATCCCCGTCCTTTATCTTTGCTTCAATCCGGATCTCCGTATTTGCATAGCAGTAAGCAATTGCGTTTCTTAAGATATTATCAAATACTCTTGCGAGCTTGTCCGGATCTCCGTAGATCATCAGATCTTCTTCTACATCCACTTCACAGGTCAGTTTCTTCTCCTGCAGAACTCCGTACAGCTCGTCTGCCAGCTGTTCCAGCATCATCGTGAGATCAATCTCTACCGGTTCCAATTCAATGTTCTGAAGATTATATCTGGTGATGTCAAAGAATTCGTTGATCAGTTCACCCAGCCGGATGGATTTTTCCAGGGCAATATGTGTATATGCTTCTCGTTCTTCTTCCGGCATGTCCGGATGATCTTCCAGCATCGTAAGATATGCCACAATGGAAGTCAGAGGTGTCTTCAGATCATGTGCCAGAAAAAGTACCAGGTCATTTTTCTTCTTTTCACCTTCCGTTGCTTCCAGCTCCTGCCGTTTCAATGTCGCTTTGATCTCATTTAACCGGATCTCGATAGGCTTTAATTCTGTGATCAGGTGGATGGGATCTGTTGATTCCGAGATGATATTTTCAATTCCGTGATCGATCTGATCCAGATATTTAGTCATCTGGGAAAGTGCCACATAAAAGAAAAGCGCAAAAAGGATCAGATACCCAACGATCATATAGAATGTCTTGTTATCTCCGACCAGTTTCCAATAGAGGTGGATCGCCGTCTTTTCATTTACATTCAGAAACACCAGAGCATCTACAAAAAACCTGGCAAAACTGTCATTATAAATTCCATCGATCACAAATTTGAGCAGTACCCCTCCTACCAAAACGGTAAGTGCTGTAACCAACACTGTCTGCAGGAGGATACTGAATTTCAATTTCCGATAATTATTCTTCAACCTTATAGCCCACTCCCCACACAGTCTTGATAAAATCAGACTTGCCTGTCGGTGCACTCATCTTCTCGCGGAGATGACGGATATGCACCATCACCGTGTTGTTACTGTTCTTATAATATTTCTCATGCCATACTTTCTCAAATAACTCTTCCGAGCTTATGACCTTTCCCCGGTTCTCACAGAGAAGCCAAAGGATGTCAAATTCTATCGGAGTCAGTGTCAGCGGCACTTCATTGTATACACATTCATGAGACGTACGGTTCAAAAGTAATCCTCCGAAGTCCAACACATCGCCTTCTTCCTTGGTTCCTTCGTTGTATTGTGTATATCTGCGAAGCTGTGCTTTCACTCTCGCAACTAATTCCAGTGGATTGAACGGCTTCGGAATGTAATCATCCGCTCCCAGCGTAAGTCCTGTGATCTTGTCCATGTACTCCGTCTTCGCCGTCAGCATGATCACCGGGAATGTATACTTCTGCCTAATCTGCTTCAGTATCTGGAAACCGTCAATATCCGGAAGCATGATATCCAGGATCGCGAGGTCGATCTTCATACTATTGATACAGTCCAGTGCATCCTGGCCGTTATAAAATTTGAATACTTTGTACTGATCATTCTGAAGATAAAGCTCTACTACATCAGCGATTTCCTTTTCATCGTCTACTACTAATATATTCATACTGCCCTCGATTCTATACAGGGACGGGAGATTTCCAAAAATCCCCCGTCCCCATATATATTTTTATATAAGTTTTTCAAGTGTCGTTATCCACCATTACAGTTCGCAGTTATTGACAGTTCTTGGGAACGGAATCACGTCACGGATATTACCCATTCCTGTCAGATACATTACGCATCTCTCAAATCCAAGTCCGAAACCTGCATGTCTTGTAGAACCATATTTACGAAGATCCATGTAGAACTTGTAGTCTTCTTCCTTCAGTCCCAGTTCGTCCATTCTTGATTTCAGCTTATCGTAGTCATCCTCTCTCTGGCTTCCTCCGATAATCTCACCGATTCCCGGCACCAGACAGTCTACTGCCGCAACCGTCTTGCCGTCATCATTCAGCTTCATATAGAATGCTTTGATCTCCTTCGGATAGTCCGTCACAAACACCGGACGTTTGAAGACTTCTTCTGTCAGATATCTTTCGTGCTCTGTCTGAAGATCTGTTCCCCATGTTACTTTGTATTCGAATTTATCGTTGTGTTTTTCAAGAAGTTCAACGGCCTCTGTATATGTCACTCTTGCGAAATCAGAAGATACTACATTGTGCAGTCTCTCCAGAAGTCCCTTATCCACAAATGAATTGAAGAAATTCATCTCTTCCGGTGCATTCTCCAGTACATAATTAATGACATATTTTAACATTGCTTCTGCAACAAACATATTGTCGTCCAGATCTGCAAATGCCATCTCAGGCTCGATCATCCAGAATTCTGCCGCATGACGTGTTGTATTAGAGTTTTCTGCACGGAATGTCGGTCCGAATGTGTAAATGTTACGGAACGCCTGTGCATAAGTCTCTCCATTCAGCTGTCCGCTTACGGTAAGGCTTGTCTCTTTTCCGAAGAAATCTTTGGAATAATCTACACTTCCGTCTTTATTCTTCGGCACATTATTCAGATCCATGGTCGTTACCTGGAACATCTCTCCCGCACCCTCACAGTCACTTCCTGTGATCAGTGGTGTATGCACATATACGAATCCTCTCTCCTGGAAGAACTTGTGAATCGCATATGCTGTCAGAGAACGTACACGGAATACTGCCTGGAATGTATTCGTTCTAGGTCTTAAATGTGCGATCGTTCTCAGATATTCAAAACTGTGGCGCTTCTTCTGAAGCGGATAATCCGGTGCAGATGCTCCTTCAACTTCTACGGTATCTGCCTGAATCTCAAATGGCTGCTTTGCCTGCGGTGTTGCTACCAGCGTACCTGTAACGATTACTGCTGCCCCGACATTTAACTTGGAAATCTCTGCAAAGTTATCCATCTTGTCATGGTATACAACCTGTAAAGGCTCAAAGAAGGTTCCGTCATTTACTACGATAAATCCGAATGCTTTGGATCCACGGATACTTCTTACCCATCCTCCGATTGTTACTTTCTGATCCATGTATGAATCTCTGTTTTTATACAATTCTCTGATTGTTGTCAATTCCATACCAATGTTTCTCCTTTTTAAAAACTCACATATATTTCTATTATACCATATCCCCCTGGTTTATGTTATACTATATTTACTGAATTTAAAAAGTTAGGAGATTATCATATGAAGAACTTACTAGTTGCACAGTCCGGCGGACCAACTTCTGCAATCAACGCAACCCTTGCCGGAGTAGTTGAGAACGCACTTTCCAGCCCGTCTGTAGATAAGATTTACGGATCGATCAACGGAATCCAGGGAGTGCTGACTGAGAACCTGGTAGATCTGAAAACTAAAATTACAAATGTATCCGAACTGGATCTTCTTTGTCAGACCCCTGCTTCTGCACTCGGCTCCTGCCGTGTGAAATTAAAAGATCCTGCTGTGTGTGCAGATGAATATGAGACCATTATCTCTGTTCTTAGAAAATACAATATTGACTGCTTTATCTATATCGGTGGAAATGATTCCATGGATACAGTGGACAAGCTTTCCAAATATCTGAACGCCAAGGGAATCACAGATATTACGGTTGTCGGTGCTCCTAAGACCATCGACAATGATCTCTGCGGAACGGATCACTGTCCTGGTTTTGGTTCTGCCGCAAAATATATCGGAACTACATTTGCCGAGCTGGAACGCGACTGCCACGTATACGCAACTAAAGCAGTAACTATCGTAGAAGTCATGGGCCGTGACGCCGGATGGCTGACTGCCGCTTCCTGCCTTGCCCGTGCAAATGGTGCGAAAGGACCTGACTTCATCTATCTCTGCGAAGTACCATTCAGCATTGATACATTCTTAAAAGATGTAAAAGCAAAACTGGAAGAACAGGATGCCGTGATCATCGCTGTCAGCGAAGGCGTGAAGAACAAAGACGGCCGTTACATTTCCGAAGAAGTACAGAGCTCTGCTGTAGATTCCTTTGGTCACAGCTATATCGCCGGTGCCGCAAAGGTTCTGGAAGATGCTGTCAGAAATGAGATCGGATGCAAGGTACGTTCGATCGAACTGAACCTGATGCAGCGCTGCGCCGCACATCTTGCAAGTGCTACCGACATCCAGGAATCCAGAATGCTCGGAAAGACCGCCTGCCAGTATGCGCTCGGGGGTGCAACCGGTATGATGGCTGCTGTGATCCGTACTTCTGATAAGCCTTACGCTACAGAATTCAAGGCACTTCCAGTATGCGATATTGCCAATGCGATCAAGAGTGTGCCTGCGGATTATATTAATGATGCGGGAAATGATGTGACGGAAAAGATGGTGGATTATCTGACGCCGTTGATTCAGGGGGAAATGAATACGGTGTATGAGAACGGGATTCCGAAGTATCTTTATTTGTATTAAATTGGGATTTAATTCAGTAAGGCTGTGGA
>ENA-OZKB01001136-OZKB01001136.1-human-gut-metagenome-genome-assembly--contig:-NODE-1136-length-12417-cov-4.836758_pt1 | contig 12417 bp, 9 predicted proteins | sample MGYA00244821_ERZ653753 | MGnify/ENA primary metagenome ERZ653753 (study PRJEB26926, sample SAMN06165256) | human gut metagenome | biome: ENVO:00009003; feature: ENVO:2100002; material: ENVO:00002003...
CTATTAAGTCGTCGGCAGCGTCAGATGTGTATAAGAGACAGGCCTGGAACTCTCCGAAGAGGACTGCAGCCTCCCCTCTGTATCGGACGAAAGTGATATGGATTTACAGGAAGGGGATATTGTAAGAAATATTTCCGTAAATATCCGGTTTTATGAAGGTTGGGATGAATAAAGCAGACTTTGCTTTATGAGAGATGCTCAGAACAGGCAGAAGCACTTCCTGCTCCTGCCTGTTCTTATTTTTTGTTCCAAATAACGCTTTAAATTTCTTCCAAAATTGCCAGATTCCAGTCCATCAGCAGAATCTTCTCTCCCGGTTCATACACCTTGTCTGAAAGCAAATCCCTTACCCTTTTGTAAGGATTCAAAACCTCCTGCTGATTTTCACTGTAATTCAGCACATAATGCAGCATATGCCCCTCTGCATTTTCTCCGCTTCTGAACACGACTGGCCAGACTGACAAGGGAAGTTCCATACCGGCATCTCTTCCTGCCTGGGCATAAATTTCTTTTAAAATCCCTTTCTCCGTAAAGCAGCCAATATAATAGGCTCTGCCTTTTCCATAATCATTGCAGGTAATTCCCGCATATTTTCCCCAGTATTTATGTTCGTAATTCCCCAGACTTTCTGCACCCTCCGTCTTTAAAAGTTCGGCAAAATACTGCACCTTCTGCCCTTTTAAAGCCGCTGTTCCAGGCTCGGTAAACTGGTTGTAACTCATACCGAAACACCGGTGCAGCCTGTGTGGCTGTTTATCGCAGTACACACTTAAATATTCATTGCATACAAAGGATTTGAACGTGCTTACCAGCACACCGCCCCGGGCAACAAACTCTTCCAGCTGCTGCAAAAGAGATTCTTTTGCGCTGTACAGGGCAGGCGTTACAATCATGTCGTACCGACTCATGTCTACGGCCTGCACATCCACCACATCGCACTCCAGATTCATCTCATAAAGGCTGTCGTAAGCCCAGCGCACTACATCATTATAGCTTAAATCCCTGTCAATAGGAAACCACTTCATGGCAGTCAGACACTGATTATCCACCAAAAGGGCAATTCTGTTTTTTTTCTTTAGCCCGATAAGCTTCTTTCCCAGATTTTTCCATTCTCTGCCAAAGACACAGGCTTCCTCATAAGTGGGATTGGTATCCAAATCGTGGCTCAAAAGCCCTTTCCAATAAGTTTCATATCCATTGTGAATGGAATGCCAGTTCCAGTACATCAGCCCTTTAGCGCCACTGGCCAGATGGCTGTATGCCTGAAGACGAAGCTGTCCCGGATAAGGCGTCCAATATTTAAAAGCCTGGGCCTGGCACTCCAGCACAAAGTAATTTTCCTGCTTAAGGCTGCGTATTTCATCTCCTCCAAAGGCAATCTCCGCCCCTGTAAGAAAATCCTGTGTAGGATGATAAATATCAGTGCCCGCAATCGTCAGGCACTTTGCTGCCTCATAGTGGTTGATATCCGGCTGCACTCCATAAGAGTATCCATCCTGGGCAATATCCGCACCGAATTTCTTCCATTCAAAATCCAGATTGTGGGTGATAAACTGGTCTTCCCGTTTATAGGCTCTTACAAGGTCCGCCTGCCAGCTTAAATACTCTGCCGCCAGTTTTCTCTGGAACTTTTCAAATTCACTGGCCAGGCCGCCGTTGATACAGCCTCTCATATCCGGAAAATCTTCCCAGGAATGAACAGAATTGCTCCAGTACGCCAGCCCGAAGGTTTCATTCAGTTTCCCCGTTGTCCCGAAAGTTTCTTTCAAATATTCCACAAAAAGCGCCTGTACCCCGGGAGATGCCGTACCGTAATGCTTGGTTTCATTGTCAATCTGAAATCCTATGACACAGCGTCTGCCTGCGGTATGCTCCAGTAATTTCCGGATCACCCGTTCTGCATGGAAACGGAAAGTCTCATTCATAATGTCCATGTTCTGCCGTCTGCCGTATAATTCCTGTCTTTCCTTTGTAACCGCCAGCACCGCCGGGTCTTTCTTTACCAGCCAGGCAGGAACAGCATAAGTAGGCGTTCCCACAATGACGGAAAGGTTTTCTCGCTCTGCGGCCTCAAGCACCTTATCAAGAAAAGAAAAATCAAATACATTGTCATGAGGTTCCAGCGTACTCCAGGTGGATTCTGCAATACGCAGAACATTCATACCTGCCTGCTTCATCATTTCCATATCCCGGTCAATTCTCTCATATGGCATATATTCCGCATAATAAGCCGCACCAAACAGCAATTCCTCTTTCATCAAGCTTCTCTCCTACTCGTATTCTATTTCTGATGGATTCTGGATTTCCCCTGTGCCAAATCTGCCACAGCCTGGTCATAATGTTTGTCCAAATCAAACAGCAGCATACAGACCACACAGATAACAGAAGTTACAATGGGAACCCACACAAACGCTGTGGTAACCGCGTGCAGGGAAGATGCGCTCTGCACATCTTTCGCTGCATCAAACCCTCCGGCATTCAAAATCCAGCCAAGAGCTGCCGTACCTACACCGGAACCTACCTTCATACAGAAGGAGGAAGCTGCATTTCCCATACCGGCAGTTCCATATCCATTATACCACTCCCCGTAAGTAATGGCATCCTGCAGACAGCCAAACATCGTTGCACCTCCACAGCCAAAACCAATTCCTTTTACAACCGAGGATACACAGATAATGACATAATCCGTACTCACACCTGCCATAAGAAAACCAATGGTAGAAATTGCCATTCCAAGAAGAAATACATTTCTCTTGCTTACCTTTTTCATCAGAAGCGGCGTAAAGAACATGGTTACAATCTGAGCCACGGAAAGCAGATTGGAAACCATGGCATACTGTCCCTCATTTCCCATGTTATACTTTGTAAAATACAAAGCAGAACCAAAGAAACAGGACATCATAAAGTACATAGAAAACAGAGCCACAACCATAAGCACCCAGTATTTGTTTTTCAAAAGCCCTGTAATTCCTTTGACAAAAGAAACTTTTTCCCGTTCCTCACTTTGTTCTGTCACACGTTCCCGGCAGACAAAGAAGGTAAACATATTTAACACAACAAATACAAGCATCAGCACCACAAAAGTCAGCGTCCAGCCTTTCTGTGCATAGGCATCGCCGCCGCCAAAAAATCCGGTCATTTTCAGAACTACGGTGTTAATGGTCATCGTTCCTGCGGTAGCCAGAAGCATACGGAAATTCCCCAGTAGCCCTCTTTCATACTGATTGGTTGTCATCAACCCGTGCATGGTTGCATAAGGCACATTAATGCCTGTATAAAAAATAGTAGATACCAGGTTATAAGTCAGAAACATATAAGCAATCTGCGCTTTTCCTGCAAATTGTGAAGGCACACTGAACATCAGCACAGTACATACTGCAAGCGGAATACATAGTCTTGCAATCCACGGACGCGCTTTTCCCCATTTGCTGTGTGTATGGTCAATGATATAGCCCATAATCAAATCTGAAATACCGTCCAGCAGCTTAGACACTGCAATCATAGAAGCTGCCGCCGCTGCATTTGCCCCCACTACATTGGTGTAATACACCAGCAGAAAAGCGCTGATAGCAGAATATACCAGATTTCCTGCATAGTCCCCCAGTCCATAGCCGAACCGTTCCAAAAAGGATAATTTTGCGTTTGGATTTTTATCTGTTTTCATTTGTTTGTCCTGCCTTTCCTTTTATCTTTCTGTGGGAAACCAGCCAAAGTCCACGCATCTTCCCAAATCCCAACTGTCCCAGCCGACCCAGCCGGGGGTATTCACCGTGTCCGTAAGCAGCTTATAACTCCAGTAAAAATAACCGCTTCCTGCGTCCCAGGCCTTTAACTGCGCTTTTGCAAGAGCCTGATAAATTTCCCTTTTCTGTTCCGGTGTAAGACTTTCCTCTGAAACACCTTCCTGGCCGTTCAATACCGTCTGTCCGCCTTTGGTATCTCTTCCCACTGCCAGGGAATTAAAAAGACACCACTCTCCGCAGATGACCGGGAAATATTGGGACATCTCCTGAATATCCTTTTCAAAATTTTCCTCAATATAGTTTACATAACCTTCCACCGTCTGAGGACACCCCTGCAATTCTGCCATCATAAGATACTGATGTGTATCCAGCACTACATTTTTGTACTTTTCTTCCTGCATGAAATCTTTCCAGGCTTTCAGTTTGAATGCGTCGTGGATAACCACATATTTTTCCTTGGGCATATGCTTCCGGATTCTGTCATAGGCTCTCAGATAGAACTCCCGGACAAACTCCATGGTATTGGGTTTTGTCCCTTTTGCCTTCTCCGGGTCTGCTGCCGGATAACGCTCTGTCACCTTCATGCTTTCCCACATATCCTCTAAAACAGGCTCATTGAGTACCTCAATTCCCCAAAGTCCTTCTCTCTTTCCGTACCTCTCGGCCAGTCTTTCCAATACAGTCAGCTCAAATTCCACCTCATCCGGCTGCTGTGACCACTTGCACACCCCGCTGATACCGCCGTTGTCAAATCCATTCTGACTGTCCGGCGCTGTATGAAGGTCTATGAGAATCTGAAGTCCGTACTTTTCAGCCCAGCAAAATGCCTTGTCCAACTCCTCTATACACCCAATAAAAGGCTCTCTGTCTCCGAAAATAAAATAAGGAACCGGAATCCGCACTGCATCCATACCCATAGATTTAATTCTTGTAAAATCACGCTCTGTGATATATTCAGAGCGATGTATTTTTATCCTTGCCTCATACACTTCTCTTGACAACTGTGTAGGCAGATAATACTCATCCTCCGCTGTTGTCCCCTCAAATAAAGAAGGACTCATCCATTTCTCCAGCACCAGCCAGTTTCCCAGGTTCACGCCTTTTACTTTCATGCTTTTCTTCCTTTCCGCTTCTATATGATACCTCTATTGTATGCTCTCATTTCCGGAAAATATATTACTTTTCACAGCAGTATATCACTTTTCACATATAAAAAATTGTGCTATACTGTGCTCACAAAATTTGGTTTTCCCGGAGGTTCTTATGAATTATCAATATCTGATGCACTATATTTCCTGCCGCCTGCACACTATAATCAAACGGTATCCGCTCCTTCCCTCTTCCTGCCCTCTCCCTTCTCTTGTTCCTGACGAGAGTTTTTGTTCCCGCTATGCGTTTACGGATGCCTCTTTTCTGACCGAAGAAATCCTCCGCACCTTTTACACCGCTGCCGCCCGGAAGTTTCCCCTGCTGCTTACAGTCAACTACAGCCTTATTTATGCCTCTGTTCCCACTCCGGAGGGACTTTTTGTAGTGGGCCCTGTGCGCTTCTCTTCCTCAGCATCTCTCAAAACCGCAATGACGGCATCCAAAATGCCAAAGGACTTCCCGGAAACTGCCGCCCTTTGCGATTTTACAGACTTTGCAGACTGTGTATTGCTCATTTATAACTCTTTTCAGGAAAATTTCCTGAACCGGGATACCCTTCTTTTCCAAAATGTTGTTCCCTTGATTTCTCCGGAGGAAACACAGCAAAAGCTGGCTGACCTGATTTTTCATAATCAGGAAATGGCTGTAACCCATAACCCTTATGACCAGGAACTACGGGAATTTTCCAGTATTGAAAACGGGGATTTGGAAATGCTGCAGAAAAGCTTTGAAGAAGACTATCCCGGACAACTGGGAACCCTGTCGGAAAATCCCCTGCGTCAGCTAAAAAATCTGGGAATCGTGGTGATTACCCTGGCCTGCCGTGCTTCTATCCGGGGCGGAGTGCTCCCTGAAATCGCCTATTCCCTCAGCGACATTCATATTCAAAAACTGGAAAGTATGCAAAATCCTGCTGCGCTGTATCCTCTGATACGCACCTTTGAAATGGAATATGCACGACTTGTACAAGACTTAAAAAAACAGACATCCCAACAGAAAAAAAGGGAGGGAAACCCTACAGTAGAACAGTGTAAAGACTATATTTTTAAACATCTCCACGAGAAAATCCGCATTCCGGATATTGCCCGGGAATTATACTTAAATCCCAATTATCTTTCCAATTTATTTCGCAGACATGAGGGTATTTCTATTGTAGATTTTGTTGCACAGGAAAAGCTCAAGCTGGTAAAAAACCTGCTGACTTATTCCAATTATTCTTATATTGAAATTGCTTCCTATCTGGGCTTTTCTTCCCAAAGCCACCTTGGAAAGCAGTTTAAAGTCCAGACAGGGATGACACTGAAACAGTATCGTGATAAATATCATGTGCGGGAATTCCTTTAAGAAGGATTCCTGCTTTCATCTGCAATATATTCAAAGAAATCAAAATCCGCACAATGGGCATGCTTTACCCTGTCTGCACAGGTAAGCCCCACCATAGTACCGGTAAATTCTCCGTATTTGCAGTATTCATCTGAGAACCTGGTTGTATCAAAAACCCGGCCTATCTTTTCATAGACTTCGCCGTCATAACTCCACGCAAACCAGGATTTTCGCCCTTCTATATACAACCGCAGATAAATTTCCCGGTCTTCCACCGGAATTCTGGTATTTAAAAACTCTGTCTTCTCTCCGTTCTCCAGATGGATAATCGAAAGAGCGCTTTGTCCCAGCGTTTCACTGTAATACTTCCGCAGATTGATATAATTCATATTGTCATAATACAAAATTAATCCGGCGCTGTGTTGGTGCACCTCCGGCTTAAAGTCCATTTTTGTGGTAATCCTTGCGTACACGCTGGTGAGCTTTCTTGCCAGAATACTCACTTCATTAAGAGACGTACGGGATTCCTGTCCCCGGATTCTCACATAGCCGGAACGTGCCTTTACATCGGCAAACGACTGGGGCATAATCCTGGGGGCATAGTACCAGTTCCCAAGTTCTTCCCCGTCAAAATCGTCAAAATCCGGTATGTTCGCCATAGGCACTTCCAAAAGATTGCTCTCTTCCGTTTCCATTTTTGCCAGATGACTGCCGTCCGCCATACGCAGCCAGCCGTCTTCTGTCCATTTCATCTTCTGAATCGCCGTTTCCCTGCCAAGGGTACACCGCAGTTCCGGCACAAAAGGTCTGGCACAGAGATGCAGCAAATATACTTCTCCGTTCTGAGTCTCCACATAACTGCCATGTCCCGACTTCTGCAGCACAGAATCCGGATTATAATAGCGGGGCTTCAAATGATCGGGGTCATGTCTTTCATTGGAAACTCCCGGTACCGAAGTGACAATGGGATTGGCCGGGTCACCTTCATACGGCCCCCATACCTGCCGGGAACGGGCCATAGTTACACAATGATTGTATCCGGTTCCTCCCTCTGCACACATGAGATAATAGAAACCGTTTCGCTTGGTCAGATGCGGGGCTTCAATGCAGCCTCTGTCTGTTCCCCCATTCCAGATACGCTTGGGATAACCGATGATTTCTCTCTTCTTCGGAGAATATTCTACCATGCAAATGGCTCCCGGCTTTTCATACCCCTCCCTGGTTTCCCATTCCAAAGAGACAATCCACTTTCTGCCGTCATCATCATGGAGAATAGACGCGTCAAAACCAGAGGAATGCAGATACACCGGCTCGCTCCAGGGTCCGCAAATATCTTTTGCCGTAATCAGATAATTGTTCACATCAAAATAACGGGCATTCATGGAATTCATCACTCCATACACCACATAAAACAAATCTTCCTCTTCACAGTAAGTCAGGCAAGGCGCCCAGATTCCCTTAGCAGAAGGCAGTTTCCGCAGATTCACCTTCTCATCGTCATTCAATACATGGGTATACAGTTCCCAGTTTTTCAAATCCTTTGAATGATAAATCGGAATTCCCGGAAACCATTCAAAAGTAGAAACTGCCGCATAGTAATCTTCTCCCTTTCTGCATACGCAGGGGTCTGGGTTAAACCCTTTAAAAATCGGATTTTGAATCATCTTTCATTCCCTCCAGATACTTTTTTCTACCTTTATTTTACAGAAAAATCCTTTTGATTCCTATCGCTTTTTCCTACTCATTTATAGGACGATTCCGACTTTTTCTCTCTTGTCTTTTCTCTTTGGGCGTACACCCGTATTTTTCCTTAAACACCCGCATAGCTACCCGGTAATTTTGGCATCCATGGGCAGCAAAAATTTCACCAATGCTGTTTTCCGTGTCTGCCAAATCCCGGTATACATGCTGAATCCGCACGGCATACACATATTCTGTTATGGTCATACCTGTGTATCTCCGAAAAATCCGCGCCAGATAGTCGGGATGATATCCCCATTGCTCTGCCAGACTGGAAATAGGAATCTGTTCCTTATAGCGGTCTTTTATCTCCTGCATGATTGCCGTGATTTCTGCCAAATGGCGGTTATTTTGAGAAATCTGTCTCTCTCCCAGCTTTTCTGAACAGGACTGCAGAAGTTCATACAGCAAATCGTAGAGAAGACTGTTAAATTTCAGCAAATACCCCTCCGGGCGGTTCTCATAAATTTGCTGCATTTCCAGAAAAATTCCCTTCATTTTCTCCAGTACCGCCTGTTCTTCTCTGCTCTCCGGATGTACCGGCACAAAAAAGGAATACCTCCAAATCTCCGGTACAAATTTCTTCAAAACCTCCTCGGGCACCTGCAGCACCAGGGCTTTATTCTGGCTGCTTCGCACCGAGTGAATCACTCTGGAATTCACCAGCGCCACATCGCCCGGATGCACCTGCGTCCTGTGATTTTCCCAGCTGACCTCCATGCTGCCTTCCAGCATATAAACCATTTCCAGACTATTGTGCCAGTGGGGTGTAACAAAGCTCCCCTCGTCCACAGACAGATAAAATCTGGCCTCAATATCTGTATTTGCAGCTACTATTTCGTGTCTCATGATTATTTCCTATTTTCCTTCCACAATTCTCTGGCTGCACACCTGCGCCACTAAAAAGTATCCTCCGTAAATAGACAGAACCAGCGCTGCAGCAATACACACCCCCGGAAGAATACTTCCCGAATCATAAATAGAAAGCATTTCATTGCATACCTGAATCCCGAAAATCGAATGAATCCCCGCTATCAGAAGAGGAAACAGAAAGAAAATTCCGTTTTGTTTCCACAAAGCCTTCCGGATATTCCGGTTACTGCACCCCAGCCTTTGGAGAATTACATATTTGTCCCGGCTGTCCGCTGCGTCGGAAAGCATTTTCAATGCCAGAATCGCCGCCCCTGAAATCAGAAAACTGATGCCCAGATACAGCCCCAGAAAAATATACATAGCACTGCTGCCAATGGTATCGTCATAAATATTAGACTGTGTGGAAATATAAACAGGCGCATGGGTACTATCCGCGGAATTTAACTGCTCATGTAAATGCAAATCTACTTCCTTGCGAAAGGCCTTGCTATCCTTCTTATACGCTGCCGCAAAATAATTCTTATATCTTTCCGTGTCCTTTAATTCCACACTGTCCGGCACCAAAATGAAAACCTCATAGGTTCGGTCATAGTTCATCATCAGAAAACCTTCCTGAACCGTGTCATATTTTGCGTGATAAGTTTTCCCTCTGATATCTATGGTCTGATTTCTCTTTAATCCCATGTTGTACGTATTTTCCATGTCCTTTGGCGTATTTGCTACAATCATGTACTCATCTTCCTGTAGTTCAAAAGACGAGAGATGATACAGAGCCGCCATTTTGTTGTAATCACTGACTTTTACAAGCACGGCCTTCTCTTCCCCAAACTGTTTGGCATAATAGCTGCCATAACCGTCCTTTATCTCGTCATAATAGGTTCCCAGAACGGTTTTACGGGTCACATCTGCACACTGATAAGTAAAGATACTCTCCTGCTCTGCCAGATTCTCTGTCAAATCTGTTTTCTCTCTTACCAATTCTTCCACGGTCACCGAGTCCGTCATTTCCTTTGACATGGAAATCGAAACAGGCGCCAGAATTCTTGCCTCTTTCTCCTTGTAATCCTTCCTGGTAAAGACTGCGGACAGTGTACAAATGGTAAGAAAAATCAGCAGACAGATAACCGTTCCCGAAACCACCGTAGAATTTATCTTATTGGAAATTTCCCCCACGGTAAAAGAATTCAGCCCCTTCCGGTAAATGCCCGGCAGTTTTCCCATAATTGCCGCCAGAAATCCGGCTGCCGACCAGAACACCAGAAAGGTTCCCACACAGCCCAGCAGAATCTGAAACAGCACATCTGCTTCTGTTGCCAGACTTTCCTGATTTGCCGTCACATTGTAATAAGCCCGGCCCAGAATTCCCCATGCCAGAATAAAAATCAAAACGCAAAGCAGCGGATGTTTCAGAAGATTCTTCTCTTTCTTTCTCTTTGCCAAAAGAAAATCCACGAGTCTGGCCCGGCTTACCGCAAAAGTATTCAAGAACATGACCACAAGGTAAATCACCAGAAAATATAGGATGGTTTTTCCCACCGCCTTTGCGGATACCACGAAGCGAAAAGCCGATACGTCTGCCTCAAAGAGGTTGGACACCAAAAGAGACATAAACTGGGACAGTCCAATTCCTATGATAAGCCCTGCCGCCAGAGAAATCATCCCCATAAACACGGTTTCCAGCCAGAGAATCCCTGCCACCTGCCGCTTCTTCATGCCAAGAATCAGATAAATTCCAAACTCCTTTTTCCGCCGTTTCAGCATAAAGCTGCTGGCATATACAATCAGGTATCCCAAAATAAAAGAAATCACCAGGCTGACCCCTTCCAAAATGGAGTTCATGATTTGCAGAATGTTTTCTTTCGTCCGGCTTACCTCCAGCATAGCGCTTTGGGTTTCAATGGCATTAAAAATATAAAACACCGCAACGCCCAGAATCAGCGTAAAAAAATAGATAGAATAATCCCGGATACTTTTCCTGAAATTTTTCAATGACAGATTAAACAACATGGTTCAAATCACCTCCCAAAAGGGAAATCACATGCATAATTCTGTCGAAAAACTCTTTTCGGCCCTCTTGGCCTCTCCGCAGCTCGTGAAAAAGTTTTCCGTCCTTCATAAACAGTACCCGCCTGGTATAGCTGGCAGAAAAAGCGTCGTGGGTCACCATGAAAATGGTGGCGTCCAGGTCTGTATTCATGTATTGCAGACTGCCCAGAAGCATGCCCGCATTCTGGGAATCCAGAGCCCCTGTCGGTTCATCTGCCAGAATCAGCGAAGGTTCCGTTACCATAGCTCTGGCACAGGCGCAGCGCTGCTTCTGCCCTCCGGACATTTCGTAGGGATACTTTTGCAAAACATCGGTAATGTTTAATTGTTCCCCTATTTCCATAACTTTTTTCCGAATGACGTCCGGCTTCTGATTCTGTATCTGCAGAGCCAATGCGATATTGTCAAAGGCATTCAATGTATCCAGAAGCTGAAAATCCTGAAACACAAAGCCAAGCTGCCTGCAGCGAAATTTCGTCAGACTGTGCCCTTTTAATTTCGTGACCTCCTGCCCATTCACAAAGATGTGTCCTCCTGTCACCCGGTCAATGGTGGAAATACAGTTCAAAAGCGTAGTTTTTCCGGAACCGCTGGCTCCCATCACTGCCGTGAATTCCCCTTTCTCCACGGTGAAACTGATGTCATTTACCGCTTTCGTCAAACTGGATTTGTTACCGTAATATTTGATAAGATTCTGTACTTCTAATAAAGGTTTCATACTCCATTCCTTTCTCTTGCTTTTCATATCCCTATTATAGAAAGAGCGAGAACGGAAATCCATGGTTTTAGATTACAGAACCTTACATCTTCGTAAGGTTACGAAAGCTCTATAAAAGCATTTTGCTGAAATATGATGATGATTTCTGTGTATTCCCTCTCCCGGGACGCAATTTCTATCCGGTGTCCCAGCCTTTCGCACAAGGTTTTGCAAAGGTACAGCCCCATTCCGGTAGACGCCTGCCCTTTTCTTCCGTTTTCCCCTGTAAAGGACTTTTCAAACACCCGTGGCAAATCCTGCTTGGGAATCCCCATTCCATTGTCCCGGATATGCAGCTTTACACAGTGCTTCTGAACCTCACTCCAAAGCTGTATACACGGTTCTTCGTCTTTCTTATACTTCACCGCATTGCTCAGAATCTGTCCCAGCATAAAGTTCAGCCATTTTCCGTCTGTGCACACCATGACAGCCTCTGTGTCCTGCCGGATTCTCATATGATGGAATATCAGGCTGTCCTTATTGTCTGCGATAGCTCTGTCTGTCCGTTCTTTTAACGAATACTTTTGTATGAGATAATCTTTTTCCGGTACCTCGCTGCGCAGATAATACAGCACTTGTTCCACGTCACTTTCAATACGGCTTACCTGTTCCTTCAAGGCTCTGGAAACCTCACTTCTGTGTTCATGAAGCATTAGGCGGATACTGGCAATGGGCAGTTTCACCTCATGTACCCAGGTTTCCACATACCGTTTAAATTCATTATTCCTGCGTATCTGCCCTGTCTCTTATACACATCTCCGAGCCCACGAGACAAGAGGCAATCTC
>ENA-OZKB01001150-OZKB01001150.1-human-gut-metagenome-genome-assembly--contig:-NODE-1150-length-12304-cov-5.871826_pt1 | contig 12304 bp, 7 predicted proteins | sample MGYA00244821_ERZ653753 | MGnify/ENA primary metagenome ERZ653753 (study PRJEB26926, sample SAMN06165256) | human gut metagenome | biome: ENVO:00009003; feature: ENVO:2100002; material: ENVO:00002003...
CCGAGATCTCCACCTATTAAGTCGTCGGCAGCGTCAGATGTGTATAAGAGACAGGGCATTAAATGATCAAAAAGATATCAGTGAAGAGACAAAGAGTCGTATCCGGACGGTAGCAGAGCAATTAGGATATTTTCCGAATGCAGCAGCAAGATCACTTAAGACCAACCATTCATACAACCTCGGAGTTCTATTTGAAGAGGAAGCAGGAAGTGGTTTACAGCATGAATATTTTTCAGGAGTATTAAATGGTCTGAAAGTTCAGGCGGAGAAGCAGGGTTATGACATTACATTTATCAATACCTGTTTTGAAAACCGGAAGATGTCTTATCTGGAACATTGCAAATACCGGAATTTTGAAGGAGTTGCAATTGTGTGTGCGGATTTTAACGACGCTGGCGTCATGGAACTGATGAATAGCGAAGTACCGGTTGTTACCATCGACTACCTGCATCACAACTGCACGGCGGTCAGCTCGAACAACATTCAGGGCATGGAAGATCTGGTCAGATATATTTATTCTCAGGGACACAGGAGGATTGCTTACATCCACGGACAGCAGAATGGTTCGGCAGTTACCAAAGACCGGTTGACCAGTTTTTACCGGACAATGGATGAACTGAAGCTGGAAGTCCCGGATGAGTACATCCGCACAGCAGATTACCTGGAGACAAAGGAAGCGGCAAAACAGACGAAGGAACTTCTGAATCTGGAAAATCCGCCAACCTGTATCATTTATCCTGATGACACCGCACTGATCGGTGGAAGAAATGTCATTATAGAGATGGGACTTCGGATACCAAAAGACATTTCGGTAGCAGGATACGACGGAACAAGGATGTCACAGCTTTTGCATCCGAAGCTTACCACAATTAAGCAGGACACAGAAGAGATTGGCAGAGAGGCTGCAAAACGGCTGATCGGTTCCATTGAAAAACCAAAAACAACTCTCATAGAGAGAGTCGTTATAGAAGGAATCCTCATACCGGGACAATCGGTAGGAAAGATTCCGGAACAAAAATAACAATGCAAACAAGGCGGAAGCCAAAAAATTAAGGAGGAGGGTTTTCTATGAAAAAGAAAATCATTAGCGCATTATTATGTGCATCCATGGTAGCAACTATGGCAGCAGGATGTGGTGGGTCATCAGACACAACATCCGCAGACAACAGCAACTCAGGTGCAGCAGCACCGGCAACAGAATCTGAATCTGATGCAGCGGAGACAGATACAACAGGTGATGAGGGAAAAGTTTTCAACATTTATTGCTGGAATGAAGAGTTTAAGAGCCGTCTGACAGATCACTATCCTGGATATGAGGAAGTGGATGCCACAACTGGTAAGATTGGGGATGTTACCGTAAAATGGAACATCACACCAAGTGATGACAACGCATATCAGAACAATCTGGATGCAACATTATTAAAACAGGAATCAGCAGCAGCCGATGACAAGATTGACTTATTCTTAGTAGAAGCTGACTACGCACTGAAATATGTCGATACAGATTATACAATGCCGATCGCAGATCTTGGAATTACAGATGCAGACCTTGCAAACCAGTATCAGTATACAAAAGATATCGTTACAGATTCTAACGGTGTATTAAAAGGTGTTTCATGGCAGGGCTGCCCGGGCGTATTATTCTATAACCGTGATGTAGCAAAAGAAGTTCTTGGAACAGACGATCCTGACGAAGTTCAGAAATATGTTTCTGACTGGGATACATTCAATGATACAGCAGAGACAATGAAAGCTGCCGGATATAAGATGACATCTTCCGTCAATGATACTTACCGTGTATATTCTAACAACGTTACTTCTAAGTGGGTAGAAGATGGCAAGATCAATATTGATGATAACATTATGAAATGGGTATCTGACTCAAAAGAACTTTATGATGCAGGCGAGACAGAAACATATGAACTTTGGAGTGATGACTGGAAGAAAGGCTTCTATCCGGAAGGAAAAGTATTCTGCTACTTTGGACCAGCATGGTTCGTGAACTTCTCTATGGCAGCTGACACCGAAGGATCTATCGGTTACAACGGTGGATGGGGCGCTACACCAGGACCTCAGGGCTTCTATTGGGGCGGTACATGGATCTGTGGAGCAACAGGTACAGATAACGCAGGTCTCGTAAAAGATATCATCTTAAAGATGACAACAGACGAGACGATCATGAAAGATATCGTAGTAAAAGATGATGATTTCGTTAACAATAAACCAGCTATGGAAGCAATGGCAGCAGATACAAGCTACCAGAGTAAAGTATTAGGCGGACAGAACCCATTGGCTATGTACTGTGCAAGTGTAGAAAAACTTGATTTAAGTAACCTTTCTGCATACGATCAGGGATGTAACGAAGAGTTCCAGAACGCAATGAAGAACTACTTTGAAGGCAATGCTTCACTTGATGATGCACTTGACTTATTCTACAAAGCAGTTGTTGAGAAATATCCGGACTTAACATACTAAAATAATAAGCCGCGCCTGCCAGACCGGCGGGTGCGGCTATCTTTATATCTATCTCCGGACGGAGAGAAAGCAGTCAGCGGCGTAAAGCGCAGAGCTGACAGCAGATTTGCACAAAAAGATGTCCGTGAAGGGATGCTGTGAACTCTGTGAAAAATAAAAAGAAGGGGGCAAGAGGCGTTATGAAGAAGAAAAGCAGTAAAGCAGTCAGATATAACAAATGGGGTTACATTTTTCTGATTCCTTTTATTCTGGTGTATGTTGTATTCCAGCTTATACCACTGTTTAATACCATTTATAACAGCTTTTTTGAAAATTATTTATCAGGTCTGACACAGATCGGACCAAACTTTGTGGGACTGGAGAACTACAAAACGCTGTTTACACAGGGCGATATCTGGATTTACGCAAAGAATACCATGATTTTATGGATCATGTGTTTTGTGCCACAGATTATTTTGTCATTACTGTTAGGTGCATGGTTTTCTGATGTGCGTTTGAAATTAAAAGGAAGCAGATTTTTCAAGACCGTGATCTATCTGCCAAACCTGATCATGGCATCCGCATTTTCCATGTTGTTCTTTACACTGTTCTCAGATGGTGGACCGATCAACTCGATTTTAATGCAGATCGGAATCATTTCAGAGCCATATAAGTTTCTGGCAAACACAGGAAGTGCGAGAGGGCTGATCGCCCTTATGAACTGCCTGATGTGGTTTGGTAATACGACTATTCTTTTAATGGCAGGCATGATGGGTATCGATACTTCCCTATTTGAAGCGGCAGAAGTGGATGGAGCAACTTCCACACAGGTATTCTACAAAATTACATTACCGCTGCTCCGGCCGATTTTAGTATATGTTGTGATCACATCGCTGATCGGTGGATTACAGTTATTCGATGTACCACAGATTTTGACCAATGGTACCGGTGATCCAATGAGATCGACCATGACATTGATCATGTTCTTAAATAAACATCTGTACAGCAAGAACTACGGAATGGCTGGTGCAGTATCCGTAATCCTGTTCATCATCACCGCAATTTTAAGTCTTATTGTCTTTAAGGTAACTGGAAACGATAAGAGAAAAGCATGAGTAGAATAGAAAGGTGAGGTGTTATTATGAACGAAAATAAAAATCTGAAAAAAGGACTTGGAATCCATGCAAGAAGATTTATCGCTTATATAGTCCTGATTCTTGTTACATTTGCCTGCCTGTTCTGGTTCTATGTGCTGTTCATTAACGCGACCAGATCGAACGGTGAACTGCAGGCCGGATTTACACCACTGCCAAGCACACATCTGCTGGAAAACTGGAACAATCTGGTACACGGAACACTTCCGGTATGGCAGGGTATGATAAATAGTCTGATCGTATCGGTACTGTCAGCAGCGTTATGTACTTATTTTTCAACCATGACAGCTTATGCGATCCATGCATATGATTTTAAACTGAAAAAATACATCTATGCATTTATCTTAGCAGTTATGATGATCCCTACACAGGTAACTGCACTTGGATTTGTAAAATTAGTCGGTACATTAAAAATGGAAGATACATTTATCCCTTTGATCGTCCCAACGATCGCTGCACCGGTCACATTCTTTTACATGAAACAGTACATGGAAAGTACATTGCCGGTATCTCTGATCGAGGCAGCCAGAATTGATGGTTCCGGTGAGTTCCATACATTTAACAATATTGTACTTCCATTAATGAAACCTGCCATTGCAGTACAGGCAATCTTTACATTTGTAAGCAGCTGGAATAATTATTTTGTACCGGCTTTGATCTTACACAATGACAAGAAAAAGACACTGCCAATCTTAATCGCACAGCTTCGTGCAGCTGACTGGCTGAAGTTTGATATGGGTCAGGTTTATGTGATGATCGCATTTTCTATCTTCCCAGTTATTATCATTTATCTGATCTTATCCAGACACATCGTACAGGGTGTTGCCCTCGGCAGTGTAAAAGGATAAATTAGAATATAGCTACAAATGAAAAAACCTTCCCTGAGAACCGTCGTGATTCCCCATATCACGGCGGTTCTCCTTTGATGTAGCAGAAAAAGATTACAATATTAAAAAACATCAGAAAAATTATCTGAAATAATCAAACATAGGCTCTTTTTTTCCAGTTGCTAATGTGCTATAATAGGCACAGATTTTGGAAAAAAAGAAATGGTTGAGAAGTGAATCTGCACAATCCTTTCAGAACGGAGGAAGACATGACAGAAGGCGGTTTTTTAGTTTTCATGGGAATTTTATTACTTTTGGTTGTCATCGTTGTTGTGATAGCGGTTGTTTCATCTGTGGCAGGTGCGGCAGCAGCAATCGTTGATGATGAAGACAGCGAAGATGAATAGAACAGGGTGAGAACAGAATAGTGGGGCGGTACTTTTGTGCCAGTCCCCTTTTTGCAGGTCTTATGGATACTGCGAAATGTCCCGAGATCGAATCATAAGAAAGGAGACAGAGATTATAATGCAGTTACTTACATTTTTGTTAAATGGAGTGAAGTTTGGTATTCCTGTCAATGATGTGGAATCCATTGAAACAAGAATGAATGTGGTGAATATTCCAAATTCACTGCCACAGGTTCATGGGATCATGAATCTGCACGGAGAAGTTATTGCAGTGTACAGTCTGGCAGAACAGTTTCATTATCCGGAACAGGAAATCAACAATATCATCGTTGCATCCATGAATGGTACAAAGATTGGGCTTGAGGTTGGAAACGTGGATGAGATTATTGATGTCCCGGATGAGAAGGTTATTTCCATGCCAGTCATTATGAAAGCAGTAGAAAATTGTTTTGATGAGGTTGCTTCCTATGCAAAAGAACTGATCGTTCTGATTGAGGTATCAAAGCTGATGCCGGAAGCAGAGCAGCAGGCAATACAGAAATTGGTAGAACAACAGTCATAAACAAAAAAGAGTAAAGCCTCTGTTATTATATATTGGAAAGATACAGTCTCGTGGGATGGAGTACCGATAGGTACTCCATTTTTGCGTAAATAGGAAATTTTGTTCCATTTCTAAAATAATTCTAAATTCTGTCCGATTTTCCTTGCATTTTGATGAGAGAGGAGTAAACTGATTTTTGCCGACCGACCGGTCGGTTTTGGCTTGCGGGAATGCAATAGCCAATCAGACATATAATTTTTCAGGAGGAACGAGAATGATCCCAAAGTATAGTGTAAAACGTCCGTACACAGTGTTAGTGGCTGTTGTACTGGTGATCGTTTTAGGAGTTGTTTCGCTGACGAGGATGACAACAGATCTGCTGCCGGCAATGAATCTGCCGTATGTGATCGTTGTCACAACAGATGTGGGTGCAAGTCCGGAGGAAGTGGAAAAAGATGTGACATCGCCGATCGAAGCGGCAATGGCGACAACTTCCAATATTAATAATGTAAGTTCCATGTCCTATGATAACTATTCTATGGTTATTTTGGAGTATGAGCAGAGCACGAACATGGATTCTGCTATGATTGAGATTCAGCAGCAGCTGGATCAGTTGACCGGACAATTTCCGGATTCAGTGGGCACACCAATCATTATGCAGATCGATCCGGATATGATGCCGGTTATGATCGCATCCGCAGATGTGGATGGAATGGATCAGGCAGAGGTATCTGATTATGTGGACAATGAATTATTACCACTGCTTGAGAGTATCGAGGGTGTGGCATCTGTGACGGCAACAGGAGTGCTTGATACGGATCTTCAGGTCACTATGAACCAGGAGAAAATAGATGCTTTAAACGAACAGATTCTGAGCAAAATAGATGCCCAGTTTACAGATGCACAGGCAGAGTTAGACAAGGCATCTTCCCAGATCGACAGTGGGAAAAAGAAGCTTTCCGATAGTGAAAAAGAGATGGGAAGCCAGCTTGGAGCAGGTGAAAATGAGATCATTAATAATAAAATCCAACTGTTTAACACCGAAGCAGATCTGACCACACAATTATCAGATCTTCAGAAATCACAGTCGTCCATGGATGGTGCAATCAAGTCGTTACAGTCAGCTTATGATGGAGCAACGCAGTTACAGAGCGCGATTGACGGTTTACAGAAAGCAAAAGACGGTGTCAGCCAGGCGAAGAGTGGGGCAAAGCAGTTATATCAGGCGCACGATGGTGTAATGGCAATTTTAACAGCAAAAAATCCAATGACAGGTGCAGACATGACAGTGGAGGAAGCGCTTGCAGCAGCGGTTCAATATGGTCAGATGACACAGGAACAGGCGAATCAGTTGGAAACAGTGATTTCAACTTTACAGGCAGATCCTAAAATGTTAGAAGCATATAAAAATGCGGCCAGCGAATCCGATTTCGTCGCCTACATGGAATCCACAGCCATTGCCCAGATCAATGCACAGGCAGGAACTACCTATACAAGTGAGAGTGACATTGCAAGCCAGATCGTGACATTACAGTCCAAACTGGATGATATCAATGTGATGCTGATGAGTCAGGCATCCTCTTTTGCAGATGCAGGTGTGACGCTGACTTCTTACAAAGACATTCCGGCTGCAATCTCAAAATTGAGTGAGAGCAAGACACAGATTGCGGCGGGAATCGCGACAATCGAGTCCGCCCAGACACAGGTGGCAGACGGTAAAACATCTTTAGATGACGCATTAGTGACTTTAAATGAATCCCAGATATCCGGTATCATGGAGATGAGCAAGGGATATGCGGATCTTGCTGTTGCAGCAAATAAGATCGAAGAGGGACAGAGCCAGTTAGATGATGCAAAAGAGCAGGCAAAAGATTCAGCGGATCTGAACACGATCCTTACAATGGATACCTTAAAAAATCTTCTGACAGCACAGAACTTCTCCATGCCGGCAGGTTATGTGACAGAGGGGAACGAGCAGTATCTGGTGCGAGTCGGAGATGAGGTGACATCCAAAGCAGATCTTGAAAATCTCGTTCTGATGGATCTTGGTATGGATGGTATCGAGCCGATCAGACTGTCAGATGTGGCAGATATCGAATACATTGACAATTCCGGAGATTCCTATTCCAAAGTGAATGGAAATCCGGCGGTAATGCTTTCGATTGAAAAGCAGACCGGCTATTCCACCGGAGATGTGACAGACCGGTTATTGGATAAATTTGACAGTTTGGAAAAAGAAAATACAGCGTTACATTTGAGCGTTCTCATGAATCAGGGTATTTACATTGACATGATCGTGAAATCAGTCGTAGAAAACATGATCGTGGGAGCCATCCTTGCAATTATTGTATTGTTATTATTCTTAAAAGATATGAAACCTACACTTGTAATAGCATGTTCCATTCCGCTCAGTGTTGTTTTTGCAGTGGTACTGATGTACTTTACGAATATTACGTTAAACATCATTTCACTGTCGGGTCTGGCGCTCGGAATTGGTATGTTGGTGGATAACTCCATTGTCGTGATCGAGAACATCTATCGATTGCGGGGAGAGGGGTATTCCATCCGGAAAGCAGCCGTGGAAGGCGCTTCACAGGTGACAGGAGCAATCATAGCTTCCACACTTACAACCATCTGTGTATTTGCACCGATTATTTTTACAGAGGGTATCACAAGACAGTTATTTGTGGATATTGCACTGACAATTGCATTTACGCTTGCAGCCAGTCTTCTTATGGCATTGACTTTCGTGCCGATGATGGCAGCAGGATTATTAAAAAATACAAAAGAGATCAGGCATAATTTCTTTGACAAAGTAAAAGATTCTTATGGAAAAATTTTAGCGGTATGTCTGCGTTTCAAGCCGGTCGTATTTATCGCGGTGATCGTACTGCTTGGAACAAGTGTTGTGGCAGCATTTTCCAGAGGATATTCTTTCATGGATATGAATATGGAAACGAACCAGATCAGTGCGACGATTTCAGCAAAAGAGGATCAGACACTAACGTTTGACGAACTGACAGAAATGGCAGATGAAGTCGTGGAAAAAGCATTGACGATCGATGGCATTGAGACCATTGGTGCCATGGCAGGCGGAAGTGCTCTTTCCATGATGGGAAGCAGTTCTACAGACAGTATTTCCATGTATATGATTCTGGATGAAGAATCTGAAGTGAGCAGCGCAGATGTGACCGCACAGTTGGATGAACTGACCAAAGATATGGACTGTGAGGTGACAACCGATACTTCAGCTTCCGATATGACAGCGTTAATGGGAAGTGGACTGACGATCAATGTAAAAGGAAATAATCTTGATAAACTGCAGGAACTTGCAGGAGAAGTTGCAAAAGTAGTAGAGAACACCGAGGGAACTGTGGATGTGGATGATGGACTTGACAATACGACACCGTCTTTCACCATTTCTGTAGACAAGGAAAAAGCTGCGAAATACGGCATGACCGTTGCACAGGTATTCCAGCTTGTTTACGGTGAGATGGCATCCTCAACATCTGCAACGACAATCTCTACCGATGTAAATGATTATCAGGTTTATGTACAGAGCGAGGAGCAGTCCGATGTTACATTGGATGATATCAAAAAACTGACCTTTACCTATACAGACAGAGAAGGAAACGAGACAGAAGTAGCGCTTTCTGATATTGCACAGTTTGAGGAAGGTTACACATTAGGAACGATCAACCGTGATGCGCAGACCAGATATATCAGTGTGACCGCAGGAGTGGATGATGACCATAATGTCAGTCTGCTGAGTAATGAAATCCAGAAAGAGTTAGATAAGATCAATCTGCCGGAAGGATACTCCATTGAGATGGCAGGTGAGGATGAGATGATCGCAGATGCGATGAATCAGTTGTATCTGATGCTTCTTTTGGCGGTAATCTTCATTTACCTGGTCATGGTAGCACAGTTCCAGTCGCTGTTGTCGCCGTTTATCATTATGTTTACAATCCCGCTGGCATTTACAGGCGGTCTGTTCGCACTTTACTTTACCGGTAACGAAGTCAGCGTTGTGGCAATGATCGGATTTGTCATGCTCGCCGGAATTATCGTAAATAACGGTATCGTTATGGTAGACTTTATCAACCAGCTCCGCCGTGGCGGAATGGAAAAAAAAGATGCCATTATCGAATCCGGAAAAACAAGGCTTCGTCCGATTCTTATGACTGCACTCACCACGATCCTGTCCATGTCCACGATGGCAGTTGGACTTGGAGAAGGTTCAGAAATGATGCAGCCAATGGCGATCGTAACGGTTGGCGGTTTGTTATATGGTACACTGTTAACTCTGATCGTTGTTCCATGTATTTATGATGCATTCAACCGCAATAAGAGCATGGTCGAGGAGGACTTATAATGGATGAGCAGAAACTGATCCACGATCCACCACAGAAAGTGCTTGCCCTGTATCAGGCAGTCATTGAGTTCATTAATGAAGGCTGTGATATCAACACTTTAAAAGTAGCTGATATCACAGGCCGGGCAGGCATTGGAAAAGGAACGGCATACGAATATTTTTCTTCAAAGGAAGAGATAATCTCTTCTGCAATTTTATATTATGTGAAAGTGTGCTTTGAAAAACTGCAGGTAATTTCTACAGATAACAGAACGTTTCAACAGAAAATTAATGAGGTCATGGATTTTATTGATGAGCATGTAAAAGAAAAGCAGGGTGTCTTTTTCCTGATAAAAATGGTATTGGAATCATACGAGATACCAAAGAATCTGAAAGATGAGTATGAGCGTATGAAACAGCAGTGCTGTGATAAGGAGAAAAACGAGATTATCGACTGCATTGTGGAGGAGGGTGTCCGCGAAGGTCTGATCCGGGAGGAGAATGTTTTCCTGCGAAGAGCCGCGGTCGAAACCCAGCTTTCGGTCTATTTTATGTACCGCATCGCAGCAGAGAAAAAAATGGAGCTTGACCTGGAGGCAGATTCTTTGAGAGAATATATCTATCAGAATATATTGAAATTATTAGGATAGAAAGAAGGAACAAATAAATTAAAATCACATATAAAAAATCAGTTGACAAATGCCACTTTAGCTTTTATGATGAAAAAAGATATAAAAAGGTGATGAGAAAGAGGAGTACACACAGACACCTGAAAGAGAATGACATTCACCGGCTGAGAGATGTCACCAGAACATGTTGTGTGGAAGGTAGCTTTTGAACCGTCGCGCTGAACCTGTCTGTTGCAGATAAGTGGCAGAACTTGCAAGTTGATCATGCGGAGAAAATTTTCGTATATCGCCAGAAGCAGTCAGAAGTAAGCGAGAACGAGTTGTCCCCGTTACCGGACAGTGGCTTAGGAATGAGCCGGCAGAGATATGTTGTTTTTACAACATAACAAAGGTGGTACCGCGTTGACACGCCCTTTGCATCCGTATGGATGTGAAGGGCTTTTATTTTTTTAAGAAAGGAAAAAGACAAATGAAGGAATTAGCAAAGACCTATGACCCAAAGGGCATTGAAGAACGCCTTTATAAAAAATGGGAAGACAACGGTTACTTCCATGCAGAAGTAGACCGCAGCAAGAAACCATTCACGATTGTGATGCCTCCACCAAACATTACCGGACAGCTTCACATGGGACATGCATTAGACAATACCATGCAGGATATTTTGATCCGCTACAAGAGAATGCAGGGTTACAATGCATTATGGCAGCCTGGAACTGACCATGCTTCCATTGCAACCGAAGTAAAAGTGATCCAGTCCTTAAAAGAAAAAGGAATCGACAAGGCAGACCTCGGAAGAGAAGGTTTCTTAGAGAAATGCTGGGAGTGGAGAGAGGAATACGGCAACCGTATCATCAACCAGTTAAAGAAAATGGGATCTTCTGCTGACTGGCAGAGAGAGCGTTTTACCATGGATAAAGGATGCTCCAATGCCGTACAGGAAGTTTTCATCAAATTATACGAAAAAGGATACATTTACAAAGGCTCCCGTATCGTAAACTGGTGCCCGGTTTGTAAGACATCCATTTCCGATGCGGAGGTAGAGCATGAGGAGCAGGACGGATTCTTCTGGCATATCAACTACCCGGTAGTTGGCGAGGAAGGAAGATTCGTTGAGATTGCGACGACAAGACCGGAGACTTTATTCGGAGATACCGCTGTTGCTGTAAACCCGGATGATGAGAGATACAAAGACATCGTTGGAAAAATGTTAAAACTTCCGATGACAGACCGTGAGATTCCGGTGATCGCTGATCCATATGTAGACAAAGAGTTTGGAACCGGATGTGTGAAGATCACACCAGCCCATGACCCGAACGACTTTGAGGTTGGAAAACGCCACAACCTGGAAGAAATCGTTGTCATCAATGACGATGCAACCATGAACAAGTTAGCAGGAAAATATGAGGGAATGGACCGCTACGAGTGCAGAAAAGCATTAGTAAAAGATTTAGAGGAAGCGGGACTTTTAGTAAAAGTTGTTCCACATTCCCACAACGTAGGTACACATGACCGCTGCGGCACAACCGTTGAACCAATGATCAAACAGCAGTGGTTCGTGAAAATGGACGAGATGATCAAACCGGCAGTTGAAGGCGTAAAAAATGGTGATATCCAGTTACTTCCAAAACGTATGGAGAAGACATACTTCAACTGGACAGACAATATCCGTGACTGGTGTATTTCCAGACAGTTATGGTGGGGACACAGAATCCCGGCATACTACTGTGATGAGTGTGGCGAGATGGTAGTTGCCAAAGAAGCACCTCATAAGTGTCCGAAATGTGGATGCACCCATATGACACAGGACCCGGATACCTTAGATACCTGGTTCTCCTCTGCTTTATGGCCATTCTCAACACTTGGCTGGCCGGAAAAAACAGAAGACTTAGATTACTTCTATCCAAATGATGTTTTAGTAACCGGATATGATATTATCTT
>ENA-OZKB01001156-OZKB01001156.1-human-gut-metagenome-genome-assembly--contig:-NODE-1156-length-12264-cov-6.410517_pt1 | contig 12264 bp, 12 predicted proteins | sample MGYA00244821_ERZ653753 | MGnify/ENA primary metagenome ERZ653753 (study PRJEB26926, sample SAMN06165256) | human gut metagenome | biome: ENVO:00009003; feature: ENVO:2100002; material: ENVO:00002003...
GTATAAGAGACAGCCCTAAGAGCAAACCACCCTTTTTAAGGGTGGTTCTGATTTTCGTTGCCGTGAAACGCCGTATTTTGCGTTTTAAGCCCGTTTTAAGCCCGCTGGGGTACTCGTGTACCCCTCGGGCTTTTTTCGTGCCTTAAAACGCCTCTGAAGCGGTCTGGGGACGTTCGAGCGCCCATGTGCATCTCGCATCCGCTCGATGCAAGGGTGGCCGCCCTGCGGGCGGCGGTCGGATGTGGGCGGACGTACAGAAGGGGTGCGGCATGGGCTTGGGAGGTCATACGCCCCTCCGTCTGGTCGGCAACTACGGCGCTTCGCGCCTCCGTTGCCTCCGAGGAAGTACGCATGAGGCATGCGAAACCGTATTGGATGGTTCTCATGCTTTTCCGTGTACCCAATATGCGATGAGGCGAGCCGAGGGCGCAGCCCGAGGCGTAACTAGCCTGCATTGAGGACGCGAAGCGTCCGAAATGCGCACCTGCTTAGGACAGAAGAATCACCCGTCCCCTCGTTTATGAGCGTTTTGCCTGACCACATGCTGACCACATGACCAGAAGAAAAAATGATGTGGTCACCATCTGGTCAGCCAAATCACTAGGCGCCATCAGGCTTTTTGCAATTCCTGACCAGATGACCACATAATTTAGGACTTATTTTTAAAAATTGAAAGGACTACGTAATACGCGTAAATAAATAAAGTTTGTCGGATTTTATCTGGTCATCTGGTCATGTGGTCAGAACGAAAAAAATCCATTGATAAAAGAGGGGATTTTCTTTTCAAGAGCTGACCAGATGCCATTTTGATGTGGTCACACATGTGGTCAGCCCTCACGTGTACCTCTTGTCGCAGTCGTTGTTTTCCGGGCGGTGCGGCGGGTTGCTTTTTCGAGCCTTTCCATTCGTTTATGAGCGGAAATAGGCTCTGAACTGCGGCTACGGGAAAATTGATATTGCTTCAATTGTCTCAATGGTGTACAATTGGATGTATATAGATGAATGGCTCAGCACCCGTCCCGTCCTTGATGCGGGGTTGCTATCGGGAATAGGAGCCGAGCGCTCGGTCGAATAGGCCGTGCGTCACGGGCGAAACAACGAACACGAAGCTCCCGTGGAAACCGAGATAGACAAGGCTTTGCGCCTCTGTCCCTCTTCGGTTTCCACGGGAGCTTTTTTTGTTTCGCGAAAAGGACTTTGAACATGGAGGTGGCTGGTTATGGCTAAAGGAAAGAAGCAGGTAAAAGAGGTAAAGCCCTCTTACATGACGACGCGCGAGGTGGCGGCGTTCCTCGGTTTGAGTGCGGGGACGCTTTGCACCTGGCGCTATCAGGGCAAGGGTCCGAGCTACTACAAGGTCGGAAACGCGGTCCGCTACAAGATTGACGACGTCGAGGCGTGGAAGAACGCGAACGTGAAGCACGTCGAGCTGACGAATTAAGGAGGTGAGAGCATGGAGGCAAAAGAAAAGAGCAGCTCCCCCGCCGCCACAGCAAAGGGAACCGCTCCGTCTAACTGCAAATATTATAGCTCATTACCGCCCATTTTTCAAGTATCTGACCCGCAGACAAAAGATGAGATGAAGAGGGGGCGTGCGTATGACGAGGGGAATCAGGGCGAGGCGTACAACCCTGACTACCTGTACGGCGGGGAGAACTATCACAAGGCGCTCAGCGATGTGGTGAGCTATGTGCTGCGCGACTGCGCGGGCGATGGCCTGTCCGCTCTCTCGGACGTCGCGGTCAAGGTGACGAACGCCCTTGTGGCGTGGGTCGACCTGTCCGAGCCGCCATCCAATCCGGAGGCGGGCAAGATTTACGGCAGGGGCTTTCGCTGGCCGAGGCTCAAGAGCATCGACCCCGTGCAGGCCGCCGAGCTGGTGTTCGCGCAGGAGGTCATCCGCATGGTCTGCGTCAAGGAGACCGTGGACAAGCCGACCTCGGAGGGCGTGCTCGCTATGTACGACCCCGACGAGGGAATTTACCGCGAGATTGGCGACGGGCAGATTGACCTGTGGTGCCAGGAGGTCGTGGGCGCCGTGAACGGCAACTGGAAGAAGAACTTCGTCCAGAAGCTGCACGACATGGCATCGCGTCGGGAGAACCGCGTGTGCGAGTGCGATAACCCGTCTCTGGTCTTCATGGCCAACGGAATCTGGGATTACGAGGAGCGCGTCCTGCGCGAGTTCTCCCCCGAGGTCGTTGCGCTCAGGAAGAGCGCCACGCGCCTCCCCGACAAGGAGCCGCCCGTCCCCGAGCATACGATGCCGGATGGCTCGAAGATTGACTTCTGGCAGCTGCTGGACTCCTACGTCCCCTACGACGGCGGGCGCGACCTGCTTGTCAAGGTGGCGGGGGCGTCCCTGCGCAGCTACCACAACTGGCGCGTCATGGTGACCCTCTACAACCAGGCGGGTCACAACGGGAAGAGCACCTTCCTCGACTGCCTCAAGTCGCTCGTCGGCTACGACGGGTGCATGACCTCAAGTCTCGCGCTGCTTGCCGGCGGCACGGATGGCGGGCGGTTCGGCGTGTCGAACATCGTGGGGGTCTCCCTCATCACGTGCGAGGACTCTGACTCGGGTGCGTACCTGAAGGACAATTCGCGCCTGAAGTCAATCATCTCGCATGACGCGATAGGCGTGGAGCGTAAGAACAAGGGCATGTTCGACTACACGCCCCACGCGCTGATTGTCTGCGCCGCCAACGACATCCCGAAGACCCGCGACAAGGGGGACGCTTGGCTGGCCCGCAACATCTACGTCCCGTTCACGGGGCAGTTCGTCGGCAAGGCCGACGACAAGACCATCCGTTCCGAGTGGGTCGTGTCCCCCGAGTTCTGCGAATACCTGGCCTATCAGGCGCTGGTGAAGTGGGACCGGTATTACGAGCTGCCCGAGCCTGAGGAGGCCGCGCAGCTGAAGCGCGAGTGGGTTCTCGGCAATGACACGGTGGCTGAGTTCTGGGAGGACGTCAAGGATTCGATTAGGGCCGACTTCGTGCCGAATGATTACCTGTCCATGCGCTACGACGAATGGCTGGCCGCGGAGCACAAGGGCATGCGGATGCAGATGAGCCGCAAGGCGTTCATGGCCCGAATCGTCGAGCTTGCGTGCTCCGACGGCGAATGGACGCAGAGCAAGGATGCGAGCGGGTCCGTCCTCAAGACGAGCTGCGAGAAGTGGTGCCCCGGCTTGACGGTCTACCGCACGCGAGATAGCTATGGCGGCGCGGGCGGATTGGTCTACTTCTTGGGCAGATGTCGCGGGATTTTCCGCACGGTCGTCCTCGATTACTGCACCGCCCATGGCACGACTCCCGCAGACCTCGGTGCCGGTTACGCGGCAGTGAGGAAGCAGCTTGGTCTTGCGACGGATACAGAAGACAACGATTAAGGAGGAATAAATCATGAGCGATTTGATGCCTGATGAGCTGGCTCGACTTCGCCTGAGGGCAAAGCACGGCGGAACGCTCACGCCCGAAGAGCAGCGGGCGTACGACGACTATGTGACGGAGCAGCTTTCCGCTGTTTCGTCGCTGCCCTCGGGTGCTGTACCGCCTAAGAAGGGTTTCAAATGGGAAAGCGAGAAGGTTGCGGAGTGGCGTCTGAAGGCACGCCACGACGGCCTCGATGAGAACGAGCGGCTGCTCTATCAGGATTACCAGCAGACCCTTGCGCTTGCCGAGGCGGACGCTAACGCCTCCGATGCGAAGTTCACGGGGGAGTCATCGGAGAGGCAGTTGAAGAAGAGCGCGATTCTGCGCGGCATCATGTCGCTGGCGCTCGTGGTCCTGATTGGGATGTACGTCATGACGGGATGCAAGCTGTCGGAATCGCCTTTCCTGGTTCAGTACACGATGTACGAAATCAACTACAGACTGACGGGTGAGCTGCCCGACACGAACGAGGTGTGGTCCAACTATTTGGACATGACGAAATCGCAGGCTGGCGTGCCGCTTGTCGCCATCACCGGAGCTTGGGACTTGGGGAGCTTTTTGCAAAACACACGCTCTTCAGTCGCGTGTCTCGAATTGATGGGAGGGGTTCCCGACGAATGCTTCTTCGACGAGGTGGTGAGCGGTCTTCGGGGCACGTCCGATATGACCGAGGTGCATCGACATATCTTTAGCGATGAGGCGATTTGGAACTTCCAGGTTTATTTGGCGCAGAAGGAAGACCCGTCGTACGACCCCGGTCCGTACGTACCGTATGACTGGAACGGTGGCGTTAAGCCGACCATCGAAGACATCGTCAACGGCGGTCGTCAGACAATCGAAGACCTCGGCAATGGCTGAGTTAAGGAGGGCAAAGGAATGAATGGTTTAGGTATCAACAAGGCACCTAAGAACGACAAGGACGCGAACATCTTGACGCCCGACGAGGTCGCGTTGCTTCGCACCCATGCGAGTGATGGAACGCTCACGGCGGAAGAACGTGAGCTGTATTCAAAGCACCTTGAGGTGATGAAGAAGCTGATTCCCAAGCGCTCGATGTCCGACAAGTCGGAGGCCGATGTCCTCGGACTCAGGGTCGCGAAGGCATTGATTACCGTCGCTTTGGTGATGCTCGTCTCGCCCTTCGTCATCAGCGCGTTTCAGCTTTGTGTGTTGCGCTGATTACGGCGGTTATGACATAGACGATTTAACGATTAGGAGGAATAAATCATGAGCACTAAGAAGAAGATTTCCGACATCGACAAGGCGATTGAGGAGATGCAGCAGCGCCGCGACGAGTGCTTCAAGCACATCGGCAAGGCGATGTACGAGAGCTGCCCCGAGTTGGGCGACATGAGCGTCGCCGATATGCGCAAGGCGGGGCGCTACCTGCATAAGTTCTTGACCAAGAAGTCGCCTTCGCAGGGTGTCGCTTCTACCCGAAACGGCGCGCCCGTCGCGCCCGATTCGGGTGGCACGTCCGCCCCGGACGGACGCGAGCCTATGCCCGTGGCGGGCTATGGCGAGGGCATGTAGCGAGGCAGTCGTGCCTCCTGTCCGGCACCCCGCAAGGGGTGTCCGGGGTGCCCCGTTCCGAATGGGATGCTTCGCCGAGTCGTCGGCGGAAGCTGGTTGGGAACAGGGCGCATCTGGGGGTTCGAAGGGGGCAGTGAAAACTGCCCCCTCGCGAGCGGGACGTGTAACGACAAAACGAAGGAATTTTCGACGCAGTTGAAAAATCCGAAGTTTTGTAGGGACAAGTCCCATGCTCGCTCCTTTTTTAGCGTCGAATTTGTCGTAGAAAATCAACGCGCACGTTGTATTAAAAAGGAGGTGTATTTACGTGGGTGTGAGTTCAGACATGAGGAGCAGCCGCGTGCGCCGTCAGGCGGCTAAGAAGCCGAACAAGGAGCGCACGGTCCAGGTTCGGTTTTCGGACGAGGAGCTTGCCGCGCTGGACGCGATTTGCTCCGAGAAAAAGATGACCCGCTCCGCATTTCTCCGCAGTTGCGTGGAGAAGGTACAGGGCGGGGATGTTGAGCCGACGTACGTCGTGACGAGGAACGCCGACGCGGAGCGTATGGCATCCGAGGCGAAGAGCATCGGCGTCAACGTGAACCAGATTGCGCGGGCGCTGAACGCGGAGTCCAAGTCGCATCCGGGTTCGCTCTCCCCGGGCGTGCTCGACGAGTGCAAGACGGGTCTTGCGGAGGTGCGCGGCGAGCTGTCGAAGCTGACCTGTGAGGTGGACGGCCTGCGCACCGATTTCGGCAAGGACGTGTTCCGCGCCATGGCCCTGCTGTGGCCGGACGTTCCCGAGCAGTTAGAGGAGCTGTGCGATTACTGGTACGGCGAGCGCGGCGAGAAGATTCTTATCGGAGGGGGTGGAAGCTGATGTCGACGACGCACATCCAGCCCCTGCCGAACGTCCGCGGGCGCATGTCGTACACGGAACTCGGCGAGGGCAAGAAGCGCACGCGCAATATCCGCGAGCAGACGAACCGCATCGCCGCCCAGATGGGCGACATGGGCACCCGCGAGGACTTCATCCGGTTCTGCTCCGCCATGCGCAGGCAGAGCCAGGGGACGAGGTTGAACGAGGGCTACGAGCTTCGCGTATCGTGGTCCCCCGAGGAGCTTTCCCGTGACAGCCCCGAGGACATCCAGCGGGCGTGCGAGTACGGCTACCTCCTGTGCAAGGAAGTGGCCCCGAACGCCCCCTGCTGGGTCACGGTCCACACCGACGGCGAGGGCGGCTGCGTGCACGTCCATGCGACAATCGCGAACCATGATTTGGTGTCCGGCACGGCCATCGCGCACGGCACCGACCACGCGACCGTGAAGCGCAAGAACGACCGGCTGAGCCGCGAGATGGGGTTCACCGTCGTGGGTCCCGAGCCTGCCAGGGAGAAGACCACATGGGCCGAGCGCAAGGGGCAGTTCGGCATCGAGTCCTTCGAGCGCGTTCTGGGCAACCGCGTGGCGGACGCCCGCGACCATGCGAGCAACATGGAGGAGTTCCTCGAGGAGCTGAAGGTTCGCGGCGTCGAGCTGACCGAGACCCGCAAGGTCGACGAGAAGACCGGCGAGGAGACCGTGGGCTGGAGCTACAAGTCCCGCGACCCCTACGGCAAGAGCAGGCGCAAGAGAAGGCGCCGTGCCTCCAACCTCGCCGACGACCTGACCCGCGAGGGCATCGAGGCGTACTTCGAGGCGAAGCAGCGCGAGCTTGAGGTACCGCAGCAGGACGCCCCGGCACCGGAAGTCTTTCCCGACGTGCCCGAGACGGCCGAACCGGCAGAACAGCCCTCTACGGATTTCGCTCTTGACGTGTACGACCTCGACCTGGCGTACGTGTCGGAGATGGCGTCCGACCTTCAGAAGGCGCACATCCACCGTTCACGCGAGGCGGGCAAGTCCTTCGTGGACGAGCGCTACGAGAGGCTCGTGGAGGCGCGGAACCACCCGGACGAGCAGCTGGCGAAGCTGCGCGAGGACGTGGACGCCGCAAGGCGCGAGTTTTATGCCTCCAAGGAGGCACGCGACACCATGCAACGCCCGTGCCCGGGGCTTCTGGCCGGCATGCACGTGTTCGCCAAGGCGGGGTGCAACGCCCGTGACCCCGTGTCCCGCATGATGGCCGACATGACCGCCATGATGCTGCGCATGATGATTAAGCAGGCGCTCGATGAGGAGGCCCGCAGGCAGCGCGAGGAGGCGGAGAGGCGCGTCTACGAGTCCCGCAAGAGCATGTGGGACGCCGAGAAGCGCCTCAAGGCGGCGGAGAAGGCGCTGTCCGACGAGGACGAGCGCGAGAGGCGTCTGAGGAGCGAGCGCATGCAGCGCCGTGTCAAGGAGGCCGAGCAGCGTGCGCCCGTGAGGACGCCGAGGTCGGCGGGCAAGGACACGCAGTTCGACGAGTAGCCGAGAAGATGAGGGAGCAGCGTCAAGCTGCTCCCTTTCTCAAGTACCCGCTCGCGGGCTACGAAAAGCCCTTCAAAAGGGCTGTTGACGGGCGTACGTGCAAGGGGCGGAAAATCAGGGTTTTCGTCGTCCGCTCATTTATGAGTCGGATTCGGAAAACGTGGCGGAACGGGCGGAGCGAAGCGAGGGCGTGAAGCCCGTTTGTAGACCAGCAAAAGCCCAGATGAAGCCCAGACAAAGCCCCGAAAGTGGCAGTTGAACATGTACTTGTCGGCTCATATAATTAAATATGGAAATACGTAATTGATTAAATACATAGCGAGGTGAGGATATGAAGACGATTCTGGTATGCAATCAGAAGGGCGGCGTTGGCAAGTCCCTGGTCGCCGACGAGATTGCCTTCTCCTTCGAGCGCTCCGGCATCCCCGTGAGCTTCTACGACTTGGACACGCAGGGCGGCACGCTGCACGAGACGCATGAGGCGGACGCCGCACAGGTCGCCGTGGTGGACACGCCGGGGGCCTTGCAGGAGGGGCTGGCGGACTGGCTGAAGGAGGCGGACGTGGTGGTCATCCCGACCAGGACCACGTCGAGGGACATCGAGCCGCTGATGCGCATGCGCAAGGCGGTGTTCAAGAACAGTCACGCGAAGATTGTCTACGTGATGAACGGGTGGAACCGCTTCAAGGCGTCCCGCGACTTCATGGAGTGGTTCGAGGGTCTGGCCGGCGACCAGACGGTGGCCACGCTGCCCCAGTCCGAGGCGTTCGTTCAGGCGGGAGCCGCCGGCAAGTCCGTGGTCGAGTTCGACCGACGCGGCAAGGCTGCGAAGGCGACTCTTGCTCTGGTGGGCACGGTGCGCGAGGCTGCGGGGTTCCCGAAGGAATAAGTAATTGATGAATTAAGTAAAAATTGAATGACGGAGTTCACGAGTATAAGCCCTGTTAAGGCATGAGCGGCAAGCCTGTAAGACCTTAGAAACCTACCGACTGTGACGGGTCGGTCTGGGACGGGCACAGCGTCTGAAATCGCACACATGTGACGAGCGGTGAACGAAGGCGACTATCCGTAGGATAGGTGTCTTCGGTTGCCGCTCTTTTTTCGTGGCTCCTCCGTCGAGATGACGAGAGGAGACATGAAATGGCAGGTAAAAACAGTAATTTAGGCGCTGCGAAACGCGCAAAGAACGATGAGTTCTACACGCAGCTGACGGATATCGAGAAGGAACTCCGTCATTATCGCAAGCATTTCGAGGACAAGACGGTTCTCTGCAACTGCGACGACCCGTTCGAGAGCAACTTCTTCAAGTTCTTTGTGCTGAACTTCAAACGTCTCGGATTGAAGAAGCTGATTGCGACGTGTTATGAGGGGTCGGCTGTCGCCGAATACCGTGACGGCAAGGCGAAGCCCTATAAGGCGGTCGTCACGACGGTGCATGACACGACCGGGGACGGCGGCGTGGATATGGAAGACGTCCGTAACCTGTTCGAGCTTGGCGAGAACGAGCTTGTCGAGCTGGAAGGCAATGGCGACTTTCGCTCCGAGGAGTGCTTGGCGCTGCTCGACGAGGCGGACATCGTGGTCACGAATCCGCCGTTCTCGCTGTTTCGCGAGTATGTGGCCGTCCTGATGGAGCATCAGAAGAAGTTCATTATTATGGGAAATATCAACGCAGTTACGTACAAGGAATTTTTTCCGCTCATTAAGGATGGGTTGGTGTGGCCCGGAGCTTCGTTTAATAAGACGATGGAATTTATTCTGCCGGACGATTATCAAAAATGGAATTATCGAATGGCGGACGGACGAAAAGTAGGAAAAGTGCCGACGATAGCTTGGTATACGAACCTCGATATCAAGAAGCGTCATGAAGAGCTGATTCTGGTCAAGAAGTATGCAGGGCATGAGGACGAGTATCCGACGTATGACAACTATGATGCTATCGAGGTGTCGAAGGTTGCGGATATTCCGTTGGATTACGCGGGCGTAATGGGCGTGCCGATTACGTTTCTGGATAAGTACAGTCCGGAACAATTTGAAATTATTGGGTTGTTGCAATCAAGCACCGATGAACAAGCAGGCATACCGAATTTGCGCTATTACGATGATTTCAAAGAGATGCGCCAGGATATGTCGTATACGGGCGCATCAGGTAAGAAAGCTAATGGAAATCCAGTTGTTGCAGGTAAGTCCGCTAAAGGAAATTTTTTGTATTGCGAATCGACAAATGAATATGTTCATTCAGTTTACGCGCGCATTGCTATTCGCAACAAGCATCCCGAGCTGTAAAACCGCAGGTCAGAGACTTGGTTTGTATGGACAAACCGATGTCGCGTAGTGTATAATTGTACAAATATGTAAATGCTTAAAGGAGGTCGAGCCATGGCGAACATGTTCGAGAAATACGCTGCCGACCGCGAGGTCGAGCAGAAGAAGATAGAGAAGGCCGTTGTCGCTGACGCTGCGCCCGCCGAGGACGAGAAGCGCACGACGCTCTCGCTGTCGCTCACCGTGAGCGATAAGAAGGCGCTCAAGATGATGGCTGCGGAGCGCGAGACGACGATTGCCGCAATCATCCACGAGTGGGTGCAGGAGCATCTTGAGGAGGTGGATGAGTAAATGGCGGGAAATTCAAATCTGGGTGCTGCAAAGGACGCAAAGAACGACGAGTTTTATACGCAGCTTACGGACATAGAGAAGGAGCTTCGCCACTATCGCAAGCACTTTAAGGACAAGACGGTGTTCTGCAACTGCGACGACCCGTTCGAGTCCAACTTCTTCAAGTATTTCGTGCTGAACTTCAAACGTCTCGGGTTGAAGAAGCTGATTGCGACGTGCTATGCGACGTCACCCATCATGGGACAGCAGCTCTCGCTGTTCGATGTCGTGGGCGGTGACGAAGACAAGAAGGGCAAGCCGTACAAGGCCGTAGTAACGAAGGTCTACGACGTGACCGGGGACGGTGGCGTGGACATGTTCGACGTCGCGGAGCTGTTCAAGCAAGGGGAAAACGAACTTGCCGAGCTTGAAGGTGACGGGGATTTTCGGAGTCGCGAATGCATGGGTTTGCTGGAAGAAGCTGACATAGTTGTGACAAATCCGCCGTTTTCGCTTTTCCGTCAGTACGTTTCGACGTTGGTGGACTTCAAGAAGGATTTTGTCATCATCGGTCCCGACAAGGGACGCAAGTACAAAGAGACGTTCCCCTTAATCAGGGATAACAAAATGTGGCTTGGTGCCACAAACCCGAAGCGCTTTTACGTGCCCGATTCCTATCAGAGCGATAGCGTAAAGGTCGATGACGACGGTCGCCGATACATGCAGATGGGAAATATCTGCTGGTATACGAATTTAGACATCAAGAAGCGTCATGAGGAGTTAATTCTTTTCCAGCGCTATGCGTCCGAAAAGTACCCCTCATATACGAATTTCGATGGGATTGACGTAGCGCATGTTAGCGACATCCCGTGCGACTATGCCGGTGCTATGGGCGTGCCGATTAACTTTCTCGATAGCTATAACCCTGAGCAGTTCGAGATTATTGGATTGGGTGAAGGCGATTTAGCTAAAGAGATTTCTATTACTCGAAATCACGAGGGTCGTACCAAACTTGAATACCAAGATGGTAACGGTGCGTATAAACGTCCGTTTGCACGTATCGTTGTTCGTAACAAGCATCCTGAACAGCCGAAGGAGGTACAGCAGTAATGCATATCGAAGAGCGCAAGGTGACCGTTCGCGAGGTTACCGAGGGATATTTCAACGACGCCGAGGAGGGCGTTGTCGGCTACGACGAGCAGCTGGACATCCGTCCGAAGTACCAGCGCGAGTTCGTATACAAGGACAAGCAGCGCGATGAGGTCATTCGTACCGTGATGAAGGGCCTGCCCCTGAACGTCATGTACTGGGTTGACCGAGGCGAGCAGTACGAGGACGACCCGAACGAGCCGAGGTACGAGGTTCTGGACGGTCAGCAGCGCACCATCTCGCTGTGCGAGTACGTTGACGGGTCGTTCTCCGTGGACGACAGGGGATTTGATAACCTTCCCGTCGATATACAGGAGAAGATTCTCGATTACGAGCTGTTCGTGTACGTCTGCGAGGGAACGGATTCCGAGAAGCTGGAATGGTTCCGCATCATCAACATCGCCGGCGAGCAGCTTACCGACCAAGAGCTGCGCAACGCGGTGTATGCGGGTTCGTGGGTGTCCGATGCCAAGCGCTATTTCTCGAAGACGGGCTGTGCCGCGTCCACGCTCGCGGACGATTACCTGAAGGGTTCGACCATCCGCCAGGAGTACCTTGAGACGGCTATCTCTTGGGCCGCTTCCGCCGAGGGCAAGTCCATTGAGGGCTATATGGCGGAGCATCAGCACGACCCGACGGCACAGGCCCTGTGGAGCTACTTCCGCTCGGTCATCGAGTGGGTGCAGTCCGTGTTCCAGAAGAAGCGCAAGGAGATGAAGGGTCTCCCGTGGGGCTTGTTCTATAACGAGCACCATGAGCGCCGCGACCTCGACCCGAAGGAGCTTGAGGAGCGCGTGAGCGCGCTGATGGCGGACGAGGACGTACAGAAAAAGTCTGGCGTCTATGAGTACCTGTTGACGGGCAACGAGAAGGCGCTGTCAATCCGCGCGTTCGACCAGCGCACGAAGCGCGAGGCATACGAGCGCCAGGGGCACAAGTGCGCCATCTGCGGCGAGGAGTTCGACATCGAGCAGATGCACGGCGACCATATCAGGCCGTGGAGCCGCGGCGGGCATACGACGCCCGATAACTGCCAGATGCTCTGTCGCGATTGCAACCTGAAGAAGGGCGCGCAGGAGTAAGCCGATAAAGCCCGTCGTTCCATATTGAACCGCGCCCCAAATCTTGGACGCCCTAAATAGCGACTAGGCCGCAAGGGCCT
>ENA-OZKB01001204-OZKB01001204.1-human-gut-metagenome-genome-assembly--contig:-NODE-1204-length-11961-cov-7.334537_pt1 | contig 11961 bp, 9 predicted proteins | sample MGYA00244821_ERZ653753 | MGnify/ENA primary metagenome ERZ653753 (study PRJEB26926, sample SAMN06165256) | human gut metagenome | biome: ENVO:00009003; feature: ENVO:2100002; material: ENVO:00002003...
TCAAACTCTTTGAAATACAATGCTTCCCTGCATTTTCTATATCGTCATGTTGATATTATTACTTTACTATCCTGCACACTCTCTGGGAGTGACTGTATCTATCAAAAAAGAAGCCAGCAGTTTATTCACGCACTACTGACTTCCTATATTATTCATTTTATTTACTTCGCTGCGTCTCAGACAAGTTTTCCATCTTTAAACACAATCTCTTTTATTTCTTAATATGCTTAAAAAGTTTCGTAACAAACAAGGCTTTCAAGCGCTTTTCTATCCTTTGAATGTCTGTCTGGTGATGCCTTTTCTGTGTCAGCATATCCCACCGCAATAATTGCTATTGGTTCAAGGTTACTTGGAATATTAAACTCATTTCTGATAATCTCAGGATCAAAATATGTAAGCCAACAAGAACTAAGTCCTAAATCCTCTGCTTCTAATACTATATGATCCGCAACTATTGTTGCATCAACACTTACCTTTGCGATGGACTGCGCCACCGAAGGTTTCTCGGCAATTACTAATTTTTTATGAGTTTTAGAATATGTTGAGTTGTTATCGTTTTTTGCTTGTTTCATAGTTTTTTGGATTCCTTTCTTAACATAATTTAATTTATAATTTGAACTTATGGAGGATTTTAATGATCGATTTTACAAATGCATTTAACAATATTAGCTACTTATATCAACATCAACAGCGAGATGTGATTCAATACCATTTTATGTTACACGGATATCATATCAACGTCGCATATACTAAATGTGCAGGATTGTCCCGTCAGATTTCAGTTACTTTTGAAACCGGTGAACGAGAGGTGATTTTTTTGCCTATTCGTATAACTAAAAAAGGTGAGTCTTTATTAATAAGCGCACATGTTGGGGAATACATGTCACTTTTATACCCATTTTTTGAAAATTTTACTAGGGATGGACGTATTTCGACCACTGTGTTTTTCGAGGAATTGACAGTACGTCTTGAATCCTTAACTATGGATGACTTGCGCTATGAAAATATCCATGAATTTAGTGATCGTATTAAGCATACTAAGCATCCTCGAAGCAAAAATAAAAGCGATGACTATTATAATCCTTATTTCTTTAACATTATCCACAAAAATTTAAGTGATCGAATGCGACAGAAAATTTTTGATATGTATGATAATCCTCACGAAATTATTAAATTTCTTAAAAGTAATGGCTTAACATTAGCATTTACAGAAGATATAAATAAAGCACGTGATTTCTATACTGTGTTTAATCAACGTCGTTTAGAGATTGAGGGTAAATGCTAGTTATATAAACTTTACAAACTATATTCTATGGCTATGTGATTGTGTTCGGCATAGTCTAATAGTTCAGCTATTGTTGTTCCGGAAGATTGATTTATCACTATGCCACCAGTAGTATCATCGTTACTGTAAAAAAATAGTGTCCAATCGTCTTCATATTTTTTCAATACAATTTTTTCAATGGAAAACGGTGCTGCGTCATTTTCATATTGCTTGATCCAATCGGGAATGATATATTTTTTCATAATTTTATACCATAATATCCTTTCATATAAATATTTGTTGCTGACGGAAAATGTTTTCCGTCAGCATGTGATAATTATTTTCCTAGAGTTCGGAGCCATTCCATTAAACCATCATCACTATTCCATTGCGGCATCGCCGGAGTGTCTTTAATAGGATTTGCTTTTTCGAGAGCTTCCCGTTTGAGCGTTGTATCTGCTCGCGCATATATTTCTGTTGTCGTGACACTACTATGACCAAGTAGATCGCGAATATAAACCAAATTCACATTTGCCTGTAATAGATGCATTGCTTTTGAATGCCTGATACAGTGAGGCGAAAGTTTTTCGGGAATAAGTTCAGGATGAACTTTCCTCGCCATATCTGCGTATTTGGTTAAGATGTAGCTAATTCCAAAGCGTGAAAGCTGTTGCCCGCTTCTATTTTGAAACAGGTATGCATCATTTCCACCTGCATCAATTTTAAAATCTTTAATATATTGCTTTAATATATCCTCGGTTCTAGAAAGAAGTGGAACAACGCGTGTTTTATCTCCCTTTCCGGTTATTCTTATTGTTGCAGGTGCGCTAAAACGAATATGAACTATTTTAATATCTGCAATTTCTTGAACTCTGGCGCCAGTGTCGTACATAAGACTAAGAATGGCCAGATCACGGCGACCGTATTTGGTTTTTATATCTGGTTGTTCAAGAAGTAATTTTATGCCGTCAATAGTAAGATATTTTAACCCAGGTTCTGGTTGCTTCATTGGCCGTATGGCTAAATTTTCCTGACATTGCAGGGCACAGTCTGGTAGTGCGAATTGCAGATACCTGAAAAATGATTTTAATGCGCCTAATCGTTGATTGCAGGTACTTGCCCCACAATTTCTTTCCTTTTTGAGCCATAGCATAAAATCTTCAATTTGTTGAACATTAAGCATATCTAATGTCAGCAAATTTGGTTTTATATGTTTTTCCGTATCGTAAAACAAAAGCAGTAACCGAAATGTGTCACGATACGTAGCTATTGAATTAGGACTTAGATTTCGTTGTATTGGCAAGTATTCTGTGAAAAATTTGGTCATGTGATATGCAAAATCAGGTGTTTTATTCTTCATACATCACACCTCCGACTTCTGGAAATACATGCCCGGTTAGCTCGTCCATTTGTTCTAGCACATCTGGAAAAGCTTCAGCGGTTAATTTTAAATAATACTGTGTCGAAGCAATGCCTGTATGTCCAACGTATTTAGACAAAATAGGAAGCATCGCAGTAAGGTCAACACCTTCTTTCGCCCATTGGTTTAATCTATGACATATAAATGTGTGACGTAGATCATGAACCCGTGGTCCCAGTTCCTTGCCAAGATATGGGATTCCTGCTAACCATAGTTGTTCGCGAAAATGTCGTTCTATATTACTTACACAATATCCGGTTCCGTCTTTTTTGAAGAAGAATGGAAAGTCTTCTTCATGATCATTGTGAACAGATTCTGTATATGTTCTGCATCGAGCTGCTAGTGTTGCTGCCATTGGAACGAGTCGTTCATTTCCGTTTTTGGAATCATGAATATGAATAATTCCACGTTCGATATCAACATCGCCAACTGTAAGATTAAGAAGCTCCGATATGCGGAAACCGCATCCATAAAGCATCCAGTATAAAAGCGGAAACGAGAGATGGCGGTATGGAGAATTTGGAGTATATTCCATTTGATCTAAAGAAATAAATAGTTTCTTAATCTCTGCTTTGGTGAATACATATGCCGTATGTTGTGAAAAATGATATTTTTGCGGTGGGGCTATATAGCCGGAGTAGCCTTGGCTGTTTAAAAATATAGCAAAGTGTTGAAGATACATAATCCTCGCTGATCTTGTAGTATCATTTTCATTCGGCCGTTTTTGTGACCAAGCCAGAACAATTTCTTTCGACAATTCGTAATTTTTCACTTCATATCGTTTGCTGAATGTATCAAATACATGTAATGCGTTATATCCACCCACATAATCATATCCTAGTGCCTGCTTTTGCTTTACAAACAAATCCAACATGGGAGCAAATGGTCCATCAAAAGATCCAACTGTTCTTTTCTTCATAAGTCCACCTCCAATCCACACAGGGCAAGTTGCTTTATACTGATTCTCAAGTAAACTTCTGTGCTTGAGATATCTGCATGTCCAAGTGTTTGTGATATAACAGGGAGAGAAACATCATTTTCAAGCATTCTGGTAGCCAAACCGTGTCGAAACGCGTGCATTCCAGTACGTTTATTAGCGGGAGTATTGATACCTGCTGTTCGCATCTGTCGTGGAATAACATTACCAAGAGAATGTAATTCTCCATAAGGATACATATGAGACACAAAAATGTTTTTAACATTAGTTTCTGGACGCCCATTTTTTAAATAATCTATGATAGCCCAGCCCACGTCATCTGGTAGTGGCAAAGAAAGTGCGTGCCCAGTTTTTTGCTGACAAAACGAGATGAGTTTATCGTCCCAGTTAATGTTTGAAAATGTCAAAGTTCGGATATCGCTACTTCTAATTCCTAATCTTGCTGCAATCAGAAAAATGGCATAATTTCGTTTACCGATAGGATTTGAACGATCCACAGAATTAAGTATTTTTTCAATTTCTGTGTCGGTAAATGTGCTGGGGATTTTCTGTTGGCGGATGTTTTTTACGTGAGGGATGAAATCCGAAAGCGGAGTGTCAATAAATCCATTTTCATATCCAAAAGTTAGTAGCCTGCGAATTTCGCGTAGTGATTCAGAGACATAAGTTGTAGAATATCTTGCAAGTGATAAAATATAAGTGTTTATAATAGAGCCTGTTACAGACTTAAAATCTCGAATCCCAATATCATAAAGATAATCATGAAATCGCATAAGCCTTCCACGTAGCTGTTTCATGGTGCTTTCGGAAAAATGTCTATGCTCCTCAGCTTTTAAGAATTCCGAAAAAAGATCATGTAACTCTTCCGAAAAATCTGTTGATGGTGTACAATACTGACGGAAGATAACGTGAAATTGTGTAAAATCTGAAAGCATGTTCACAGCTCGTGTGATGCGATACATAGAATCACGTTTTTCTAAAGCTTCGGCACATACATCCTGAAGGAATTGTTGACGAAAACCCTCTGTGAATTCTTGATTTGGCTGAACTGAAGCATAAGACAATATAGATTGCCAAGTTTTATTGTAGGTCTGTACTTGACAATCGCTATATCCCTTTTGAAACATCACCTCCTTTAATTCAGAAACATAGGTTTGCAATTCTGATGTAAAAACCTTATTGAGTCCTTCCATTCTCTTCTCCTTTCTTGCTATAAATGGGTTGTTACATTAATAACCATATCAAAAAGGAAAGAAAATGTTGAGTAATTGTCGTTGTAAAACTAATAAAGAAAGGAAAGAGTCATCTGACTCAACATAATATATGACTCATAAAAAATTAATTATAACGGAGAAACCAAGTGTTGCGCAGGAGTTCGCACGGATTCTTGGTGTATCAGGCAGAAATGACGGATACATAGAAAATAGTGATTACGTCATTACCTGGTGTGTCGGTCATCTTGTGGAGATGGTCTACCCGGAGGTATATGATGAAAAGTATAAAAAATGGAAGTTAGAGGATCTTCCTTTCCTTCCAAAAGAGTACAAATATGATGTGATCCCGGCAGTCAGCAGACAGTATGACGTGGTACACAAAATGCTGCACCGCGAGGATATCGATACCGTCTACTGGGCAGGGGATGCCGGAAAAGAAGGACAGACCATCGAGGAAAACATCCGTATGTACGGCGGTGTCCGCGAGGGGATGAAAGAGCTGCGCGTCTGGATCGATTCCCAGACAGAGGAGGAGATCAGGCGGGGTATCCGCGAAGCAAAGCCGATGTCGGATTATGCAAACCTCGGAAAATCCGGCATTATGAGGACCATTGAGGATTACGCGATGGGAATCAATTTTTCCCGTGCAATGTCTGTGAAATATGGAAATCTTTTAAATGATGCGGCAGGGACGAGAAGCTATACTGCAATTGCAGTCGGACGTGTCATGACCTGCGTGCTCGGTATGGTCGTGATAAGAGAGCGTGAGATCCGCAATTTTGTGGAAACACCATTTTACCGTGTAGTCGGAAGTTTCACGGATGCGAACATCGAGGCGGAGTGGAAAGCGGTAGAAGGTTCTAAATACTTTGAATCTCCATTATTGTATAAGGAAAACGGATTTAAAAAGCAGGAGTCTGCGGAGAGCTTAATTACAGAGCTTTCCGGGAAAACAGCGGTTGTCTCCTCGATTGAGCGCGGAACCTCGCGGAAAAAGGCACCACTTCTTTTTAACCTTGCAGAACTGCAGGCCGAGTGCTCGAAGCGCTTTAAAATCAGCCCGGATGAGACATTGCAGGTGGCACAGGATCTCTATGAGAAAAAACTGACTACTTATCCAAGAACGGATGCGCGTGTTCTCTCAACGGCAGTGGCAAAAGAAATCGGAAAAAATATCAGCAGACTGAAGGGCTATGAGCCGGTGCAGGGGTATGTTGAGCGTATTATGAAAGAGGGACTTCATTACAATATTGTGAAGACCCAGTATACGGATGACTCGAAAATTACTGATCACTATGCGATCATTCCGACCGGACAGCTCACAGAGCTGCGTTCTTTAAATGAACTGCAGAGAAGTGTGTATGATCTGATCGTCCGCCGTTTCTTAAGTATTTTTTATCCGGCAGCAGAATATCAGACGGTAAAACTTGTGGTGGCCGTCGGAGAGGAAAAACTTTTTGCCGGTGCAAAAGCATTAAAGGCGCCGGGATTTTTAGAGATTGCAGGAAGAAAACAGGAAGAAGAAAAAGAAGGCAGCAACAAAGAGGATAATGAGGAGACGGATAGTCCGGGGCTTCTGGAACTGGCAGATCAGTTGACTAAGGGGCAGGAACTGCCGGTCAATGGTTATTCTCTAAAAGAGGGAAGCACGAAGCCACCGAAACGCTACACTTCCGGTTCGATGGTGCTTGCGATGGAAAATGCCGGACAGCTGATCGAGGATGAAGAACTGCGTGCACAGATCAAAGGCTCCGGAATCGGAACTTCTGCCACCCGCGCAGAGATCATCAAAAAACTGGTGCGCATCGGTTACCTGCACTTGAATAAAAAATCACAGATTCTGTCGCCGGAGGTGTTGGGCGAGATGGTTTATGAAGTCGTAAATATGACCGTCCCGGCACTTTTGAATCCGAAAATGACTGCTTCGTGGGAAAAAGGACTTGACGGTATCACGCGCGGAACGGTGATCATGGAAGATTACCGGGAGAAACTTGAGGATTTTATCCGAAAAGAGACATTAAACATGGTGGAACGGAATCTGACGTCACAGCTTGTGGCACAGATCCAGCCGTTGACCGGAAAGGGCGCAAGAGGCATTGCGGCAAAGAAAAAGCTTGGCATTGCCTGTCCGGTCTGTGGCGCGGAGCTTGTAACGACACCGTTTGGCTATGGGTGCAGCAATTATAAAAAAGACAGCACTGGCTGTGGCTTCTCCATCGGAACGATTGCAGGGCGTGATCTTTCGGAGGAGGAGTTCCGGGATTTGATTACAAAAGGAAGAACGGATGTTCTGGATGGTTTTGTCTCCAAATCGAAGAAGAAATTCCCGGCAGCACTCGTTTTACAGAAGGATGAGGAGGGAAAAATCAATATCAGTTTTGATTTTTCGGCAAATGAACCACAGGTGGTGGAAGGAATCAAATGCCCGTCCTGCGGCGGTGACATTGTGACGACAGCCTACGGGTTCCGGTGTATCCATTATGACCGGGAGAAAGAGGACAGTTGTGATTTCTCTGTCGGAAAAATTGCAGAGAAAAGTCTGAATGTGTCACAGCTCACAGAACTCGTTACGAATGGAAGAACCGGAACAATCCGCGGCTTTAAATCAAAAAATGGAAAGAGATTTGACGCCTGTCTCTGTCTGGAAAAAGATGAAAACGGTAAAGCGGTTATAAAATTTGATTTTGAACATGTGGAAGCAAAAAAAGTAAAAGATGTTGTCTGTCCGCTCTGTGGAGGTGAGATCGTCCAGACACCGTTTGGGTTTGGATGCGCAAACTATTCCAAAGAGAATCCGGAAAGCTGCCGTTTCTCCATTGGAAAAATGGCAGAGAAATCACTGACAGAATCACAGGTCAGAGAACTTTTGACGAACGGAAGAACCGGGACAATCCGCGGTTTCAAGTCGAAAACCGGGAAAAAATTCGATGCACGCGTGGCGTTGAATCGAGATGAAGCCGGAAAAGTGACCGGGTTAAAATTCGATTTCACGGATTTAGAGCCGGTAAAAGTGAAGGATGTTGTCTGTCCGCTCTGCGGCGGTGAGATCATCCAGACACCGTTTGGGTTTGGATGCGCCAATTACTCCAAAGATAACCCGGAGAGCTGCAAATTTGCAATCGGAACAATCGCGGGTGTGAAGTTAAAAGAGGCGCAGGTGAAAGAATTGCTGCTCCGCGGCAAAACGGAAGTCATCAAAGGTTTTATCGCAAAGACAGGCATGATGTTTGATGCACCGTTAAAACTCACGCCGGAAGGTCAGGTGACGTTTGATTTCCCGGAGAAACCAAAGCCTGTAGACACGACTTTAAAATGCCCGAAATGTGGACAGTATATGAAAAAATCCCAGTGGTATTATGAGTGTGAATGTGGATTTAAAGTGGCGCATACGGTGGCAAAGGTGGAGTTAGAGGAAGCCATTATGCAGGAACTTTTTGAGACCGGAAAGACGAAGAAAAAAATAACCGGATTTACGTCAAAAGCGGGGAATGTGTTTGATACCTGCCTGAAATTTGAGGACGACAGGATCAGTTTTGATTTTGATAATCCGGGAGAAAACGTGGTGTTGGAAAATGCAAAGCCAGCTGAAAGCGCACAGAATCAGGAAAAACAAACTATGTTTGAAGCGTAAATAAAATGTAAAAAAATTGACAAAATTTATTGATTTTTGTCGGGTACAGGGTTATGCTTATATACAGTGGTACGGTACATTGAGATATGTGCGTACAAAAATAAATTCAAAGGAGAAATGAAGATGAAAAAAGGTCATGAATTGAAAATTCGTGAGAGATTGTCTAAGAGTTACTTACAGGTTATTTTTATTGCAAGTATCTCTGCAATCGTTGGCATTATTGCATTGCTGGTTATGACAAGAATGTATAATAATGCGCTGAACAATTATGGATTCTCTCAGGGAGATATTGGGAAGGCGATGACAGCATTCTCAGGTGCGCGCAGCGAGGTTCGTGCGGCAGTGGGATATATGGATGAAGATATTATCAGTGATGCCAAGGATACGTATTATACGAGAAAAGATTCATTCCAGCAGTATCTTGACGACATTGAAAGCAGCATGGTGACACAGGCTGGAAAAGATGCTTATAATCAGATTGTCAAAGATCTTGACGGATATTGGGATCTTTCAGATCAACTGATCGAGGAGGGTTCAACCACAGATCAGGAAATCAGTAAAAAAGTCCAGAGACGTGAAGCAGACGAACTTGGACCTGCATATCAGGTAGTTTACAATGATCTGAAGAATCTGATGAACATCTATGTCCAGAAGGGGGATCAGATAGAATCAGTTTTGGCAGTGATGGAGATTATTGCTGTGATCATTATGATCGCAGTGATCATTCTTTCCATTTTGAGTGGCAGAAGATATGGAAACCAGATCGCAGATGGAATTTCAAAGCCATTACAGCAGATTTCAGAACGTCTGAAAACATTTGCGGAAGGAGATCTTGACAGTGAGTTCCCGGAGCATGATGCGAAAGACGAGGTTGCAGAAATGATCGAAACGGCAAGAAAGATGGCAGATAACCTGAATGTGATCATCTCTGACAGCGGAAAACTCTTAAATGAGATGGCAGATGGTAATTTTGCTGTCGCAACAGAACATGAAGAAAGATACACCGGAAAATTCAATGATCTTCTTATTGGAATACGCAACATGAACCGTAAGATTGATGAATCTCTCCGTCAGGTAGAGGAGACAGCAGAACAGGTATCCTTAGGTTCCGGCAATATGGCAGAGGCTGCACAGTCCCTGGCAGAAGGTGCTACGGAACAGGCCGGAGCAGTCGAAGAACTTCAGGCGACCATTGCTGATATCACCGCCAATGTAGAACACACAGCAGAGAATCTTCAAAAGTCTCATGCTGATGCAAGAAAATATGCAGATGATGCGGATCACAGCCGTGAGCAGATGCACGCAATGGTGGAGGCTATGCAGCGTATCAGCGAGTCTTCCATGAAGATTGAGAATATCATTTCCGAACTGGAGGATATCGCAAGCCAGACAAACCTGTTATCTTTGAATGCTTCCATCGAGGCAGCACGTGCAGGTGAGGCAGGAAAGGGATTTGCAGTTGTTGCTGACCAGATCCGTAAACTTGCAGAACAGAGTGCGGCTTCGGCAGTTTCCACAAGAGAACTGATCGAGGGTTCTATCCATGATGTAGAAGAAGGAAATAAAGCGGTTGCTTTGGTTTCAGAGACATTAGACGAAGTTATCAAAGGAATTAATGATATCGCAGATACATCCAAGTCCTTAAGTGAGAACTCACAGTCTCAGGCAACGGCTATGGAGCAGGCAGAGCAGGGAGTCAACCAGATTTCCGAAGTTGTTCAGTCCAACTCCGCTATGGCACAGGAAACTTCTGCTACCAGTGAAGAATTGTCAGCACAGGCTGAAACACTTGATAACCTTGTAAGACAGTTCACATTAAGAGAACAGAAATAATAAAGAACGATAAGTTACTGGAACGAGGTATGTGTGAACAGTAAGAATGAGAGAGAGTCACAGCAAAGTCTGTGGCTCTTTTTTCTTGAATAATCAGTTTTATGTGTTTATAATGAAAAGGCGCAGGCAATCATGAAGTGTTGGAAGAATAAAGATACGGAATGATGAATGTGTGAAATATTTATGGAAGTTTTCAGACAGGAAGGAAGAAAAAATGGAAAACGCAAAAATCAGTAATTTGTATGATCTGAATGAGACAATTGCGAAAGAATATTTAGAGCAGTTTACTTATCCGTGGGAAGCATTAAAAGGAATCAGTGAATTTATCAAAAAATTAGGACCGACATTAGATCCTGAAAAGTTTGAAAAACGCGGCGAAGATATCTGGGTTGCCAAAAGTGCAAAGGTTGCACCGACTGCCTGCTTAAATGGACCGCTCATCATTGATGAGGAGGCAGAGATACGCCATTGTGCATTTGTAAGAGGAAGTGCCATTGTCGGAAAAGGTTCTGTTGTCGGAAACTCTACCGAGTTGAAAAACGATATTATTTTCAATTCTGTACAGGTGCCACACTATAATTATGTAGGAGATTCTATTCTGGGATACAAATCCCATATGGGTGCAGGTTCTATTACCTCAAATGTGAAATCAGACAAGACACTTGTAGTAGTAAAGGATAAGACAACCGGGGAAGAAATCGAGACAGGCTTGAAGAAGTTTGGTGCAATGTTAGGTGATTTTGTGGAAGTAGGATGTAATTCCGTGCTGAATCCGGGGACTGTGATCGGAAGCCACAGCAATGTTTATCCGCTGTCCATGGTGCGTGGCGTTGTTCCGGCAAACTCTATTTACAAAAATAAAAATGAAATTGTAGAAAAGCAGTAAAAATTCCGAAATGATATATTGCTTGTGGTATGTTTTTCCTTTTTACAAAAAAGTACATAAATTTTATGGTTTCTACTTGTGAAAATGAAAAAAATGTGCGAAAATGTTTGAAGTATGTTAAGCATCTAACAATGTTTAGCAGATGACATATCTATTTATATGTGAAAGGAGACTTAAAATGATTTACACTAAGGAAGTCGAAAACATGTGCCCAGTAGCAAAAGGCGCAAAACATGAACCAGCTCCAATTCCAGAAGAAGGAAAATGGGTTCACTCTAAAAAAATTGAAGATATCTCAGGATTTACACACGGTGTAGGCTGGTGTGCACCACAGCAGGGTGCCTGTAAGCTTTCATTAAATGTAAAGAATGGTATCATTGAGGAAGCTTTAGTTGAGACAATCGGATGTTCCGGTATGACTCACTCTGCAGCTATGGCAGCAGAAGTTTTACAGGGAAAAACAATCCTTGAAGCTTTAAATACAGACTTAGTTTGTGATGCTATCAACACAGCTATGAGAGAATTATTCTTACAGATTGTTTACGGACGTACACAGAGTGCATTCTCTGATGACGGATTAGCAATCGGTGCTGGTCTTGAAGACTTAGGAAAAGGACTTCGTTCCCAGGTTGGTACAATGTACGCAACAAAAGAAAAAGGTGTTCGTTACCTTGAGATGGCAGAAGGCTATGTAACAGGTATCGCCCTTGACGAGAACAATGAAGTTATCGGATATCAGTTCGTTTCTCTTGGAAAAATGACTGACTTCATCAAAA
>ENA-OZKB01001209-OZKB01001209.1-human-gut-metagenome-genome-assembly--contig:-NODE-1209-length-11928-cov-5.088267_pt1 | contig 11928 bp, 9 predicted proteins | sample MGYA00244821_ERZ653753 | MGnify/ENA primary metagenome ERZ653753 (study PRJEB26926, sample SAMN06165256) | human gut metagenome | biome: ENVO:00009003; feature: ENVO:2100002; material: ENVO:00002003...
CTCCACTAGCTCTTTAATAACAGATGCCGGACGTTGTATCACTTCACCGGCAGCAATCTGATTAGCTACCGAATCAGGCAACAAATGAATTATATCGCTCATAGTTTATTTAGTAGTTAAAATGACCAGCTTCCCGTCGCTAAATAATGCCACAAATATAAAAGGAAAGCTATGATAATCAATATGATTCCAAAAGATACAGGCTTACGGCCACTTGCCTTTCTGCGCTTCAGGTGCGTCGTACCTTCGACAAACTTACCACGGATATCTTCGGGACTGAATTCTTTATCCGGAAGCATTCCCAACTCGCGTTTCGCCTTCTCCTCCATCTTCTCAAGCTTTTCTTTCCGCTCGTTTACGTAAATGTATTGATGATTAAAGCCTCGAGGTTTTCTCATCGAATTGAAAAACATTCCCATATTACTTCATATTAATTAAACTTCGCTTATCTGTCTTTGGCTTCCGGTCGGTGGTTGGTTTCAGTGTCTCTCCTTCCTTCTTGCCTCTCCAGTTGAATATATCTTCTTTATTTAAAGGGCGGACATAGTCAAACCAGGCAAATGTAGATAGCCGCAACTTGTCGGGAGGGATCTGATCCATCGGATATAATGTTCCGTTGGACTTACCTACGAACATCCCTTTTTCCATCTTCTTCTCTTTCATATAAAGATGGAGCACACTCCCCTCCATATTATTAAATCCGGTCATCGTACTGTCTTTTTCTTCCGGGTAGAAAGCGGTCATCACATTACCTATCACTTCAATATGACGCATATCACCATTTTCGAAATAGGCTTTCATCTCTTTACCGGACACTTGGTTATAATGAACAGAATCTTTCATCTCCACCGTCAGTGCCTGATTGATAATGTGGGCCCAGTTAATGGTACTGTCATTCATATAAATCTTGATCTCCTCGCCAAGCAGTTGCTGACCTTCATTCCAAAGAATCGGATCGGTATACATGGTCAGACAAGAGTCTTTTGAATTATAAACCAGTGAGTCACAAACTCCCTGTACATCCGTCCGGTACATACGTACCTTATGATAAGCTTTCATCAGGCGGAAAACAGAGTCCGTATTCAGATTATAGGAAATAAGCTGCAACGTATCTCCATGCATAAAGAGACTGTCTCCTTGTGAATAGTCAATAGCAACTGCACGTTTGGTAGCAAAAGCAGAGTCGGCCAATTCGTTATAGAAACAATAATCGCCGGTCAACATATTCTTGTTAATGGTATCCGTCATTCGTATATTATCGAACGCTTCACCGTATCCCACTTTCCGGTCATAAAACAAACTGTCACCAATCAACTTCTTTCCCTCATTCGTCAGGATAGAACGGTCCAACAATTCAGCCTGTTCGCTGAGTGTATTATAGAAGCCTCGTTCCGAATAGATGTGATTATTGTCACTTACGATATTCGAAGGACCGAGAATGGTAGCAATCTTGGAAAAAGTATTATATTTCAGTGTATCCGACGTCAGGACAAACTTGGGATTCACCAATTTCACATCATGATTGAATACCGACTGTTTGGTAGCCGGACTGTATTCTCCCCAATCCGAGGTCAACACATTCTCTTCATCCATCAAAGTACCGCCCTCGAAATAATAACCGAGATCATAAAGACGGTCATAATTCAGACTATCGGTCAGAAGCGTCGTGTTCCGGTTGATCATCTTTACGTTCTCACGAATCTGCGCAATCTGTGTCATCCCGTCGTAGTAAAGATAATCACCGTAAATAAACAAGGTATCCCCCTGCTCCATACGTACATTGCTGAATGCTTCTACCGAATTGGTTTTCTCGTAAATCAAAGCACTGTCACAAAACATATACATACTGTCGTGACGCAGCTTTACATTCCCAATCAGTACCTGAACATCCGGTCGGGCAAGCTTGTCGGCCTGTCCCTGATTGGCATGAAGCAAATATACTTTCGTCTTCTTATTTTCGGGCTCTTTCTTGATATCTTTATCAGTTTGCTTCGTTCCATTTGGAGTTTTCGCAGCCGGAGTCTCAGCCTTTTTAGTCTGTCCGGTAGGCTTCACCTGCGCCACAAGGCATACGGCAAACAGGCATAGAAAGCCTATAAGAAGCCATCTATGCCCGTCTTGCTGTTTATCTTTTTTGTTTTGTTTCAGCATATAAAGTCAAGCTGTTTAAACATCAATCGTTCCTTACCCAACCCGGATACTTGAAGTCACACTTCTGCCAATTCGGGTCAATACGTACATACGTATGTTTTTGTTTGTTCAGAATCCACTTCTGCAACATTTCTTCCCGGCGCTTATCCATCACGATTTCTTTCAGGTCCTGATAGTCTTCTGCAATGGTAGCTTTATGACCGTTGATCTTTGCTTTCAGTTTTACAATGGCACAAACTTCTTTTCCATCCTTCTCGTTAATCATCGTAAAGGCTCTGGAAATTTCGCCTACATTCATCTTATCCACCACTTTCGCAACATCCTGAGGCAAATCCTGCATCTGGAACTTAGAAGTAGTGATACCTGAATGTTCATTGATGTTCACCATGATACCGTGATTGTTGCGGGTATCCTTATCTTGTGAGATAACGGCAGCGGCATCATCAAATGTGAATTTGTTAGCACGAATATCATCTGCAATAGAATCCAGACGGGCACAAGCCTCGGTCAGTTCTTTTTCCGAGACTTTCGGACGCAACAGGATATGGCGGGTATTAACACGGTCACCACGCTTCTCAATCAACTGGATAATATGGAAACCAAATTCCGATTCTACAATTTTGGAAACTTTCTTCGGGTCCTGCAAGCTGAATGCCACATTCGCATAAGCGGGGTCCATCATACCACGTCCCATAAATCCACATTCACCACCTTTAATGGCAGAAGCCTTATCTTCAGAATACAAACGGGCCAATGTAGAGAAGTCGATTTCTCCTTTTGTCACACGATCCGTATAATCACGCAGTGTCCTCTTTACATCCTCGATTTCCGAAACGGGTATTTTGGGTTGCAAAGTAATAATCTGCACTTCCACCTGTGTAGGAATGTAAGGGATACTATCCTGTGGAAGATCTTTGAAGTAACGGCGTACTTCTGCCGGAGTCACTTTGATATCTCCTGCCAGTTTCTGCTGCATCTTCTGAACCGTCAATCCGTCACGTGCATTATCACGCAAAGTTTCACGAATCTGGGTGGATGTTTTATTGAAATACTCCTCCATTTTCTCTCTGGAACCGATCTGCTGGATGTACATATTGGTCATCATATCCACACGCTGGATGATTTCCGCTTCGGAAACCTCGATACTGTCCAACTTTGCCTGATGCAGGAATAACTTCTGCACAGCAATCTCTTCAGGAATTACACAATAAGGATCGCCTTCGAATCTGCGTCCATTATACAAGGCATCCATACGGGCCTCTTCTACATCTGATTTTAAAATAGCTTCGTCACCTACTACCCAAACTACTTCATCAACCACATTATCTTGTGCATAGGTTGCCACATTAGCAAATATTGCCAGGACAAGGGTAACAACAAATCTAAAGTTCACAAACTTCTTCATTCTTTGTATTTAATAATTATATATAATCTTCTTCTTACTTACCGCCTGCTGATACAAGTCGTTCTTTACCTGTTCCATAAAGCTCACCCGTTTCTGATTTACCAGTAAGTCTTTCACTTCCGAGCGGGCAAATTCATACGGTTTCTCCTCACCAACTCCGCGATAATCGCTCACATTCAGGAAATAATAATAAGCCGTATCTTTCAATTCTACCTGACGGTGTTTGTTTACGTACTCTTCCGGTGCCTCTACTTTCAACGGAATCATGTCCAGGACATCGGTCACGGACACCCATTTATCATAGAAATATTCATATTTCACCGCATTCTGCAAACTATATTTTTCCAGGCTCTCGATAGCATCCTGTTTTTCCGACTTATACCATCTGCGCACATTGTTCAACTGGGGAGCTGTCAACGGCACTTTAATAAACAATCCCTTAATCAACGGACCTTCCAGTTTAAACAATTCCTTGTTTTTGCCGTAATACTCTGCTATCTCGTGTTCGGAAATATCATTCGCCAACTTCTGGCTAATCAACTCCTGCTGATAAGTATGCATTATCAACGCTTTCCGATAATTCTCCACCAGCTTGTCTACATCCACATTATCGGGGATATTGTTCGCAGCTTTCTCATACAATAAAATCTCTTCCGCCCAACTACGAATATAGTGCTCGGTGAAGAGAATGCTATCATCTTTTGACAATCCGACCGGAAGCACGGACATCAAATCTTCTTTATATAAAAAATTACCGTCCACCTCTACCAAAGGAGTCTTTCCTTTGTGGTCGTGCTGTTCCTTGCACGCTCCACAACCAAGAAGGGTAATCAGTAAGAGGACTAATATTCGCATCGGCAACTAAAATCTACTTATTTAAGGTACGAAGATAGTGAATAATCGGTTACATCAGTTATTATTAACTGTTTTTAAAACCTCTTGGTTTATTTCAACCTTACCGGACTCCCTCAATTCCCGCTCCCAATATGCGTTAAGATAGTTTCTATAATCTTTTCTCACCTGATCAATTACCTCTCTGTAATCCTCCGGTCCCTTCTGTTTTTTGCCTACAGCAATAGTAAAAGGATAAGACACTACAGGATCAAAAGCGCCCTTCTTAAAGACCAATTTATCTATATATTTATTATCTCCGTCGGCAAAAACACCCTGTTCAATTTTAATTATTTCAGCACCGGATGTATTAAATGTTTTGCGAAGCATATCCTCCCATTCATTCTCCGGAACTTTTTTCAGTAGCTTTTTAGCCTGTTTAGCAGTCTTTTTATCTGCACAATGCAACACTACTCCTTTGTATCGGGGATGCTCCCATCGGTAATCCGATGAATGAAACTTAAAATACGTAGCCAATCCCACCCGGTCGTTAACAGCCGGTAAATCTACTTTCTGATGCACGATTTCCTCAGCCAAACATTTCTCTGCATATTCCTGCAAAGTATAACGAAGTTCCGGATGTTTTCTTTCCATATGCTGACTCTCATAATCCAGCAGAGATTTTGCTATAAAGCCATTCAACTGTCGTTTTACAGCCTGAGGATGGGATGCAGCAAACCGCTTAAACATTTCCCCTGTATATGCCTGCCCGTCGATGGTAAACAAAGTCCGCTCCGTTCCACCTTTCTGCAATACTTCCTCCAAAGACTCCATATTCGGAATATACTGGTATTCCTTTTTCAGTTGTTCTACGATGGCTTCCGTTCCTTTATCCAACGGCTGACGCCTTAAACGATTTAGAAGGCTGTCACTAACGACTTCATATGCAGGCACTTCTTTTCGATCTATGACTTTCAGAATATGAATCCCTTCCGGAGTAAAAAAAGGTTTGGATATTTCACCTTTTGCTAAAGAGAAAGCTGCTTCCTCAAACTCCGAGGTTGTCTGCAAACTTTCTATCCACCGACAACGTTTATCATCCGAAAACCGATCCACCAAACGGGCAAAATCCACACCCGGCTGATTTTGTATCACCTGATAAATAGAGTCCATGCGAGCCTGTTCCTCCTGTAAATGCCGGGATGTAATGGTCTGAGGCAGATATTTGTAAATTTGCTGTATCTGCACTTGTCCGCCACGTACATTTTCCTTCATCTTCTGATATAGAATACGGGCATTGCCATCCATTTCCTGATCATCCAGCAGGTATGATCTCAGCAAATTTGTCCGATAAGCCTCCTGTTGCTTGCGAAAAGCCGAAGTTGTGTCGAGTCCGGCCGCTCTGGCTGCTTCCACTTTCAACTTAGACTGAATGAAAAACTCCGCATATTCTTTAGGAGACAATTTCATACCATTACCGTCCGCATGCCGGCGATAGGAGTATTCAAACTCCGAACGAGGTATGTCTTTCCCATTAATCCGCATCACTACGGGATCTTCCTGAGCGAAAGCTAATACTCCGAAGAGACTTATCCATCCTAAAAGCAGATTTCTTTTCATCATTGATTTTTATTTAAAAACGACAAACGGTGAACAACGAACATATGCCATACAGCCTGTTCACCGTTCACCGCTAATCGTTTACCGTTTATATAAATTATTCCGGACGGCTATAGTTAGGCGATTCACTGGTAATCGTCACGTCATGCGGGTGACTTTCCATCACTCCGGCATTTGTAATACGAGTAAACTTCGCATCATGAAGTTTTTCAATATTAGCAGCACCGCAATATCCCATACCTGCACGAAGACCACCGGACAACTGATAAACTACTTCGTAAAGTGTACCTTTATAAGGAACACGAGCAGCAATACCTTCCGGAACCAATTTCTTCACATCGGCAGTTCCGCTCTGGAAATAACGGTCTTTAGAGCCATTCTCCATTGCTTCCAATGAACCCATACCGCGATATGATTTGAATTTACGTCCGTTAAAGATGATAGTATCACCCGGAGACTCTTCTGTTCCGGCAACCAATGATCCGATCATCACACAATATCCGCCGGCAGCCAATGCTTTTACCACATCACCGGAATAGCGCAAACCACCATCAGCAATCAGAGGAACACCTGTACCTTTCAGTGCCTTGGCTACATCATATACAGCCGACAACTGAGGAACACCTACACCTGCAACAACACGAGTCGTACAGATAGAACCCGGACCGATACCTACTTTCACTGCATCAGCACCAGCTTCTGCCAAAGCCTTCGCAGCTTCTCCGGTAGCAATGTTACCTACCACAATATCAATATTCGGGAAGCGTTTCTTTGCTTCTTTCAGTTTTTCAATCACAAACTTAGAGTGTCCGTGAGCTGTATCAATCACGATTGCATCTGCACCGGCATCCACCAATGCCTGCATACGATCCAGCGTATCAGCAGTAACGCCGACACCTGCAGCTACCCGCAGACGACCTTTGGCATCTTTACAAGCCATCGGCTTATCTTTTGCCTTTGTAATATCTTTATATGTAACAAGACCGATCAGTTTGCCATCCATTCCTACAATCGGCAACTTTTCAATCTTATGTTTTTGAAGAATCTGTGCAGCAGATTCCAGATCGGTAGACTGATTAGTAGTAACCAATCTTTCTTTAGGAGTCATAACAAGATCAATATGCTTTGTCATGTCTCTTTCGAAACGCAAATCTCTGTTAGTAACGATACCTACCAGATAACCTTCATCATCCACTACAGGAATACCACCGATTTTATATTCAGCCATAATTCCCAAAGCGTCGCTGACAGTAGAACCTCTCTTGATAGTAACAGGATCGTAAATCATACCATTTTCAGCACGCTTTACAATGGCAACTTGTCTTGCCTGCTCCTCAATAGACATATTTTTGTGAATCACACCGATACCACCTTCACGGGCAATGGCAATAGCCATTTTCGCTTCGGTAACCGTATCCATGGCAGCCGTCACAAAAGGAATTTTTAACTCAATGTTTTTTGAAAACTTAGTCGAGAGATCGACAGTGCGCGGTAAAACTTCAGAATAAGCGGGGATCAACAATACGTCGTCGTAAGTTAACCCATCCATTACAATCTTATCAGCAATAAATGACATAGGGCTATGCGTTTAAAAATTATTGCGTGCAAATATACGGTTTTTATTCAAAACCGCATACCTGCACGCCTATTTTTTTCGCTTTTTTAATTAGCCATTTCAGAGATGAACTTAATACGTACCAAACGAACTTCCTCTTCCGTGAAGTCATCGCCTAATTCGTCAAGCGCATCATCAATCTTATCAGTGGTAGATTCCTTGAAATAATCATAGATATCGAGCATGTGATCTTCATCCATGATTTCTTCCAGGAAGTAATCTATATTCAGTTTGGTTCCCGAATAGACGATAGCTTCTACCTCGTCCAGAAGTTCACCGAACTCGATACCTTTGGAAAGAGCGATATCATCTAACGCCACTTTACGGTCAATTGCCTGAATGATAGCTACCTTCATCTTTGATTTATTGGCAACCGTACGTACCCGCAAGTCTTCAGGACGTTCTATTTCATTCTCTTCACAGTGGCGTTTGATTAATTTACAGAACTCTTCACCGTAACGTTTTGCTTTTCCAGCTCCTACGCCCGGTATATTCTGCAACTCGTCCAATGTCACCGGATAAATGGTAGCCATTGCTTCCAAAGACGGGTCCTGGAAGATCACATAAGGCGGTACTTCCAGTTTCTTCGAGAGTTTCTTCCGCAAGTCCTTCAACATGGAATAAAGAGCCGGGTCTACTGCACAGGAGCCACCGCCGCGTGCCGGAACTTCTTCTTCCGTCTCTTCGAAATCGTTGTCCTCGGTAATCTTGAATGACTTCGGTCTCTTCAGGAACTTGTGTCCTTCCTCCGTCACTTTCAGGAGTCCGTAATGCTCCACATCTTTGCTCAAGTAACCTGCAATCAGCGCCTGACGAATCACTGCGTTCCATGTCTTATCCTCTTCACCCATACCGGAGCCGAAGACTTCGAGGTCTTCATGCAAATGCGCCTGTACTTCGGAAGTTTCTTTACCTTGTAGTATGTCTATAATATAATCTGCCTTAAAATTTTCTTTCACCGCGATAATCGCTTCAATCACGGCACATAATAACTCTTGAGCCTCCACTTGTTTTTTAGGGTTTAAACAGTTGTCACAATTTCCACAATTTTCTTCCGTATATTCTTCACCGAAATAATGCAGCAACGTCTTGCGTCGGCATACGGAAGATTCGGCATAAGCAGCGGTTTCCAACAGAAGCTGCTTGCCAATTTCCTGCTCTGCCACAGGTTTTCCTTGCATGAACTTCTCCAGTTTCTGCAAGTCTTTGTTTGTATAAAAGGTTATGCACTGACCTTCACCGCCATCTCTACCGGCGCGCCCGGTCTCCTGGTAATACCCTTCCAGACTCTTTGGAATATCGTAGTGAATCACGAACCTCACGTCCGGCTTGTCAATTCCCATACCGAAAGCGATAGTCGCTACAATAACGTCCACTTTTTCCATCAGGAAATCATCCTGATTCTTGGTCCTGGTCAACGAATCCATTCCAGCATGATAAGGACGCGCATTGATACCGTTTGCCTGCAGGATTTCAGCAAGTTCCTCCACTTTTTTCCGGCTAAGGCAATAGATAATGCCCGATTTCTCCGGATTGTTTTTGATAAACTTGATAATATCCCTGTCAATATTAGCGGTCTTCGCACGTACCTCATAATAAAGGTTCGGACGGTTGAACGAAGATTTGAAGACTTGAGCATCTACCATTCCCAGATTTTTCTGGATATCATGCTGCACCTTTGGTGTCGCTGTTGCGGTCAACGCAATCAACGGAGCCTTTCCTATTTCGTTGATAATAGGGCGAATCCGCCGGTATTCCGGTCGAAAGTCATGGCCCCATTCAGAAATACAGTGAGCTTCATCCACTGCATAGAACGAAATCTTTACCGAACGCAAAAACTCTACGTTTTCTTCTTTTGTCAGCGACTCCGGCGCTACATATAGCAATTTTGTCTTTCCGGCAAGGATGTCCGACCTCACTTGGTCTATCGCGCCTTTATTTAATGAAGAATTGATAAAATGGGCGACGCCATCTTCTTCACTGAAATTGCGCATTGCATCCACTTGATTCTTCATCAACGCAATGAGCGGAGAAATTACGATTGCCGTACCTTCCATCAAGACCGAAGGTAGCTGATAGCATAAAGATTTCCCGCCACCGGTAGGCATCAGTACAAAGGTATCTTTACCATCGAGCAAGTTATTAATGATCGCTTCCTGGTTTCCCTTGAACTTATTAAATCCGAAATACTTTTTCAGTTCATCTGTTAAATTAATCTTCCCTGCCATCTTAACTAAGGTTGTTTTATTCAGTTCATGGTTTAACTTTAAGTATGTTCTCTTCTTCAAGAGAGCCAAACAAAGTTATAAACAACTTCGTAATTACCAAGCAAAATGCGACTAATATTTTCAAGAAAATACAGTTACGATCATTTTCTGTAGCCTTACTCTTTGATTTTAAGCGGTTTGTAGTCGTGCCATATTCGCTTTTTCCAGTTGCATCTTTGCATAATCCAGCGTCACCTTATACTCTTTTTTGTTCTCTGAAGGGATTTCAAACATGACATCCATCATAATTGTTTCCACAATAGAGCGCAATCCGCGGGCACCTAGCTTATATTCTACCGCCTTGTCGACGATATATTCGAAGACATCATCTTCAAATGTCAGCTTGATACCATCCATTTCAAACAGTTTGATGTACTGCTTGATGATAGAGTTTTTCGGTTCGGTGAGGATAGCACGAAGCGCATTCCGATCCAGCGGATTCAAATAAGTCAGTACCGGAAGACGTCCGATAATTTCGGGAATCAGTCCGAATGACTTCAAATCCTGCGGAGCGATATACTGCATCATGTTATTCTTGTCTACCGTCGCTGTTTTCTGCGATGCCGTATAACCTACGACATGGGTGTTCAACCGTTGGGCGATCTTCTTCTCGATACCGTCGAACGCACCGCCGCAGATAAAGAGAATATTCTTGGTATTTACCGGAATCATCTTCTGGTCCGGATGCTTACGGCCTCCCTGGGGAGGTACGTTCACCACAGAACCTTCGAGCAATTTCAGTAATCCCTGCTGTACACCTTCACCGCTCACGTCGCGAGTGATGGAAGGATTATCTCCTTTACGGGCAATTTTGTCGATCTCGTCGATAAACACGATACCCTGTTCAGCTTCAGATACATTATAATCTGCCACCTGAAGCAAACGGGTTAAAATACTTTCGATATCTTCGCCCACATAACCGGCCTCCGTCAGCACTGTAGCGTCTACAATAGTAAACGGCACGTGCAGTAACTTAGCAATCGTGCGTGCGAGCAACGTTTTCCCGGTTCCGGTACTACCCACCATAATAATGTTCGACTTTTCAATCTCCACATCATCACCGCTGTCTTTTTGCAACAAACGTTTATAATGGTTATAGACCGATACGGAAAGGAAGCGTTTCGCATCATCCTGTCCGATCACATACTGGTCGAGGAATTTCTTGATTTCTACCGGTTTGGGCAGTTCTTTTAAATTAAGTTTGGTAGCTCCCGCGCTTTTCTTGCCTTCGCCCAATGCTTCCTGAGTGATCTCATAAGCCTGGGTAGCACAACTGTCGCAGATATAGCCGTTCATTCCCGTAATCAGGAATCCGACTTCATTCTCCGACCGTCCACAGAAGCTACACCTTTTCTTTGTCTTTGAATCAGCCATTTTTATTTCTTAATCAATACCTCATCAATCATACCGTATTCTTTCGCTTCCTGAGCTGTCATCCAGTAGTCGCGGTCAGAGTCCGCCCATACTTTATCGAAATCAGTATGCGAATGATCGGCGATGATCGTATAAAGTTCTTTCTTCAATTTCTGAATCTCACGAGCTGTGATTTCAATGTCCGATGCTTGTCCTTGCGCACCACCCATCGGCTGGTGAATCATCACACGTGAATGAGGCAACGCAGAACGTTTGCCTTCAGCACCGGCAACAAGCAATACAGCCGCCATTGAAGCTGCCATACCTGTACAGATGGTAGCAACATCACTTGAAATAAACTGCATCGTATCATAAATGCCCAGTCCGGCATATACACTTCCGCCCGGAGAGTTGATATAGATAGAGATATCCTTACCCGGATCCACAGAATCCAGATACAACAACTGTGCCTGGAGCGTATTAGCTGTATAGTCATCAACTTGTGTACCAAGGAAAATGATGCGGTCCATCATCAAACGGGAGAAAACGTCGAGTTGAGTAACGTTCAACTGTCTTTCTTCCAGAATATAGGGATTCAAATACCCGGCCTGCGATTTAATCACATCATCCAATACCATGCCATTCATTCCTAAATCTGTCTCTTATACACATCTCCGAGCCCACGA
>ENA-OZKB01001226-OZKB01001226.1-human-gut-metagenome-genome-assembly--contig:-NODE-1226-length-11830-cov-9.307941_pt1 | contig 11830 bp, 10 predicted proteins | sample MGYA00244821_ERZ653753 | MGnify/ENA primary metagenome ERZ653753 (study PRJEB26926, sample SAMN06165256) | human gut metagenome | biome: ENVO:00009003; feature: ENVO:2100002; material: ENVO:00002003...
GCAGGAGGTCGGCGGGTCTGATGTGCAGGATGTCGCAGAGTGCAAAGAGATTATCTGTTTTGGGCATCCCGGCGCCTCGCTCATAATAGCCGATCGTGCCGATGGTGACACCAAGCTTCTCCGCAAGCTCCAGCTGCGTCAGCCCGGCGGCCTGCCGTGCCTCGCGGATGATACGGGCAGATTCGGGGTGGCTGCGGGTGGCCATAAAGAATCACCTCTTTTGCTTATTGTGTTTTGATAATATCACATAAAATCTAAAAAGCAAGAAAAAATATCTTGGGAGGATTCGAGAAGATGCTGATATCTAAGCGCCCTAAAAAGACACAAACGACCCGCCGAAGAATGCGGGAGGGAGGCGGAATGGCTCACACCCGAGCCAGAAGCTCTGCGGGTGTAAATGCCATAACGCTGCTTTTGGTGAAGTCCCGGACATTGCGGGTAATGATGTAGTTGGCATGGATCCGCTCAGCGGTGACGCTCTGAACTGCATCTTCAAAATCAGCCCAATGCAGCGCAGCCGCCTTAGACACGTCGGCAGAAGTGAGGTCTGCAAATTCGAAGATCAAGCCGAGCCGCTGGAGAACATCTTCGATTTTCTCCGGAGTAAGCTGTTTACGCATGATGTAGACCAAATTTGCAAACGTCAGCGCAGAGATATACCCCTTTGCCTGCTCAGTTTCGCAGAGCTTCCAGACAAGAGAGGATTCTTTGACGAACTCGGGACGGTTCAGCAGAACATCCAGAATGATATTTGCGTCAATCAGCAACACCATACTTTTCTGCCAGCCTTTCCGATTTTGCTTCGTCAAGCTCAATATCGCCGTGCAGGATGCCGGTCAAAGAGTCCGTCAGATAAGACACCGCAGCCCCCTTCGGGATGAAACGCCCAACTTCGCGCCCGTTTTTCGTGACGATGATTTCCTGACCGTTCAGAACCAGATTCAGGTAGCGTCCAAAATTATTCTGCAGTTCCGTTGCAGTAGCAGTTGCAGCAACCATAAAGGCACCTCCTTGTTTTAGCTATTTTTAGTATACCCCATAATGGCTAAAATATCAAGAGAACGTGCAAAAAAGCAGGGAAGAGAGCGGCGGTTCGAATGAACAAAAAATAGAAGGGCAACCAGAACATAAGAAAACCGCCTGGATCCTGACGGATCTGGGCGGTTTTCGGTGGAGCGGGCAATGGGAATCGAACCCACCTCCTCAGCTTGGAAGGCTGATATACTAGCCGATGTACGATGCCCGCATATTCTGTTTTGCCGGGATGCAAGCAGTATTATAGCATGATTCACGGCAAATGTCCAGCATTTTTTGCCCAAAGTGCAGAAGGAGAAGAAACCTTTGCCGCTGAGCTGGCGTTTGCCTGTTTACTTTGGAGCAGTTTTATTGTAAAATAGACAGGAGATAAAACCGGCGGCGCACAGCGCGGCCAAATCTGATACAGGTGGTGTATGTTATTATGGCATTGAAATATCAGCGTATCCTTCTGAAGATCAGCGGCGAGGCCCTCGGCGGCGAAAAGGGGACCGGTTTCGACGAGCCGACCATGGACGCGATCTGCGGCGGCGTAAAGAAGGCCCATGAGCTGGGCGTTCAGATCGGCATCGTCGTAGGCGGCGGCAACTTCTGGCGCGGCCGTTCCAGCGGCAGGATGGAGCGCACGCTGGCCGACAAGATCGGTATGCTGGCAACGGTGATGAACGCTCTGGCTGTCTCCGACAAGCTGGAGCAGCTGGGTGTGCCGACCGAGGTGTTCACCTCCATCACCATGCCGCAGGTGGCCCCGGCCTTCACCCGCAAGGACGCTCTCCGCGCAATGGACGAGGGCAAGATCGCCATCTTCGGCGGCGGTACGGGCAACCCCTTCTTCTCCACCGACACGACCACTGCCCTGCGCGCCGTTGAGGTGAGCGCAGACATCATGTTCAAGGCCACGATGGTGGACGGCGTCTATGACAAGGACCCCCACAAGTACCCCGACGCAAAGAAGTACGAGACCCTTACCTTTACCAAGGTGCTGGAAGACCGTCTGGCTGTTATGGACGGCACTGCCGCCACCCTCTGCCGGGACAACAAGCTCCCCATCCTCGTGTTCGATCTGGCCGACCCCGACAACATCGCCCGTGCTGTGCAGGGTGAGAACGTGGGTACACTGGTCTACGAGGGCTGAGCATACCGCCCCGCTTCCGACAATAGAATATCCCAGACGCCTTTTCGCGGCTGGTGAGAATTGATAACAAACAGGAGACAAGGACAATGAGCAGCAACACCAAGGCATTCGAAGACAAGATGAAGAGCGCAGTCGAGCATCTGGAGCGCGAGCTGAAGACCGTGCGCGCAGGCCGCGCCAACCCCGGCGTTCTGGACAAGGTGACCGTGGATTACTACGGTTCTCCCACGCCCATCCAGCAGGTGGCTTCTGTGGCTGTCAGCGAGGCCCGCACCCTGACCATCACCCCGTGGGACCGCACCCTGCTGCGCGCCATCAGCAAGGCGATCCTGGCCAGCGATGTGGGCATCAACCCCATCGATGACGGCCAGACCATCCGTCTGAACTTCCCGGCTCCCACCGAGGAGCGCCGCAAGCAGCTGGCCAAGGAAGTCTCCAAGATGGGCGAGGAGGCAAAGGTCGCCGTCCGCAACGTCCGCCGTGACGCCATGGATAAGGCCAAGGCCATGAAGAAGGCCGGTGAGCTGACCGAGGACACCCAGAAGACCATGGAAGAGGACGTCCAGAAGCTGACCGACAAGTATGTGAAGAACATCGACGCTGCCGTGGAAGAGAAGCAGAAGGAGATCATGTCCGTCTGATTCCGACTGCAGGCAAAGCAGGGAGGTGCCGTGCGCTGAAAGAAGGTGCGCGGCACTTTTTGCCAGACGAGACGTAGAGGAAGAAGAGCATGGAACATTCAAAGGATTTTGCGAAGGGACTGTCCATCGGCATCATCATGGACGGCAACGGCCGCTGGGCCAAGAGCCGCGGCCTGCCCCGCACCGCCGGCCATAAAAAGGGCGCACAGGTCTTTCAGGACATTGCGGACTACTGCGATGAACTGGGCGTAGAGTCGGTGTATTTTTACGCATTCTCGACCGAAAACTGGAAGCGTCCCGCCGAGGAGGTAGGCGCGATCATGCGGCTGTTCGGCGAATACCTCATCAAGGGCTTCGACTACGAGAACCGGAACGTCCGCATCTGCTTCATGGGCGACCGCACGGTGCTGGAGCCCAAGCTGCAGGAGCTGATGAACAAGCTGGAGCGGGACTCTGCCTGCAAGACCGGCCTGACCATCAACATCGCCATCAACTACGGCGGACGGCCTGAGATCGTCCGGGCGGCCCAGAGCCTCGCGGCCAGGGCGGCTGCGGGCGAGCTGAAGCCTGAGGACATCACGGAAGAGGCTCTTTCGGCCCAGATGTACACCGCCGGCCAGAAAGACCCCGACTTCATCCTCCGCCCCAGCGGAGAGAAGCGGCTCTCCAACTTCATGCTCTGGCAGGCGGCCTACTCCGAACTGGTGGAAATGGACGTTCTGTGGCCTGATTTCACCCGTGATGACCTCGATGCCGCCATCATGGAGTTCAACCGGCGCTCCCGCCGCTTCGGCGGACTCTGAGAGCAGCGACCGATACGCAAGATGCCGCGCAGCGTGCGCGGCCCCCGGAGAGCGCCCGGTATTTCCTCGGGCGCTGACGCTGCAGACCCTGCCAGAGCAGGGGAGCGGCTCCCGGACGAAACAAAGGAGAACATGAAACTATGAAAACACGAATCATCACAGCCGTGGTGGGCCTGATCGTTCTGGCAGGCGTCCTGTTCACCTTCGATACGCTGGTGTTCAATCTGGTCATCGCGGCCATCACCCTCATCGCCCTGCATGAAATTTACTCTGCGCTGGGTTTTGAAAAGCAGGACTGGCCGCTGCTGGCTGTTCTGGTGCCCTACACACTGCTCATCATGCTGTCGAGCTACAGCGTCTTCCGGGCGATGGTGATGCCTGCTTCCTTCCTCGTGGTGCTGTTCTATGCCATCTACCTTGTAGTACGCAACGGCGTTATCAGCTACCAGAAAGCCAGTGGCCTCGCCATGTTTTCGGGCATTGTGATCTTCTGCTTCTACTCGTTCATCCGGCTCAAGGAGATGCTGCCGGTGGAGGAGTATGGCTACGACGCCATCTTCTTCATCCTGCTCATCCTCTGCTTCGCCTGGGGCGGCGATACCTGCGCCTACTTCGCGGGCCGCGCCTTTGGCAAGCATAAGCTCTGCCCGGTGGTCAGCCCCAAAAAGACGGTGGAGGGTGCTATTGGCGGCGTGCTGGGCACTATGGTGTTCGGTGTGCTGGTCACGGTCATCTACTCCATCGCAGCAGACCGGATGGAAGAGTTCACCCGCTCCAACATTGGTATATCCATGTATGTTATCATTGCGCTGCTGGCCTGTGTGGCTGCGGTGCTGGGCATCTACGGCGACCTGTTCGCCAGCGTGGTCAAGCGCCAGTGCGGCATCAAGGACTACGGCACCATCTTCCCGGGCCACGGCGGCATCCTCGACCGCTTCGACAGCGTGATGTTCATCGCGCCCTTCGTCACCATGGTGGTCATCGCAGCATTCTACAATTAAAATCAGCAGGAGATAGATTCTTTATGGCTAAGAAAATCACGCTGCTGGGCTCTACCGGCTCCATCGGCACCCAGAGTCTCGATGTCATCCGCGCTCAAGGGTATGAGGTGTTCGGCCTGTCGGCTCACAGCCAGACGGATAAAATTTTGCAGCAGATAGAAGAATTCCACCCGAAATACGTCTGCATGACCAGTGAGGCCGGTGCCGAAAAGCTTTCGGCTGCGCTGGCCGGCCGCGCCGATGCACCCAGGCTCCTGACCGGCCCGGAGGGCCTGAAGGCCCTCGCCGCGATGGACGGCCCGGACGTGGTGCTGAACAGCGTGGTGGGCATCGCGGGCCTCGGCGCAAGCCTTGCCGCCATCGAGAGCGGCCATGACCTGGCCCTCGCCAACAAGGAAAGCCTTGTCACCGGCGGCCATCTCGTCACCCGGGCTGTGGCAAAGCACGGCGTCAAGCTGCTGCCTGTGGACAGTGAGCACTCAGCCATCTTCCAGTGCCTGCAGGATAAGGAGAGCGCCAAGAGCCTGACCAAGATCCTGCTGACGGCCTCCGGCGGCCCCTTCTTCGGCATGAAGACCGAAGAGCTGCGGGGCAAGACCAAGGCCGATGCCCTCAAGCATCCCAACTGGAACATGGGTGCAAAGATCACCATCGACAGCGCCACCCTGATGAATAAGGGCCTCGAGCTCATTGAGGCTGTGTGGCTGTTCGGTCTGCCTCCGGAGAAAATTCAAATCGTCGTCCAGCGCCAGAGCATCGTCCACTCGGCGGTGCAGTACAGCGACAACTCCATCATCGCCCAGCTGGGTGTGCCGGATATGCGCATCCCCATCCAGTATGCGCTGACCTATCCGGCCCGTGTGCCGGGCGTCGTGCCGGAGCTGGACTTCACCACCCTCAAGCTGCTGACTTTCGATGTGGCCGACGAGGAGACGTTCCGCTGCCTCGCCGCCTGCAAGAAGGCCATCCGAAAGGGCGGTCTCGGCCCCTGCGCCGCCAACGGTGCCAACGAGGAGGCCGTCAAGCTCTTCCTCGAGGATAAGATCGGCTTCCTCGACATCGGCCGTTTGGTGGAGGCTGTCGTGGACAGCGACAGCTTCGGCGGCGACTACAGCCTCGCGGATGTGTATGAGTGTGACCGTATGGCCCGCGCATTCGTGAGAGCACATCTGTAATATAGGAGAAATAATGTCAGTTTTCATCACCTTTGCAGCCGCGCTGCTCATCTTCGGCGCAGTCATCGCCATCCACGAGTTCGGCCATTTTGCAGTGGCAAAGCTCTGCGGGGTCCAGGTCAACGAGTTTTCCATTGGCATGGGTCCGACCCTCATCAAGACCTACCGCAAAGGCACACAGTATACCCTGCGGCTCCTGCCCGTAGGCGGCTTTGTGGCGCTGGAAGGGGAGGAAAGCCCCGAGAGCGAGCAGGCCGAGGGTGGAAGCGGGGACGATGACGGCCCGGACATCCCGCCGGAGGTGCTGGCGCAGCGGACAGGCAAGCCGCTGAACGAGGCGGCTGTCTGGCAGCGGATGCTGGTGATGGCGGCAGGCGCGGTGATGAACTTCGTGCTGGGCTTCGTGGTGCTGCTGCTCCTCATCTCGCTGCGCAGTGAGCCCATCACCAGCAAGGTCATCTATGCCGTGGAGGACAACGCCCTCTGCGGCCAGACCGGCCTGCAGGCCGGCGACGAGATCGTGGCCGTCAACGGGCGGCACTGCTTCGTGGCCAACGATATGCTCTACGAGCTCATGCGAACCGAGAGCTGCCGTGCGGACTTCACCGTCCGCCGGGACGGCAGGCTCGTGGAGCTGCCGGACGTCCAGTTCGACACCTGGCAGGATGAACAGGGCCAGACCCACATGACACTGGGCTTTACAGTCTACGGCCTCAAAAAAACACCGCTGAACGTCCTGAAAGAGTCGGCCAACAGCGTCATCTACTATGGACGCATCATCTATACCTCGCTGGCCGACCTTCTGCGGGGCCGCGAGAGCATCAACGACCTGTCCGGCCCGGTGGGCATCGTGACCGCCATCGGTCAGGCTGCAAGCTACGGCTGGGAGGATGTGGCTGAGCTGCTGGTGCTCATCACCATCAACCTCGGCGTCTTCAATCTGCTGCCGTTCCCGGCGCTGGATGGCGGAAAGATCGTCTTCCTGCTCATCGAGGCAGTCACCGGCCATGCAGTGCCGGAAAAGATCCAGAGCAGTCTGACCGTCGCAGCCTTTGCGCTGCTGTTCGGCCTGATGCTCTTTGCAACGTACAATGACATCGTCCGGCTCGTGACCGGAGCAGTTTGAAAGAGGTAAAACCATGCGGCAGCTGAAACGTGAAGTGAAGATTGGCAATGTGACCATCGGCGGCAAGAATCCCATTGCCGTACAGACCATGCTGAACGTCCCGGTGGAGGACATCGAGGGCAATGTGGCGCAGGCAAAGCGCTGCGAAGCGGCAGGCTGTCAGATCTTGCGCGTGACCTGTCCCAGCGAGGCAGACGCCAAGTGCATCGAGGCGGTCAAGAACGCCGTGAATATCCCCATCGTGGCGGACATCCACTTCGACTACAAGGCTGCCATCGCCTGTGCCGACGTGGGCGTGGATAAGATCCGCATCAACCCGGGCAACATCGGCGACGATGACCGCGTGAAGGCGGTCGTGGATGCCTGCCAGCAGAAAAATATCCCCATCCGCATCGGCGTCAACGGCGGCAGTCTGGAAAAGCACATCCTCGCCAAGTACGGCGCACCTGTGCCGGAAGCGATGGTGGAGAGCGCTCTGTACCATGTCCACCTGCTGGAAAAGTTCGACTTCAACAACATCGTCATCTCCATCAAGAACTCCAACGTCCCCCGCATGATGGAGGCATACCGCCAGCTCAGCGCTGTGACCGACTACCCGCTCCATGTGGGCGTCACGGAGGCCGGCACTTACCAGATGGGTCTGCTCAAGAGCGGCATGGGCATCGGCGGGATGCTGCTGGAGGGGATCGGCGACACCATTCGTGTCTCGCTGGCCGCTGACCCTGAGAAGGAAGTGGAAGCAGGCTACAATATCCTGCGCGCTGTCGGCTTCCCGGTGGCCGGACCGGAGGTCATCACCTGCCCGACCTGCGGCCGCACCCAGTACCCCTGCACTGAAATCGCAAATGAGGTGGAGCGTCGGCTCCAAGGCTGCAAAAAGTCCATCAAGGTGGCTGTCATGGGCTGTGTCGTCAACGGCCCCGGCGAGGCCCGTGAGGCTGACATCGGCATTGCCGGCGGCAAGGGCGAGGCAGTGCTGTTCGTCCACGGCGAACCCGTCAGGAAGCTGATGGGGGATAATATCCTCGACCAGTTCATGGAGGAGATCGATAAGCTGTGATTTTACAGAATAAGCTTGGTCTGACGAGTGAAGCTGAGCTTGCTCGGGCAGAAGAAAAACTCAGCAAGACCCGGGCGCTTGAGCTCTATGACACCGGCCTGTTGGATACCTTCGAGGTAGGTACCTTCAAAGGGCTTGCGGCCATCCATAAATGCCTGTTCGGTGATGTCTACGAGTTCGCTGGACAGATGCGGACAGTGAACATTGCAAAAGGAAATTTCCGCTTTGCACCGGTGATGTATCTGCGTCCGGCGCTGGAAAGCATCGACGCTATGCCGCAGTCTTCTTTCGATGAAATCATCGAGAAGTATGTGGAGATGAATGTGGCGCATCCGTTTCGGGAGGGCAATGGCCGAAGCACCCGAATCTGGCTGGATGCTATTCTGAAAAAAGAACTGCATCAGGTCATCGACTGGAGCAAGGTGGATAAAGAAGATTACCTTCTTGCAATGGAGCGCAGCCCGGTCAAGGATGTGGAGATAAAAGCGCTGCTGCACGCTGCTCTGACCGAAAAAATCAATGACCGCGAAGTCTATATGAAAGGCATCGACGCCAGTTACCACTACGAAGGCTATTATGTCTTTAAGACAGAAGATTTAACTTAAAAACAACCTGCTGCCACGCCCTTTTCCGGGGCGCGGCAGTTTGTGCTGTTATCTGATAGAAAAGGAGTACCACTGTGACACCACTTGTTTCCCAGCTATGGCCGCAGTTTATGGCGGACCCGGACTTTGCGGCCTGTTTTGGCCGCGTGGTCGTCGAGCACGCCCAGATGCTGCGGCAGGAGCGGCAGGTCATCTTTACGCTGCGCAGTTCTGCCCCGCTGGACAAGGGGCTGTGCGCCCGGCTGCTGGCCTCGCTGGCACCGGATTACGAGGGCTTCGAGCTCCGCATCAACAATCTTTTCGGCTATGCGACGCTGGATGAAGCCGGTCTGCGGGAGCTGATGGAGGAGATGAAACGGGATGGCGTCCCCATCAACGGCTTCCTCGACCGCTGCCGCATCACCATCACCGGCCAGAACATCACCATCGGCGTCTGCCACGGCACGAAGTTTTTGCAGGAGATGCAGTTCGATCGCCTGCTGGCGGAGCGCATCGCTGCCCACACCGGCGTAAAGCCCAGAGTGACGCTGGAAAGCAGCGTGGGCGAGGCCGAACAGCGCCAGATGGAAGAAAAGCTCGAGCGGAAAATTGCGCCGCCTGTCGTCAAGTTTGAGAAAAAGAACACTGCTCTCTCCATCAAGGTGGAGGGCCTCGACCTCACGGACAAGCCCGTCACCATCTTCCATGGCAAGATGTTCACCCCGAAAAACCTCACCCCCCTCAAGGATCTGGGCGGTGAGGGCGGCAAGTGCATGATCTGGGGCGACGTCTTCTTCACCGAGGTGAAGGGCAGCTTCCGCAAGATATACACTGTCTCCATCACCGATTACACCGGCTCCATCAACCTGAAGATCCGTGCGCAGGAAGGGGAGGACTGCTCCAAGTGGGAGTCCATCCCCAAGGGTACGACGGTCGTGGTGCGCGGCGACTGCTCCTACGATAAGTACGAGCACGACTATATCGTCTGGCCCTACGATGTCCTCTTTGTCGAGCGCAAAAAGCGGGAGGACAACGCCCCCGTCAAGCGGGTGGAGCTGCATCTGCATACCAAGCTGTCCAGCATGGACGCCTTCTGCGACCCCGGCGGCATCGTCAAGCTGGCCCACCGGATGGGCCACCCGGCCATCGCCATCACCGACCACGGCGTCTGCCAGGGCTACCCCGAGGCGATGCTGGCGGCGGATGCCATCCACAAGACAGACCCGGACTTCAAGCTCATCTACGGCTGTGAGGCCTACTTTGTCGATGACATGATACCCTGCGTCTACGGCGTGAAAGACGAGCCGTTGAACGGCGAGTTCTGCGTCTTCGACACTGAGACGACGGGCCTCGACCCCGGCGTGGAGTACCTGACAGAGATCGGCGCGGTCATCGTGCGGAACGGGGAGGTGGTGGAAGAATTCGACACCTTCGTAAAACCCGGAAAGCCCATCACCTCCAAGATCACCGAGCTGACCGGCATCACCAACGAGATGGTGGCTGACGCCCCCAGCGAGGCCGAGGCGCTGAAAGCCTTCCTCGACTTTGTGGGTGGCCGCATCCTCGTGGGCCACAACGCCCACTCCTTCGACATCCGGTTCCTCCGCGCTGCCGCCAAGCGGAGCGGCATCGAGTTTGAGCCGACCTATATCGACACCCTGACCATGGCTCAGGCCATGTACCCCGGCCTCCACAACTACAAGCAGGGGACCATCAACAAGCATCTGGAGCTGCCCGCCTACGAGGCCCACCGCGCCTGCGAGGACTCTGCCGCACTGGGCCGCATCTTCTGCGTCATGCTGAAAGATCTGGAGGAAAAGCAGGTGACTGCCGTCAGCGGTATCAACACCGGCCTCGGCGGGAACCGCGAGGTGCTGAAGAAGAAGTATTATCACCTCATCATCCTCGTGCGCAGCCAGATGGGCCTGAAAAACCTCTATAAAATCGTCAGCGAGGCCCATGTCAACTACTTCTTCAAGAAGCCCCGCGTTCCCCGCAGCCTTCTGAACAAGTACCGGGACGGCCTTATCCTCACTTCTGCCTGTGAAGCAGGAGAACTTTACAGAGCGATCGTGGAGGGCCGCTCCTACGAAGAACTGAAGAAAATTGCATCGTACTACGATGTTTTGGAGGTCCAGCCTCTGGGCAACAACGCCTATATGGTGCGGGAGGGCAAGGTAGAGAGCGAAGAGGTCATCAAGGACTTCAACCGCACCGTCATCAAGCTGGGCGAAGACCTGCACAAGCCCGTCATCGCCACCGGCGACGTCCATTTCACCGAGCCGGAGGACGCCATCTACCGCTCTGTCCTGCAGGCGGGCAACGGCTTCAAGGACGCGGACAACCAGCCGCCCCTGTTCTACCGCACCACCGAGGATATGCTGAACCAGTTCAGCTACCTGCCCAGGGAAAAGGCCTACGAGATCGTCGTGACCAATCCCCGCAAGATAGCGGCCAGCATCGACGGCAACGTCCGCGCCATCCCGCGCGGCACCTACCCGCCCAGCATCGAGGGCGCAGAACAGCAGCTCCGGGATGCGACCTGGGAACACGCCAAGCGGGACTACGGCGACCCTCTGCCCGAGATCGTGGAGAAGCGCCTGCAAAAAGAGCTGGACTCCATCTGCGGCCACGGCTACGCCGTCCTGTACGTCATCGCGGTCAAACTGGTGGCCTATTCCAACGCAGGCGGCTATCAGGTGGGCAGTCGTGGTTCGGTCGGCTCGTCGGCTGTGGCCCACTTCTCCGGCATCTCGGAGGTCAACAGCCTGCCGCCCCACTACCGCTGCCCCAAGTGCAAGTACAGCGAGTTCATCACCGATGGCAGCGTGGACGACGGCTTCGACCTGCCCGACAAGAACTGCCCCCACTGCGGCACCCGGATGCTGGTGGACGGCCACGACATCCCTTTCGAGACCTTCCTTGGCTTCTACGGCGACAAGGAGCCTGATATTGACCTGAACTTCTCGGGCGAGTACCAGTCCAACGTCCACCGCTACACGGAAGAGCTGTTCGGCAAGGCCAACGTCTTCAAGGCCGGCACCGTCTCCGGTATTCAGGACAAGACGGCCTACGGTTACGTCAAAAAGTATCTGGACGATCGGGGGAGAACGGTCAACCACGCCGAGGAGAACCGCCTGACGCTGGGCTGTACCGGCGTCAAGCGTACCACCGGCCAGCATCCCGGCGGCATGGTCGTCGTGCCGGACACCTATGAGATCTACGATTTCTGCCCCATCCAGCACCCGGCGGATGATGTGGCGGGCGGCC
>ENA-OZKB01001230-OZKB01001230.1-human-gut-metagenome-genome-assembly--contig:-NODE-1230-length-11806-cov-30.557059_pt1 | contig 11806 bp, 9 predicted proteins | sample MGYA00244821_ERZ653753 | MGnify/ENA primary metagenome ERZ653753 (study PRJEB26926, sample SAMN06165256) | human gut metagenome | biome: ENVO:00009003; feature: ENVO:2100002; material: ENVO:00002003...
CGGCAGCGTCAGATGTGTATAAGAGACAGCAATTAATATACAAAGAATTTAAAATATGAGGATATTCACTCCAGGGAGGTTTTTTTGTTGATAGGTATTATAGTTACAGGACATGGTAACTTTGCATCTGGCCTTGCTTCATCTATTGAAGTTATTGCTGGCAAACAAGATAAATTTGAAGCGATTGATTTTCCTATCGGTTCTACAAATACAGAATTAGCTAAACAATTACAAGAAGCTGTTGACCGCTTAAATTGTTCTGATATTATTTTCTGCACAGATATAGCAGGTGGTACACCTTTTAATCAAAGCGTTATTTTATCCACACATTTACCAAATAGTAAGGTTATTAGTGGAACTAATGTTCCTGTTTTATTAGAAGCACTCTTTAGCAGAGCTAATCAAACAGCTTTAAGTTTATCTGAAATTTTAGTTGATAGTCATCAGTCCAGAATTCAAGTATTCCAATCTCGTTCTCAAAATAAAAAAAATCGAGGAAGTGTTCTTAATGACTAAAATTGCTATTAAGGCTCAAAAAATTTTTACTGCAGATTTTATTGAAAGCAATAATTATCTAATTGTTGAAGATAATAAATTTTCTGGTTTTCTTTCTAAAGAAGACGTCAAAAAAGAAAATATTCCTGTAAAAGAATATAATGATGCATTCATTATTCCAGGTCTTATTGATACTCATATCCATGGTGCTGTAGGTCATGACACTATGGACTCCACTCCAGAGGCTTTAAAAAGTATTGGGGATTATCTTTTAACTCAAGGTACTACTACATGGATGCCAACTACAGTAACAGCTCCACTTGAAAATATCTATAAAGCTATTACCAATGTAGCTGAATGTAAAGATACATTAAATAGTGCTCGTATTCTTGGTATGTTCATTGAAGGACCTTATATCACAAGCAAACACAAAGGAGCTCACCCTGAAGAACATATTCGCCCATTAAATAAAGAAGAAATCGAAAAAATGTCTGAATATAATACTGTAAAATCCATTATCATTGCACCTGAAAAAGAAGATGCACCAAAATTCACTAAATGGATAACACAAGATTTAAAAATCAAAGTTTCCTTAGGTCATAGCAGTGCAAATTACGAAGAAGCTTGTGCTTGTTTTGATATGGGTGCTGATGCTGGTGTTCATACTTACTGTGCTATGGAACAACTCCATCATCGCAATCCTAATTTATTAGGTGCTATCATGACTCGCAATGATGTATATGCCGAACTCATTGCTGATGGTATTCATGTTTCTTTACCAGCTATGAAAATTCTCTTACAGAATAAACCAAAAGATAAAGCTTTACTCGTAAGTGATGCAATTCAAGGCACTGGCTTAAAAGATGGTCGCTATATGCTTGGCACTTTACCATTTAATGTAAAAGATGGAATTGCTCGCATTGATAGTGGTAATCTCGCTGGCAGTACAACAACTCTTTTAAAAGAAGTTCGTCGCCTCGTTTTAGAATTACATGAAAATCCTATTCATGCTGTTAATATGGCATCATTAAATCCAGCAAAACGCTTCGGTGTTGATGATGAACTTGGTAGCATTGCCATTGGTAAAAAAGCTGACTTCCTTATCATAACTCCTGATTATGAACTCAAAGAAACTTGGCTCGATGGAAAATGTGTATTTAAAGCTTAATAATTAATAAAAAACACTTTCTAATTTTTATTTAGAAAGTGTTTTTAGTTTTTGCAGTAATATAGTTTTTATATTATAATTAAGAATTAAGGTTTATCAATTATTAAACTATCTCTTAATGAAAGGATTTTTTTATGAAAAATACTAAGCTACGACCCTTAACTGAAAGTAGCCTATTGACTGCTATAACAGTAATCATTGCTATGGCAGGAATTTATATACCTTTTATTATTTTATTTTGGACTTTACCTATTACAATTATTACAGCCAAACATAATCTTAAATATGGTATATTTAGTGCTTTAATTGCTAGTATTTTATTATGTGTATTTTTAACACCTGTTACTGCCATACCACTTGTCCTAGGTTCAGTGCCTCTAGCTTTAACTTTAGGTTTTGGCTATAATCATTGTTGGTCTGCTGTAAAGATTTTTGCTACATCTTTTGTAGCTTCAATCATTGGTGTATGTCTATTTTTAATATGTACCTTCTATCTGACAGGTATAAATTTATTTGTAGACCAATTAGATGCTTTTAAAACAGCTATGCTTGATACAAATGAAATGTTTAATTCTATGGGCATAACTTCAGAAGCTATGATTGATGCACAAAGACAAACTCAGCATTTAATAGAAACTCTTGCGCTTGTCTTACCTATGATTTTTATTTTAAATGCTATAATAAAATTAGTGATTAATTATATTGCTAGTTCTTTTTTATTAAAACGCTTAGGAACTACAAATATTAATTCTTTGCCACCATTTAGATTATGGCGCTTCCCTAAAGTTTTCATATATATATATGCCTTTTCTTTAATAGGCATGTATTGGGGCGATACTCGCAGTATTACGCTACTTTATCAAATTGCCCTAAACACTTATTTATGTGCTAATGTCTTAGGTTTAGTACAAGGTTTATCTGTCATAAGATTTTTTTATAAATTAAAAAATTGGCCAACTGCTGTTTGGATTTTCATTATCATTATGTTATGTCTAAACATGATAATTGCTCAAATCATTGCTCTTGCTGGCTTCTTTGATATGATTTTCGATTATCGAAAGAAATTCAAAAATAGCAATGATGTTTAGGAGGTAATTTTATGCCTAATAAATTATCCACTTGGATTGATATATGTGTTACTTTAATAGTTTCTTTGATATTATTAGTCATATTATTTCAATACAATTGGTATATATTTAGTGGCGGTATTGTTTTATGGATATGTTTATTCTTTTATCTAAAAGAACGCAGTATTGAACGACGCAAAAATCTAAAAGCTTACTATGAAAATGTCATTAAAAATGTAAATGAATTATCTAATTATGCTTTGGAACAATTACCTCAAGTAATCATGGTTATCAATAAAGATTTACGTTTAGAATGGTATAATCATGAATTAGAACGCTGGCTCAAGCAACCACCTGAAATAGGTTCTTTTATCACTGATATTTGGCCAAACATTCCTATCGATAATATTTGGAACCGCAATGGTCAATATATCTTTTCTCAAGATAATAAATTCTACATGGTAATCTATCGACCAGTAAATACTGATGACGATAGCCATTTAATGACTTTATATATCTATGATATTTCAGAATATGAACGTTTCAAATTAGATACAGCTATGCGTACTATGGTATTTGGCTATATCCAAATAGATAATTATGATGACGTTATGCAAGGGTTAAGTGAAGCTCAACGTACATCTATCTTATTTGAAGTCAATAGTCTTTTAGATAAATGGTCTCATTCTCTAGGTGGATTACTTCGTCGCATCTCTGATGATATGTATGTAATCATCTTAGAACGCCATGCTCTTGATTTAGCTGTCAGTGAAAAATTCGATATCTTAGACAAGGTTCGCAATCTTCACGGCGATAACAAATTCCCTGTTACTTTGAGTATCGGTTTAATTCAAAGCAGACCAAAAACTTCTATGGAAGAATTAGGTGCTCTTGCTCAATCTCACCTTGACTTAGTATTGGGTAGAGGTGGAGACCAGGTAGCTGTTGACTTAGATGGTAAAGTTCAATTCTTTGGTGGAAAATCCAAAGCTGTAGAAAAACATACTCGTGTAAAAGCTCGCGTTGTCGCTCATGCTGTTTTTGAACGCATGGAAGCTGCTGATGTTGTGTTTGTCATGGGACATCACAATGAAGATTTTGATAGTTTAGGCTCTGCCATAGGTGTATCGCGTATGGCTCGTCAAATGGGAAAACCTGTTTATATCATTTTAAGTGATATGAATGAAGGCGTAGATAAATTAATTAGTCTTTGCAAAACTGATAAAGACTTTGAAAATCTCTTTATCACGCAAAAAGAAGCGCTAGCAATGACTGCTTTAAATCCTGTATTATTCGTAGTCGATACACATATACCTCATCTTGTGGCTAGTCCTGATTTATTGCAATCAATAAATAATGTCATTGTAATCGACCATCATCGTCGTTCTGAAAATGTAATCAAAAATGCATTATTAATCTATATTGAGCCATATTCTTCTTCTACAAGCGAATTGGTAACTGAATTATTAATGTATTTCAATGAAAATATCAAGTTATCACGTTTAGAAGCTACTGCTCTTTATTCTGGTATAGTTGTCGATACGAAAAACTTCCGTGTCAATACTGGTGTTCGTACATTTGATGCTGTATCGCATTTACGTCGTTGTGGTGCTGACCCTGAAGTAGTTCATTATTTATTCCGCACAGATTATGAAACTAATCTTGCTGAATGTACTGCTATTGCTAATTCTGTTTTCTATCCAGAAGGCTTAGTTGTAGCAGTTTGCCCTGATAATGCCAATAGTATTCAAGCTATATCAGGAAAAATCGCTGATGATTTATTGGGAATTGAAAATGTACGCGTAAGTATTGTATTTTTCCGCTTAAAAGATAATGTCATTGGTGTAAGCGCTCGTTCCACTGGTGAAATCAATGTCCAAGTCATCATGGAACAATTTGGTGGTGGCGGTCATCAAAATGTGGCTGGCTCCCAAGTAAAAAATAGACCTTTAAAAGAATTAAAACAAGATGTAGTAAATACTACATTGTCATATATGAAAGAGGCTGATAAGAATGAAAGTAATAATGTTGCAAGATCTTAAAAAAGTTGGTAAAAAAGGCGATATCGTAGAAGTTGCTGAAGGATATGGTAGAAATTTCCTCATCGCTAAAAAATATGCAGTAGAAGCAACTAAACAAAATATAAATGTAGCTCAAGCTCAGAAAAAATCTGCTGAACGCAAAAAACAACAAGCTAGTGATGAAGCTCGTTTAATGGCTTCCCAATTATCCCAAGTAGAAATCACTATTCCTGTTCGCGTTGGCGAAGGCAGTCGTTTATTCGGCTCTGTTACAAGTAAAGATGTTGCTTTAACACTTAAAGAAAAACACAATATTGATATTGATAAACGCAAAATCGATATAAAAAATATAACTTGTCTCGGTGATTACACTGCAACAATCAAAGTTCACCCTGAAATAACAAGTACAATCACTGTACACGTTGTAGAAAAATAAGAGGCAATTATGAGTATATTTTCTCGTTTTTTCAAATCTAAAAAAAAATCTCGAACAACTAAGGCTGCTGTAAAATTACAGCAGCCTAATATTTCTGCTACAAAAGTTGAAAATTCTCCTGAAGAAATCGTAGTTGAACCTATAGACCATGATATTGATGCTCTTTATGATATCTTAGTCGATATCGAAGGTGCTGACCGTCTTGTATTAAAAGCGAGTAAATTAGAAGCTTTAACACTAATTCGCTCGAATAACCGCAATCAACGTATCTTAGGTCTACAAAAAATAGTTTATGAAAATCCTACTCTAGATAAATTACCTAAAGATGATGAAATTCCTACACTTTTAAAAGAAATGATGGATTATTTAGCTAATATCATGGCACGTCGTTCTTTTGAAGATGAATTAGAAAAACGCATATCTGCGAAGATGGAAGAAAATCATCAAGATTATATTTTCGATATAAAAAAACAAATCCTTAAAGAAGAAAGTTCTCTTAAAGAGTCTTCTCAATCATTAGCAAAACTAAAACAGCTAGAAGATAAAAATAAAATTCATCTAACAAAATCCATCATGGAATTGTTACGACCAGAAAATTTATCTGAAATCATAGGACAAGAAAGAGCTATTAAAGCTTTAAAAGCAAAATTAAGCTCACCTTATCCTCAACATCTAATACTCTATGGCCCTCCTGGCGTAGGAAAAACAACTGCTGCAAGGCTCGTACTTCAAGAAGCATGTACTCAGCCACATACACCATTTAATGCTGATGCACCTTTTGTGGAAACAGACGGTACTACACTTCGCTATGACCCTAGAGGTATAGCCAATCCTCTACTTGGTTCTGTTCATGACCCTATTTATCAAGGAGCTCGTAGAGATTTAGCTGACAGCGGTATTCCTGAACCAAAACCAGGGCTTGTTACAGACGCTCACGGTGGTATTTTATTCATTGATGAAATTGGTGAACTTGATGATACTTTACAAAATGAATTATTAAAAGTCCTTGAAGATAAGCGCGCTTATTTTGACTCTGCTTATTTTGAGCCAAACGACCCTAATGTACCAGAATATATCAAAAAATTATTCACTGAAGGTGCGCCTGCTGATTTCGTTTTAATTGGAGCTACAACTCGCGATAGCTATTATTTAAATCCAGCTCTTCGTTCTCGTTGTGCTGAAATCTATTTTGAACCATTGACTCCAAAACATATTGAAACTATAGTTTTAAATGCTGCTCATAAACTAAATGCTAAATTAGATGATGAAGTAGCCCAGATTATCAGTGAATATACAATTGAAGGACGTAAAGCTATCAATATCTTAGCTGATGCTTATAGCAATGCTCTCGTTCGCCAAGAAAATGATATGGATAATATATTAATCACTAAAGAAGATATCTATACTGTAGCTCAAGTAAGTCGCTTAACACCATTTATCACTAAAAAAGCTTCTGACACTAGTGAGATTGGTAAAATTTTTGGCTTAGGCGTTGCTGGTTTCATTGGTTCTGTTATCGAAATTGAAGCTATCGCTTTTAAAGCTCATGAAAAAGGTAAAGGTATCTTACGTTTTAATCAAACAGCTGGCTCTATGGCTCAAGACTCTGTCTTCAATGCTGCTGCTGTTGTGCGCAAACTCACAAATGAAGATATTCACGATTATGATATTCACATCAATATAATTGGTGGCGGTAATATTGATGGGCCATCTGCTGGAACAGCCATTTTAATAGCTTTGATTTCTGCTATTACCCAAAAACCAATTCGTCAGGATATCGCCATTACTGGTGAAATCTCTATTCAAGGATTAGTTCGTCCTGTAGGCGGTGTCTTTGAAAAAGCTTATGGTGCTAGCCAAGCTGGTATCAAAACCTTGATTATTCCTGAAGAAAATGCTAAAGATATCCCGCCTGATTTACATGGCTTAAAAGTACATCCTGTTAAAACAGCACAAGAAGCTTTAGCATTCGCTTTTGATAAAATTTAAGAGGTGATTATTTTTGATAGATAGAGTACCTCCCCAAAATATAGAAGCTGAGCAAGCTGTTTTAGGTGCTATGCTCATCTCTAAAGAAGCTATTGCTGAATCTGCTCAAATTTTAAATCCACAGGATTTTTATCGCGAAGCTCATCGCATTGTTTTTGAAGCTATGCTTGATTTATCCAATCGCAATCAGGCAGTCGATAATTTAACTGTCATTGAACAATTAAATAAAACAAATCAATTAGAAAAAGTTGGCGGTATTGCCTTTGTTACTGCACTTGCCAATACTGTACCTACAGCTGCAAATGTAGTTTTTTATGCTAAGATAGTCAAAGAAAAGGCTCTCATGCGTCATCTCATCAATACAGCTACAGCCATTGCTGCTATGGGTTATGAAGGTGCTGATGATGCTGATAGCATCATGGATAAAGCCGAAAAAATGATTTTAGAAATCGCTTCCAATCGCAAAACTGGCGATTTCACACCTATTAATCAAATTGTCATTGATACTTTTAGCAAAATTGAAAATCTATATGAATCAAAAGGTGGTCTAACAGGTTTATCCACTGGCTTTAAAGACTTAGATAAACTCACCGCAGGGCTTCAACCTTCTGATTTAATCTTAGTCGCTGCCAGACCTAGTATGGGGAAAACAGCCTTTACTTTAAATATAGCTTCTCATGTTGCTTTAAAAGAAAATAAACCTGTAGCCTTTTTCTCTCTTGAAATGTCCAAAGAACAATTAATGCAACGTATGCTCTGTGCAGAAGGGCTTGTCGAGTCTCAACGATTACGCGTCGGTGATTTAGATGAACAAGATTGGCAAAAATTAATTGCCGCTGCTGATAAATTTTCTAAAGCGCCACTTTATATTGATGATACTCCTGGTATCAGCATCATGGAACTTCGCTCCAAAGCTCGCCGACTTCAACAAGAAAAAGGTTTAAGCTTAGTATTAATCGACTATTTGCAATTAATGCAAGGTAGAGCAAATAAAAATGGCGATAATCGACAACAAGAAATCTCTGAGATATCTCGTTCTTTAAAATCTCTAGCTCGTGAACTCAATGTTCCTGTAATTGCACTTTCTCAGCTTTCTCGTAGCGTAGAGTCAAGACAGATAAAAAAACCTATGCTCAGTGACCTTCGTGAATCTGGTTCACTAGAACAAGATGCCGATATCGTTATGTTTTTATATCGTGAAGATTATTACAATGCTGAAACAGAAAATAAAAATATAACTGATGTCATTGTCGCAAAACATCGTAATGGTCCTGTTGATACTGTTCAATTATTCTTCCATAAGGAATTTACAAAATTTGCAGATTTACTTCGTACTCAAGATAATATTTAACAAAAAAAGCTATATTAATCGTAAAATTAATATAGCTTTTTATTATGCACATCTGTATCGTAAACTTATAATCCCCATTTTCATTGACACTAAAGTACATAAAATGCTATTATATGAAGGTAAAAGCTACATATAGATTTTACAAACAAAACTCAAATCCTTGACATAGTGTCTATTTGAGTTCTTTTTGCTGTTATCAGTAGAAAATTTATGCTGGTTTTAAATATGAGGAGGAAATTTTTAAATGATTGAACGCTATACCAATCCTGAAATGGGAAGAATTTGGACTCTCCAACACGAATTTGAAGTAATGCTTGAAGTTGAAATTACAGCTTGTGAAGCTATGGCAGAACTTGGTCAAATTCCTGTAGAAGCTGCTAAAAATATTCGTGAAAAAGCACAGTTTAACTTAGAACGCGTTAAAGAAATTGAAAAAGTTACTAATCATGATATTATCGCATTTTTAACGAACGTTGCTGAATACGTTGGTGAAGATTCTAAATATATCCATAAAGGATTAACTTCCAGCGACGTAAAAGATACAGCACTCGGCATTATGATGAAAAAATCCGCTGAGCTTATTTTAGAAGACCTCAAAAATTTACGTGATGTTTTAAAACGTCAAGCTAAAAAATATAAACACACTGTTTGCATTGGTCGTACTCATGGTATCCATGCAGAACCAATGACTCTCGGTTTAAAATTTGCTTTATGGTATGATGAAGTTTGCCGTGACATCGAACGTGTTGAACACGCTAAAAAAATCGTTGCTGTTGGTAAACTTTCTGGTGCTGTAGGTACTTATTCCAATATTGACCCTCGTATTGAAGAAATCACTTGCAAAAAACTTGGCATTGAACCTGTAAAACTTGCAACACAAGTTATTCAGCGTGATCGCCATGCAGAATATATGACTACTCTTGCTATTGTTGCTAGCACATTTGAAAAAATCGCTACAGAATTACGTAACCTTCAACGTACAGATATCCGTGAAGTTGAAGAATATTTCCAACCAGGTCAAAAAGGTTCTTCTGCTATGCCTCATAAACGTAATCCAATCACTGGTGAACGTATCTCCGGTATGGCTCGCCTTGTTCGTGGTAACGCTATTGCAGCTATGGAAGATATCACTCTTTGGCATGAACGCGATATTTCCCATTCTTCCGTTGAACGCGTAATTTTACCAGACAGCACTATCAACGTTGATTACTGTTGCCGTAAATTAACAAATCTTTTAGATAAACTTCTCGTTTATCCAGAAGCTATGATGGAAAATCTTAACAAAACTGGCGGTCTTATCTTCAGCCAACGCATCATGCTCGCTGTTGTAAGCAAAGGCGTACTTCGTGAAGATGCTTACAAATGGGTTCAAAGAAATGCTATGGCTAGATGGCTCAAAGGCGAAGATTTCCGCACAAATGTAGAAAAAGACCCAGATATTACAAAATATCTCACTAAAGAAGAAATCGACAACTGCTTCGATTATCAATGGTTCTTACGCAATGTAGACATGATTATGGCTCGTTTCGGTATTGAATAAGCAGTTAATATTAAACTTGAGTAATAGAGAGGAAGTTTTCTTATGTCAACAGTTGTTGTAACTGGTACCCAATGGGGTGATGAAGGTAAAGGTAAAATCGTAGACTATTTAGCAGAAAAAGCTGATATAGTTGTACGTTATCAAGGTGGTAGTAATGCAGGTCATACTGTTACAGTAGACGGCAAAGAATTTAAACAAAGACTCATGCCATCTGGTATGCTCTATGATAGTAAAATTTGTGTGATTGCAAATGGTGTAGCTTTTGACCCTGAAGTAATCCTTCAAGAAATGGAAGCTCTAAAAAAAGATGGTTACTCTGTTGACGGATTACGTATCTCTAATCGTGCTCACGTTGTAATGCCTTACCATCGTCTTATGGACGGTCTTGAAGAAGAAAACAAAGGCGAATTAAAAATTGGTACTACTAAACGTGGTATTGGCCCATGCTATATGGACCGCGATAACCGTATTGGTATCCGCGTTTGTGATTTAATTGATGAAGAAACATTCAGCGAAAAATTAAAAACAGCTCTTGAAACTAAAAATCGTGAGCTTGTAAAACTCTATGGTAAAGAACCATTAAACTATGAAGATATTCGCACTGAATATCTCGGTTACGCTGAAAAACTCAGAAAACATGTAATTGATACTTCCGCATTCTTAAATAGAGAAATCAATGCTGGTAAAAAAGTAATGTTTGAAGGTGCTCAAGCTACTATGCTTGATATCGACCATGGTACTTATCCATATGTTACCGCTTCTCATCCAACAGCTGGTGGCGTAAGCTCCGGTGCTGGTGTAGGTCCTAACAAAATCGATAAAGTAGTAGGTATCGTAAAAGCATATTGCACTCGCGTTGGTGAAGGTCCTTTCCCAACTGAACAGCTCAACGAAATCGGCGATAAAATCCGTGATTGCGGTCATGAATATGGTACAGTTACAGGTCGTCCTCGTCGTACTGGCTGGCTTGATGCTTGCGTAGTTCGCTATGCAGGTTACCTCAGTGGTATTGATTATATGGCAGTTACTCGCCTTGATATCCTCGATACTTTCGATGAAATCAAAATGTGTGTAGCTTATAAATACAATGGTGAAATCTTAGATGAAATGCCTGCAAGCTTAAAAGTTCTTGCAAATGTAGAACCAGTTTATGAAACATTCGCTGGTTGGAAAACAGACATTTCCGGCATCAGAAAATATGAAGATTTACCAGAAAATGCACGTAAATATTTAGAAAGAATGGCGCAGGTTACAGGTATTGGTCTTGGATTTGTTTCCGTAGGTCCAAACCGTGACCAGACAATCATTCTTCATGATGTATTTTAATTAATGATACAACAAAAGCCTAGAGATTAAGTTCTCTAGGCTTTTTTATATTATTAATTAAAATTTTATAGATTACCTTTTAAACCAATAGCTTCTGTCTTCATGCCTTCAATAGTTTCCTTGATGACTTCATCTAAGCTCATACCTAACATTTCACAGCCATCTTTTACAATCTGACGATTTACACCAGAGGCAAATGATTTATCTTTAAATTTCTTTTTAACTGATTTTACTTCTAAATCTAATACACCTTTTGAAGGTCGCATCAAGCAAAGTGCATTGATAAGTCCAGTCAATTCATCTATATTGACATACTCCCCATGCCTAAAGGCAGGGGATTCTTGGATACAAACGATATTTGCCTACTAAAATAGCAGGTCTTACTATATCTCTCCAAAGAAGGTTGATGCCCC
>ENA-OZKB01001238-OZKB01001238.1-human-gut-metagenome-genome-assembly--contig:-NODE-1238-length-11748-cov-4.947319_pt1 | contig 11748 bp, 9 predicted proteins | sample MGYA00244821_ERZ653753 | MGnify/ENA primary metagenome ERZ653753 (study PRJEB26926, sample SAMN06165256) | human gut metagenome | biome: ENVO:00009003; feature: ENVO:2100002; material: ENVO:00002003...
TACGAGATTGCCTCTTGTCTCGTGGGCTCGGAGATGTGTATAAGAGACAGCGTCCCCACTGGCACAAAAAAGCCCTCCCATACTTTATGGTATGAGAGGGTTTTTTTTAATATTCCAGTTCATCCTCATTGATCACAACATGATCCAGATGCCAGATATCATCTACATATTCCTGGATCGTTCTGTCTGCCGAGAACTTACCGCAGCAAGCGGTATTCTTAAGAGCCATCTTAGCCCATTTGTCTGTGTCTTTGTAAGCTTCCATTGCACGGGCCTGTGCATCTGCATAAGAACGGAAGTCTTTTAAGATAAAGTACATATCTGCTCTTGCACCACCCTGATTGTTCAGAAGGCTGTTATAAAGGTCACGATACATCTCTTTATCACCGTTTGCATAAGTTCCGTCTACCAGCTGGTCTACCACTCTTCTGATATCCGGATCGTTGTTGTAGATATCGTATGGATTGTATCCACCGTTCTGCTCATAGTTGATAACTTCGTCTGCACTCAGTCCAAAGATAAATGCATTGTCGATTCCAACTTCGTCTACAATCTCTACGTTCGCTCCGTCCATCGTTCCGAGTGTCGGTGCACCGTTCATCATGAACTTCATGTTACCTGTTCCGGAAGCTTCCTTGGAAGCTGTAGAAATCTGCTCACTGATATCTGCTGCTGCGAAGATCAGCTCTGCGTTCGATACGCGGTAATCTTCAATAAATACAACTTTCAGTTTGCCGTTGATGCTGCGGTCATTGTTGATCACATCCGCAACTGAGTTGATCAGTTTGATGATCTCTTTTGCACGGATATATCCTGCGGAAGCCTTTGCGCCGAAGATGTATGTCTTAGGATAGAAGGACATCTCCGGATGCTCTTTGATCTGATTATACAGATACATTACATGCAGGATATTCAGCAGCTGACGTTTGTATTCGTGCAGACGTTTTACCTGTACATCGAAGATCGATCTTGGATCTACTTCTACACCGTTGTGCTCTTTGATGTAAGCTGCAAGACGCTCTTTGTTCTTGAACTTGATCGTCATGAATTCTTTCAGAGCCTCTTCGTCATCCAGCCATTCCTTCAGTCCGCTCATCTTGGACAAGTCTGTAATCCACTCTTTTGTGCCGAGCTTCTCTGTTACCCAGTCGGCAAGCAGCGGGTTCGCATGCATAAGGAAACGTCTCTGTGTGATACCATTGGTCTTGTTGTTGAACTTCTCCGGCATCATCTGATAGAAATCTTTCAGTTCCTGGTTCTTCAGGATCTCTGTATGCAGCTTTGCAACACCGTTGACAGAATAGCCTGCAACGATCGCAAGATGTGCCATCTTAACCTGACCGTCCATCAGGATCGCCATCTTCTTTACTTTCTCTTCATTACCAGGATACTGTGCTCTTACCTGCTCGACAAAGCGGCGGTCGATCTCCTGGATGATCTGATAAATACGTGGAAGGAGTCTTGAGAACAGATTGATCGGCCATTTCTCAAGTGCTTCTGCCATGATCGTATGGTTCGTATATGCACAGCATTTTGTTGTGATATCCCATGCTTCATTCCATCCGAGATTCTCCTCATCAAGAAGAATACGCATCAGCTCTGCTACTGCTACTGTCGGATGTGTATCATTCATCTGGAATGTTACTTTCTCCGGCAGTTTGCTGATATCACCATGTTTCTTTTTAAACTTTGTAATTGCAGCCTGGATACTTGCTGATACGAAGAAATACTGCTGTTTCAGTCTCAGTTCTTTTCCTGCGATGTGGTTATCATTTGGATAAAGCACTTCTACGATGTTCTTCGCAAGGTTCTCCTGCTCAACGGCTTTGTGATAATCTCCACGGTCAAAGGAATCTAACTGGAAGTCTACGATCGCTTCTGCATCCCAGATACGGAGTGTATTCACGATGTGGTTGCCATATCCTACGATCGGATAATCATAAGGGATCGCCATTACAGATTCATAGTTCTCCTGAACGAAGTGTGTCTTTCCTGTCTCATCGTATTCCACACGGATATTTCCGCCAAAACGTACTTCTTTCGCATATTCCGGTCTGCGAAGCTCGAACGGATTGCCGTCTTTTAACCAGTTATCCGGTGCTTCTACCTGATAGCCGTCTCTGATCTTCTGCTTGAACATACCATAACGGTAACGGATACCGCATCCATAAGATGCATATCCCAGTGTTGCAAGAGAATCCAGGAAACATGCTGCCAGACGTCCGAGTCCACCGTTACCAAGTGCCGGATCCGGCTCCTGGTCCTCGATCACGTTCAGGTCGATTCCCATCTCTTCCAGAGCTTCTTTTACTTCCTTATATGCCGTCATGTTGATCAGGTTGTTTCCGAGAGCTCTTCCGAGCAGGAATTCCATGGACATGTAATATACGGTCTTCGGATCGTCTTTCTCATACTGTTTCTGTGTTGCAAGCCAGTCATCGATGATGGCTTCCTTTACAGCATAAGAAACTGCCTGGAACAACTGCTGCGGAGTTGCCTCTTCTACTTCCTTACGGAACAATGTCTTTACATTGTTCCGTACATCTCTTTTAAATACGTCTTTTTCAAATCTTGGATTATACATTTTCTACTTCCCTTCTAACAAACTGGGCTTTGATTATCTCTTTTCCACACCGATCGTTACAGCTTCTCCATTGATCTTCCACTCTTTCGTGTAGCCTGCAGGTACTGCTTTTGTAACTTCCAGTGCAAGTGTTTCATCTGCGATCGTAGATGCATTGTCTGCAAATACTTTCTCTGCTTTTTCTGTACCTTCATAAGATACTGCGATCTTATCCATAACTTCGAATCCGGCTTCCTTACGCATGGTCTGTACTTTACTGATGATCTCACGTACAAATCCTTCTTCCAGAAGTTCTTCGGAAAGGTTTGTATCCATAACAACTGTAATTCCGTTGTCATTCTCAGATACATATCCCGGCATCTGTGCAGATTCGATCAACAGATCTTCGCGGAACAGAGTCACTTCCTGTCCATTGATATCAAGCTTCAGGGCATCTGTAGCATTTAACTCATCCATTGCTGCATTTCCTTCGAGGTTATCGAGTGCTGCTTTAATACCTCCTAACATTTTACCATATTTTGGTCCCACTGTCTTTAACTGAGGTTTAAAAGTATATGAAGTAAAGTCACGAACATCTTGTGTAAATGTTACATTCTTTACATTTAATTCATCTTTTACGATGTCTTTGTAAAATTCCGGTACTTCAAAATCAGCTTTTACATACATCTGTCCGATCGGCTGACGGTTCTTGATATTTGCAGTATTTCTGCATGCACGTCCCATAACAACCAGCTTCAGAACATTGTCCATATTAGCTTCCAGTTCTGTATCGATATGTGCTTCATTTACAACCGGGAAGTCACACAGATGGATACTTTCCGGAGCGCTCTCGTCCACGCTTCTTACCAGGTTCTGATAGATCTCTTCTGTCATGAACGGGATCATCGGCGCTGCCGTCTTACAGATCTCAACCAGTGCTGTGTACAGAGTCATGTAAGCATTGATCTTATCCTGTTCCATTCCCTTAGCCCAGAAACGTTCACGGCTACGTCTTACATACCAGTTACTCATATCGTCTACGAAGCTCTGAAGTGCCTTTGCAGCCTCCGGAATCTTGTAGTTGGACAGATCATAGTCTACTGCCTTGATTGCGGAATTGAGCTTAGACAGAAGCCATTTATCCATAACAGACAGCTTGTCGTATTCCAGTGTGTATTTTGTCGCATCGAAATCATCGATATTCGCATACAGTACGAAGAACGCATAGGTGTTCCACAGTGTTCCCATGAACTTTCTCTGTCCTTCTACAACGGCTTTTCCGTGGAAACGGTTCGGAAGCCATGGTGCACTGTTGACATAGAAGTACCAGCGGATCGCATCTGCTCCGTATTTCTCCAGTGCATCGAACGGATCAACTGCATTTCCCTTTGACTTACTCATCTTCTGACCATTCTCATCCTGCACGTGTCCAAGTACGATAACGTTCTTGTATGGTGCTTTGTTGAAGATCAGTGTAGAGATTGCAAGCAGTGAGTAGAACCATCCACGTGTCTGGTCAACAGCCTCGGAGATGAAGTCTGCAGGGAACTGCTTTTCAAATAACTCTTTATTCTCAAATGGATAGTGATGCTGTGCAAATGGCATAGATCCACTGTCGAACCAGCAGTCGATAACTTCCGGTACTCTGTGCATCTGCTTTCCGCAGCATGGGCACTTGATCGTTACTTCGTCAATGTATGGACGGTGAAGTTCGATCTCATCCGGGCAGTTGTCGGACATTTCTTTCAGTTCTTCGATGCTTCCGATCGAATGCTGGTGTCCGCACTCACATTCCCAGATATTCAGTGGAGTTCCCCAGTAACGGTTACGGCTGATACCCCAGTCCTGAACGTTCTCAAGCCAGTCGCCGAAACGTCCTTTACCGATGCTTTCCGGAATCCAGTTGATTGTATTGTTGTTGGCGATCAGGTCATCTTTTACTTCTGTCATCTTGATGAACCATGATTCACGAGCGTAGTAAATAAGTGGTGTATCACATCTCCAGCAGTGTGGATAACTGTGCTCGAACTTCGGTGCATCGTAGAGAAGTCCACGTCCGTCGAGGTCTTTTAATACTTCCGGATCAGCCTTCTTAACGAATAATCCGGCAAACGGAGTCGTCTCTCCCATGTTACCTTTTTCGTCTACCAGCTGAACGAACGGCATATCATATCTACGTCCGACCTTGGCATCGTCTTCACCAAACGCAGGAGCGATATGAACCACACCGGTACCGTCTGTCAGTGTTACATAGGTATCGCATGTAACGAAGAATGCTTTCTTATTCTGCTTAGAAGCGCAGTCGTAAGCACACTGGTATAATGGCTCATACTCTTTGTATTCGAGATCTTTTCCTTTGTATGTCTCAAGGATCTCGTAAGCCTTTGTTCCGTTTTCTTCATCGGCAAGTCTGCCAAGTACGGTATCGAGAAGTGCAACAGCCATGTAATACGTATAGCCGTCGGCAGCTTTTACTTTCGCATAGTCTTCTTCCGGGTTTACGCAGAGTGCGATGTTAGACGGAAGTGTCCATGGTGTTGTTGTCCATGCGAGGAAATATGCATCCTCTCCTACTACTTTGAAACGAACGATCGCAGAACGTTCTTTTACATCTTTATAGCCCTGTGCTACTTCCTGTGCAGAAAGCGGAGTTCCGCAGCGAGGACAGTATGGCACGATCTTGAATCCTTTATACAGGAGCTTCTTGTCCCAGATTCTCTTGAGTGCCCACCACTCAGACTCGATAAAGTTATTATCATATGTTACATATGGATCATCCATATCAGCCCAGAAACCTACGGTATTAGAGAAGTCTTCCCACATACCTTTGTATTTCCATACGCTCTCTTTACATTTCTTGATGAATGGTTCCATACCGTATTTTTCGATCTGGTCTTTTCCGTCCAGTCCGAGAAGCTTCTCAACTTCCAGCTCTACCGGAAGTCCATGTGTGTCCCATCCGGCCTTTCTTGGAACTTCGTATCCCTTCATGGTACGGTATCTTGGAATCATATCCTTGATAACACGTGTCAGAACGTGTCCGATGTGCGGTTTTCCGTTGGCTGTCGGAGGGCCGTCATAGAACATATAGATCTCGTTGCCTTCACGGTCACGCATACTTTTTCTGAAGATGTCATTGTCTTCCCAGAATTTCTCTGTCTGTTTTTCTCTGTCTACAAAATTAAGATCCGTAGAAACTTTCTTATACATATTTACCTCCATAAAATTAAAACATAGAATTAAAAAAGCTTCCGCCCTGTATAGGACGAAAGCTGTACTTACGTTTATAAACCACCTAACATACCATCATATGTCTTCCCTGTAACGGAGGAATGCCGTCAGTTTTTACTCGGTCACTTACCGAAACCTTTCAAAATCTGCAACTCAGAAGTGATATTCAGATATATCTTACTTACACCGGACTTCCACCATCCCCGGCTCGCTGCTGCGTTCTGTTATATCCTACTGTCTTCGTCAGCGTTTTTCACACCCTTTATTATATGCAACAATCCTAAAATCCGTCAAGGGGTTTTACCTTTTTTAATGGGATTTCTCTTACATTTTTATCTCCGGCAGACGTTATTATTATCTGCGTCTGTGGATCTGTCTGCGGATTATCACAAAGATCAGGCTTAAGAATAAGACCAGCAGTACCGCAGCGCCGCCTGTGATCACATACTTTTCTATGTCGGATTTCTTTGAAAATTTTTGACTCAGGATTGCCGGGATCTGTTTGATCTTCTCCAGAATCGTTGTACCGTTTTTTCCACTTTCCGTCTTCATTTTCCCGGAATTATCCACATTATCCTGTTTGCTGTCCACATTTTTCTTATTACTTAATTTCTGCAAGTATGCTTCACTTAATCTGGCTGTTGCACTTCCCACCTGATGGCCGTCATAGGTATACCTGACTGTTCCTTCTCCTGTGCTTTCATCCACGTCCTCAATCTTATACTTCACATCATCAAATGTCACGCCACCAGGAAGCAGTACATAGCCGTCTTCCAGTGCCTGATATTCATTACCCCCTGATGAGACACTCTGATCTGCATTTTCTGTCTCCTGCCTTTCGGAAGCCTGAATGAATTTACTCACTTCAGATGGTTTCTTCTCATCCGCCACACTGATCTTCTGGAAATTATGAAATGCATACTCGAACAGATTCCTCGTATCCGGGTAAATATTCGCACCATGTGTCCGCAGTACAACGCAGACCAGCTTCATATTCCCATTATCTGCCATGGTGATCAGTGTAGACAGGGCATTGGACGTATACCCCGTCTTTCCTGCCACGGCATATTCGTAGTAGTTCTTATTCACATCGATCAGCATCTTATGATGCTGGGCAAATACATGCTCCTCTGTCGTATCCGATGCCGGGATCGTATAACTCTGTTCCTGGCATATCTTCAGGAATTCCGGATATCTCCAAATCTCCCTGCCGATCAGTGCCATATCTCTCGCACATGTATAATGATTCTCATCATGAAGACCATTCGCATTGACAAAATTAGAATTCTTTCCACCCAGTTTCTGGCATTCCTGATTCATCTGCTTAATGAACCAGTTATAATCCTGTCCCGCATTCTTTCCTACATTTTCCGCAACTGCGTAAGCTGCTTCATTCGCGGATGCCAGAAGCGTCGCATACAAGGCCTGTTCCAGTGTGATCACATTGCCTTCTTTTAAACCAACCGAAGAATCCCCCGGCTGCATGAAGGATACACAGTCATTCGTAAATGTAACCGGATCTGACAGTTTTCCATACTTTAATGCGATCAGTGTCGTCAGCACTTTCGTAATACTTGCCGGATATTCATGTGCATCTATATTCTTCTCATACAAGATACTGCCGGTCCCCGCATCCATCACGATCGCCGCTTCCCCGTATGTGCCCGGTCCCTGCGGCCAGTTCTTCCAGCCATTCGACTGGATCTCCATATTGTAAGCATCCTCTTCTGCTTTTTTCTCTAACTCTTCCGGTGTAAGTTCCTTTTCTTCCTCCGCAGCTGCTCCCACGTCCGTCTCTGGTTCCGCGTACGTCATTGCCGGTGCAACCCCTAGGGACATCCCGAGGATCACCGCCATAAGAATCGCCGGAATACGTTTCTTTCCCCTCATTTATCTCTCCTTTGTTTTTCTTCCGTTTCCTTTTGTAATCATGTAAAGCCTGTATATCCAAACCTAACATATCTATTATAATTCTTTCTCTCCTGAAACACAACAAGAGAACCTGGCTATGAAAAAAGCTACCGGATTACTCCTGCAGCTTCTTAATTCCTTCAATTGTCTCTTCATATACTTCCGTTACTTTTTCCATCGCTTCCGGAATTCCCGGCTGTTCTCCGGTTCTGTCTCTCAAAAGCTCTGTCAGATCCCTGCTCACCTCATACAGACGGTCAAGCGAAAGATTCTGGCAGACACCCTTCAGTGTATGTGCCCCGCGGAACGCATCTTCGAAGTTCTTATCCTCCAAAACCTGCTTCAGCTGTGAATAACTCTTGTCTTCAAGGAATTTTAATGTGAATTTCCTGATCAGCACTTCACTTCTCAGACGCTTTAATACGTCTTCGTAATTTCCGCCGATCACTTCATAACATTCCTGTAATGTCATACCTTTATCTCCTGTTTCTTTAAGATAAATTCATTGTAGCACATTTCCATGTAAAAATTAATAAATTTCGACATTCTTCACATAATCATAACATTTTTTACATATATGCAAGCTCCCCTGGTTGTATTGAACTGTTACCAGTATAAACCACCGTTTTGAAAATACAAGAGAGACCGCAGATCCGGCTCTTAAACGGGCCTGACCTGCGGTCTCCTATTTATCGTCTTTGACAGACATTTCTATTATATCTTTTATGATCTTTGATTAGCTTCTGCGTCTTCTTCTGAAGATCAGAGTAATGAATGCTGCAACCATTGCAGCCTCGATCATGAACAGATAGAACATAACGTGTGAATTGTCACCTGTCTTCGGCTGATTCTTCTTTGTATTGTCAGCTTTCTTGGCAGTGTTTGTATTCTTGTTGTTCTTGTTGTCACCCTTTACAGTCGTCTTATCGCCTGATGGGTTCTGATCAGAAATATTCTGCTTTATCATTCTCCGGTTTTATCGTCTTACTTTGCGAATTCTACGACGACTTCCCGTCCGTCTGCCACATTTTCGAACATCCCCTTGATTACTTTCTTTGCATTCTCATCTGCATTTTCAAGGAATCCATATTCGTCTGATTCTGCTTTTTTCTTTGCCTTCTTTTCCGCTTCTCCGACTAATTCCATGACTGCCTCTTTATCTACACTCATAATTGCGAAGTTCGTGTCATAGATCTTCAGGTCACTGGACTTGATCTTGATCGAATCTTCATCGATCGTGCAGTGCGGGATTGTGATCGTAATCTTGTCATCGGTCTCTTTGATCTTTGCGTTCTGCACATCCAGCCCGGCAGTGATGGTTGTTTTATACTGTACCAGGAACCGGTTCTTGTTGATCAGCGGGATGGTTCCCTTTGTGCTCCTGAATACATCTGAGATGATCATCTTCTGTGTGGTCAGCTCTGCCGCATCTTCCAGTGTAGTCTCGAGCGGGATGCTCTCTTCCTTCGGACTGGTGATATACTTGTATGCAGATATCGAACCGATACTGATCACAGCTGCGAGAATTACGGCGATGATTACTTTAAATTTTGTCTTCATAGGCATCTCCTCTCTTCTGTACATTTACTCTTTTCTCTTGTTTCTAGTTTCTGCTAAGCAGTGTCACGATTCCGACTATGATCAGGATCGGGAATGCCAGATAGATTAACCCGGCGAATACCATACCGATCAGGATCACCAGGAAGAATACCACTGTCAGTAATAACTTCGACACTCCCCAGGCTGCCCTTAAGCCGAATACCAGAAGCTTTCCAAATATTCCTAACATACAGATCAAAAATAATAATGTAAACATAAGCTGTCTCTCCTGTTCTTACTATGCGAATACATCTTCTGTTTGTTACGGATGTATTTTCTGAATTCACTATAATCATTTCCAGACTATAAATATACACCGAAATTATGGAAATAGTATTACGTATTCCTCTTTTTTCGAGAAATTTAAGAAATGCGTATATCAAAAAGACGGAAAAGCCTGGCCTTTTGCTTCTCCGTCTTTTGTATCATATTACTCCTTACGCACACAGACTTCTGGCTCTTGCAAGCAGCTGCCGGGTATCTTTCTTAAGCAGGCAGCTCATGTACTCTCCAATCTCTTTCTCGTAACGTTATTCTCTCTTATTACTGTTTTCTCTTAATCTGTTATAAAACTATATTCCCTCTTCGTCTTTACTGAAGCTAATATTCAACTTTCTTATTCAGTTCTAAAATGTTCTTGCTTTCGGCCGGTACCGCATATCAGATACTGTATACACTGTCACGAATGCCTCCGGATCTTTTTTACTGACATAATTCATCAGTTTCTGATATTCGTTCTTATCTACGATTGTAATGATCTCTCTGTATTTCTGCATATTGTAAGCACCCATTGCCTCATAGAATGTTGCCCCGCTGTGCAGCTCATGTAAAATGAACTGGCGCACCTCTTCTTCATATTTTGTAATGATACAGACACGTCTCTTTACATTCTGTCCAAAGATAAAATGATCCAGCACAATACCGTTAAAGTATGTACCAAGCACACTCAGTACGACCGCTTTTTTATCATAGATCAATGCGGAAGAAAGTGCCACACACATTCCTGAGATGGACATCGCTTTTCCCAGTTCGACATGAAGATATTTATTCATGATCTTTGCCACGATATCCAGTCCGCCGGACGACGCATTCATATTAAATAAGATGCTGAGTCCGAAGCTTACAACCAGAATATAACATAACACATCCAGTTCCATACTGTTTGTCAGCGATTCAAAATCCGGAAATACATGTTCAAATACTGCCAGATACAGTGGCAGCAAAATACTTGTATATACCGTCTTCGCCCCAAATTCTTTCCCACAGGTTATAAATCCAATCAGCAGTAAGACCACATTCAGTATCATCGTAACCGTTGATACATGTAACGGTACATAATGCGCAATAATGATCGCCAGCGCAGACACGCTGCTGATCGAGGTCTGGCTCGGAATCAGAAAGAAATACACGGCCGCGGCGATGATCCCCACTGCTATCGTCATGACGGCAATTTCTTTTAGATTGTCCGGTGTGACAACCTGTTTTTTTTCTCTGTTCATTTTCTATTCCCCTTTTTATAAATATTTCATCATCGTTGGCGCAAGGATGTTCATATCAACAGGCTTGGCAACGTGATCATCGCTTTTTTATCATCCTTCATCTTCCGGATGGTTAATGTCGTATCGAACCCATTCATAACCAATCCCTCTCATCCCGTATGTCTTTTGAACAACTTCTTGTTTTTCCAGTTTCCTTATTTACTTCATTTTAACATAATATCGCAGCACTGGGGACGGTGTTTATGGCTTTTTTACTGTCTTTTTATGTAATGCACGAATACAAATATAATACAGGCTAATCACCGATGGAAGCAATAATGCCAAAAACTAAAATTTATTTTACACACGCTTTTGCCGTATACGAATCTACATTTATTTCAATTACACATACCGCATTTACCATTTTTTCATTAATTTCATGTTCCTCTCCTGTTTGCTCTCTCATAAGAATGCGAAGTGCCGCGCACTTATCCGCTGCATTCTGGAGGATTTTTGCTTTCCCTCGGCACATGACACTCGCATATTCAGCACCATATTTGCAGGGAACATCTGCTTCTATAAGTTTTTCTCCGTAATCAATTTCCACAAAAACACTGTTATTTTTCCGAATGCAATCCAGTTTATGCCCCACTTTCGCACTATGAACATAAAATGTTAGTTTCCCGCCGTTTATCTGATAACCGTAATGAAGCGGCACAACATATGGGTATTCATCATCTAATACCCCCAGATGTAAATACTTTGCACTCGACAATATTTTTTCAATCTTGTGTATATCTGTGATTTCTCTATCTTTTCTTCTCATATTATTCCTTCCTTATAATCACATGTCAGTTCTACAATCAGAATTTGCCATTTCACTTATTACTATTTTTTATTTGAAAATCTACGGATTACAATTCTCCAATTCTTGCAAGGCTCATATCCAGAACGGATACGGGCCTT
>ENA-OZKB01001239-OZKB01001239.1-human-gut-metagenome-genome-assembly--contig:-NODE-1239-length-11742-cov-7.867716_pt1 | contig 11742 bp, 10 predicted proteins | sample MGYA00244821_ERZ653753 | MGnify/ENA primary metagenome ERZ653753 (study PRJEB26926, sample SAMN06165256) | human gut metagenome | biome: ENVO:00009003; feature: ENVO:2100002; material: ENVO:00002003...
GCGTGCACACTGTCTGCCCGCCCGCAGGCACCGGCAGCGATGACAGCACGATTCTTGCAGCTCTGCCGCAGGAGACACTGGCACGGCTGATCTTGCCGCTGGGCGATTTTGCCCCGGAAGACGTAGCCGAAATGGCCGAGGATTTTAAAGTTTAACAAATACAATTTTGAATGGCCTCCGTTACACTCTGGCCATATTCAGCGGAAATTCTATTGATAATACGAAAATTGGGAGCATCTGCGGATGCTCCCAATTTTCATTTTCACGGGAATGGGGTCCGAACCGCAGAATGCATTTCTGCTGCCGTGTGCCGCAGCGGCCTTTCCCGTGAAAAAAGAATTCCGGAAGATCCGCAGATTTTCCGGAATTCTAATATAAAAAATAATGTTTCCTCTGATTATGGCGCAGCGCACGCAGAGCCATTCCAAATTGTTTTGTCAGTTCTGGGGATGCACGATATCGCGCCAGTCCAGATCGCCGCGCTCCAAGCCGTGGATCAGCACCTCGGCAGTGGCAATGTTGGTGGCCATGGGGATATTGTGCACATCGCACAGGCGCAGCAGCGTCATTTCGTTGGGCTCGCTGGGCTTAGCGTTGATGGGGTCGCGGAAGAACAGCAGCAGGTCGATCTCATTGCAGGCGATGCGGGATGCGATCTGCTGGTCGCCGCCCTGCACACCGGCCAGAAAGCGTTGCACCTGTAAGCCGGTAGCTTCTGCGATCAGTTTACCGGTGGTGCCGGTCGCTACCAGTTTATGCTGGCTCAGGATGCGGCAGTACGCCGTACAAAACTGAACCATCAGCTCCTTTTTGGAGTCATGCGCAATGAGTGCAATCGTCATCCGTTACCCTCTCCTCTTCCTAAACGATTGGAACGCTTTTGTAAAAAAGTCCTTCGCCTGAAATGATATCACAAAATCCAATCTTTTACAACTGGTTTTTATACAGAATATTCAATTTTGTTTTCTTTTCAGGGATGTTTCCATTCAAAACCCCGCTGCAGTGCCCTTTCCCGTGTCGGTTTTGTCTCCCGTTTTCAGTTCTCCGGCGCAATGGCATCGGGGTTCTGCTCGGTGTCTGCGGCGGGCTGCTGCTCGTCCTGCACGGCAGGCTGGGCTTCCCCTTCTGCTGCCGTTTCCGGCGCAGCAGTGTCTGCGGCGGGTGCCATCTGTGCAGGCTGGGCTGCGGCATTGCCGGTGGTCTGGCCTGCAGCGGCCTGTGCTGGGTCAGTGGTCTGCGCCTGATCTTCCTGCTGGGCCTGCTCGGCTTCCTTTTCCGCTTCGGCCTGCTGGGCAAGGCTGCCATCCTTCAGGGCAAAATAGGCATTTGCAATGTCCACCACCAGATCACCGGTACGGGCACCATAGCCTCCGTACTCAATGCTAATGCCAATGGCGATCTGCGGATCATCCGCCGGCAGGTAAGCCACCATCATGGCGTTCAGATAGTGCTTACCGGGCGCATAGGTCTCGCTGCGCTGAGGCGTACCGGTCTTGCAGGCAATCGGCACCGGATAGCTGGAAATTTTGCCGCTGATGGTGCTGGGCACCTGCTTCATGCCCTGCCGCACCAGCTCAAAGGTGTTGCCGGTGCCTTCGATCACATCCATGACCTCGGGCTTGGTCTCGCTGAGCACCTCGCCGGTGTTGGTGTCCAGAATGGCCTTGACGAAATGGGTGCGGTAACGGGTGCCGTTGTTGGCCAGCGTTGCCGCGTAGGTAGCCAGCTGGATGGGCGAGACCACCGTGTTGCCCTGACCGATGGCGGCCTGCACATCCAGCGATGCCATATAGTTGGAGTCGCTCTTTGTGGTCAGACGGCCCAGCGCCTCACTCACCTCCACGCCGGTGCGCTGGCCCAGACCCAGCTTATAGGCATAGGCATCATAGACGTCACTGGTCAGGCGGCGGCCCACATCATAGAAGAAGATGTTGCAGCTCCACTTGATGGCTGTGACCACATCGATGTTGCCGCTGTGGCCGTGGCGGGTGCAGCGGGGATGATAGTCCTTAAAGTAGTTGTACACGCCGTTGCAGTATACGGTAGAATACTGATTGATGAGGCCGCTGTCCAGCGCAGCCACCGCCACGGCGGGCTTGAAGGTGGAGCCCGGCGTATACAGGCCCTGCAATGCGCGGTTGAACAGCGGCAGGCTCGGGTCGGAGCTGTACTCGCTGTAGTTGGCGGCATACAGGTTCTGGTCATAGCTGGGATAGTTGGAAGCAGCCAGCACACTGCCGTCCTTCACGTCCAGCACCACCACCGCACCGGCGGCAGCTTTCATGGTGCCGGTGTTGTACACGCGGTTGATCATGTCGAGGTTCTCTGCCAGTGCCTTGTCCACAGCGCGCTGGAAGTTGCTGTCGATGGTCAGCTGCACCGTATGGCCCGGCTCCGGCACTGTGGTCAGGCGGGTATCCACGATCACGCCGTCCGAGTTGCGGGTGATCGTCTCCACGCCATCCTTGCCGCGCAGCTCGTCCTCATAAACGGATTCCAGACCGGAAATGCCCAGAACATCGTTCATATTATAGCCTTTTTCCCGCAGCGGATAGGTCACCTGACCATTTGAATCGGTCACCTTCCACTTTTCAGCGGTGATCTTGCCCACACGGCCCAGCACGGCCGGGATGATATCGCTCTGATCGTAGCTGCGGGCACTGGTTTCCACGATCTCCACGCCGGGCAGCTGCAGGCTGTGCTCCTTGATGGTAGCCACCGTTGCCGCGCTGACGTTTTCTGCCATGACGAAGTTGTTCACATTGGAAAAGGCCTGCCGGTCCATCTCGTAGTGGATGCCGGCCAGCACCCGCTGCCATTCCAGCGAGAAGCCCTGCAGCTCGTTCTTTTCCACCAGCATTTCCATCACATCGTTGGCGGTGGCATACTGCTGCAGGCCAAGGGTCTCCTTCATATCCGCCAGCTGCTTCTGGTCGCTGGCAGAAGAATCATCGTCTGTAAAGGCATAGCGGCCTGCTGCGTCCGGCTGGCCGATGAGCAGGGTATCGTTCCAGCTCTCGCCGTTTTCCCGCAGCAACTCCACGATCTGCTGCAGCATGGCGTCCAGATCGCGGTCCCCCATCAGCAGCTTGTTGAGCACCACATTATAGCTGGTGGCCGTGGTGGCAATGCGCCGCCCGGCGCTGTCCACGATGTCGCCGCGGGCCGCAGTGACCGTAAAATTATAGTCGGTGGTGTTGGTCGCCTTGGCTTTGAAATCGTCGCCGTTGACCAGCTGCAGAAAGATCAGCCGCATCGCATACAGACCCATGATAACACAGGCCACTGCGATGAGCAGGAGCATCCGGTGCAAGACGGTTTTTCGTTCGTTTTGGTTCATCCGCGTTTCCTCCGGCGGTTCAGATCACGCCGTTGTCGATTTTGAACTCGTTATAAATGCGCCGCACCAGACTGAACAGCACCAGCGACGGCACCAGCGTCATCACTGCCGAGGGCAGCACAAAGGTGAGCCAGCGGCTCAGCGCCCAGCTGTAACCCGGCATATAGTAAAAAAACAGCCAGTCCAGCGAGAGCACCACAAGGGCCGTGCCGGTGCCGATGAGCGCAAAGTTCCATGTGCTGCCCTGCAGATACACCTGCACCAGCACCGAAAGCGCAAAGCAGAGCAACAGCAGTTCCAGCGCCAGCATACCCACGGTGCGCCCGGCGGTGTAGTCCCACAAAAGGCCGCTCACGGCACCAAACAGCGCACCTGCAAACTCGCCTTCATACACGGCCACAGCCAGACACAGCGGCAGAATGAACAGCGGCTTTGCCTGCCCCAGCTGGAGCAGGCCGGGGGTCGTCTGCAGTGCCGCGCACACAAACAGTGCCACCGCGTAGCAGACCCATTTCAGGATCTGGCTGCGGCTGCGCATGCGGCGTGATTCCATACAAATGCGCCCCCTTAATAGTCGGTAATAACGAATACGTGCTTGACCGTGCGCGGGTCTGCACCCGGGCGCACCACCGCAATGGAAGATTTGCCGCTGACTTCCGGCTCCACCTTCTGCACGGTTCCCACCAGCAGATCCGGCGGGAACACTCCGCCAAGACCGGTGGTGATCACCTGATCGCCCATCTTCGTCTCAGTGGCGCGTTCCAGATTGGTCAGCACGCACAGGCCGTCACCGGCATAATCGGTGCTGCCATTGATAATGCCGTTTTCCCGCGTGCGGGATACCACGCCCGCAGCGCTGAAGCTGGGGTGCAGAATGGTCATCACCTTGCAGCTGGTGGTGTCGGCTTCCACCACCATGCCGATCAGATAGCCCTTATCGCTGATCACGGCATCGTTCACGGCTGCGCCGTTCACCGTGCCGCAGTCCAGCGTAAAGCCTCCGAACTCATCCAGCGGGTCGCGGCCGATCACAAAGGCAGAAATATAGCTTGCTTCGGTGTTGGAATCCTGAATGCGGGCCAGTGCCTTGTAGGCTTCGTTCTCCGCCTTGATGCGGTCGTAGTCCACCATCTGCTGGCGCAGTTCGGCGTTCTCAGCTTCCAGCTGTTCGTTCTGGGCCATCACATCATCGATGCTGGTGTATTTTTCCCACACCGAACCGATGCCGCCGCTCAGAGCCGAAGTCACCTTCTGAAACGGCGTAAGCACCACGCTCAGCAGCTCCTGCGGGGCGGCAGTCAGCCGGCCATTGGCGCCGGCATAGGCCATGATTCCCACCAGAAACACCGCCACCGCTACCAGTATCTTAAATTTCCATGTGTCAAAAAAATCCTTCAAGGGGGTGTCCTCCTGTTCGGGCTCCTGCCATAAGAAAAGCGCGGACAGCTCTGCCATCCGCGCAAGGAACATTGTTTGCCGCGGAAATCAGCGCAGGCGCTGCGCAAAAGAGCTTTTTCCGCAAGTACGGGCTGCGGCCCGTGTTACATGTGTCCGCCGTCGGTGTCCAGCACATCATGCAGGACGTCCACGTGATCCAGGACCGCACCGGCACCCTTGGCCACGCAGTCCAGCGGATCTTCCGCAATGTGCACGTCGATGCCGGTCTCGCTCTGGATCAGCTGATCCAGACCCCGCAGCAGTGCGCCGCCGCCGGTCAGGGTGATGCCGCGGTCAATGATATCCGCGCTCAGCTCCGGCGGGGTGCGCTCCAGCGTTTCCTTGATGGCGCTGGTGATCTTGACCAGACACTCCAGCAGTGCCTCGCGCACATCCTCCGAGTGGACCACGATGTTTTTGGGCAGGCCGTCCACCAGATTGCGGCCCTTGATCTCCATGGTCATTTCAGGGTCCAGCACATAGGCAGAGCCGATCTCGATCTTGATCTGCTCTGCGGTGCGCTCACCAATGAGCAGGTTGTATTTGCGCTTGATGAAGGCAATGATGGCCTGATCAAACATATCACCGGCCATGCGCACGCTGCGGGAGGCCACGATGCCGCCCAGAGAAATGACAGCGATCTCAGCCGTGCCGCCGCCGATGTCCACGATCATGCTGCCGGTAGGCTCGCTGATGGGCAGGCCCGCACCGATGGCAGCAGCCATGGGCTCTTCAATGACGGACACCTGACGGGCACCGGCCTTGAGGGTCGCTTCGCGCACCGCGCGGCGCTCCACCTCGGTGACGCCCGACGGGATGCAGATGACCACGCGGGGGCGGGAGAACATGCTGTTGCCGCAGGCTTTTTTGAGGAAGGTCTCCAGCATATTGGCGGTGATGTCGAAGTCGGCGATGACGCCGTCCTTCAGGGGGCGGACCGCCACGATGCTGCCGGGGGTGCGGCCGATGACGGCCTTTGCCTCAGCGCCCACGCAGCGCACTTCGTCGCTCTTGGTGTCCACGGCCACAACAGAGGGCTCACGCATGATGATGCCCTTGCCCTTCATGTAAACGAGGGTATTGGCAGTACCGAGATCGATACCAACATCCTTTGAAAACAAACTCATATAGTCTTCTCTCCTTACGATTTTCCAGGGTCTATTCCAAAACGCAGAGCCGCCCGCTCAGACCAACGGGCAGCTCATCGCAGAATAACACGTTTTTATTATAGCCGCAAGGCGCGCTTTTCTCAAGCATTTCCGTAAACTTTTTCGAGTTTTTTCATTTTTGGCCGCCGGGGCCGCTTTTCTGCGTCCCGCATCAGAATCTGCTCAGCAGACGGGCCGTCCGGCTGACGGGCAGGCCCATGATGGTGTAGTAGTCCCCTTCCAGCTGGTCGAGCCAGAGGGCGGCGCGGCCCTGGATGGCGTAGGCACCGGCCTTGTCGTAGGGCTCTTTGGTAGCCGTGTAGGCGTCGATCTCCCCTTCCGAAATCGGGAAGAAGGTCACCCTGCAGCTGTCCACGAAGCTCTCGGTGCGTACACCGTCCGATACGCAGACGCCAGTATGCACCTCGTGGGTCGCTCCGGACAGGGCGCGGAGCATCCGCTTTGCGTCCTCCACGCTGTGGGGCTTGCCGAAGACTTCGCCGCCCACATCCACGACGGTGTCACACCCCAGCACCACCGCGCCGGGATGGTCTTTTGCCACAGCGAGGCACTTGCCCCGGGCCAGCTTTTCCACCAGCTGGGCCGGAGTGGGTGCAGTGACTCCGTTCTCGTCGAAATCGCTGACGCAGATGGTGAAATCCGTCGTGTATAAGCTCAGAAGCTCCTTCCGGCGCGGACTGCCGGAGGCTAAAATCAGGTTCTTCATCATCATTTCCCCGTCGAGCCGAAGCCGCCCTCGCCGCGGGCGGTCTCATCCAGTGCGTCGGCCTGCACGAATGCCGCCGTGTACACCGGCGCGATGCAGAGCTGGGCCACCCGCTCGCCGGGCTGGATGGTATAAGCCTCCGCGCCCAGATTGACCATCGGGACTTTCAGCTCACCGCGGTAGTCGCTGTCCACAACGCCGACGCCGTTTGCCATGCAGAGGCCGTGCTTGATGGACAGACCGCTGCGGGCATAGACCAGCGCCACAGCGTGTGCGCCGGGCAGCTCGATGGCAAGGCCGGTAGGCACCAGCACCCGCTGCATGGGCTGGACGGTCAGCGGCTCATCCAGCACGGCGCACAGGTCGGCGGCGGCAGAGCCGGAGGTGGCGTAGGCGGGCGTCCTGGCGCGGGAGTCTAACACTTTGTATTTTACAGTGATGGGTTCCATAGTATACCTCTTTTATTTTCAGTTCGTTCCCTTAAAGTACAATCCTCTCGTGAACTCACCCTCAAACGGTGCGTGCTGGCGGATGCTGTCGAGGATGGCGGCGGCCTCTTCCCTGCTTTCCAGCGTGAAGTAAGCCACGCCGTAGTCCACGGTCAGCGCGCCGGGCTTGTCGCCCATATAGATCGGGACGGGATTATAAATAGTACGGACGCCCAGCCCGCACCGCACCGGGAACTTCTTCGCCTTGCGGTCGGTGAGCAGGCCGGTCTTGTCGCAGTGGGCGCAGTCGTGGATGTTCTGCAGCGGGCAGGCGCGGGTGACCATCAGCGGCATATGGCCGTAGGTGATGACGCCGGTCGGCACAGGCTTGCCGTCACGAGTCGGCGCGATGGTGCTGATGTCGCTGTCCTTCACCTCGGGCAGGATGAGCACCGAGCTCAGGCCAAGGTCCGCATAATACTGGGCCGCGAGGTTATTGGTGACGTTGAGGCCGAAGCCGCCGGTCATGGGCAGGCCGCGGCAGAGCCGCAGGTGGGCGATGTTGCTCACCTCATAGCCCGCAAAGCCCGCGTCCTGGGTGGCCGCGATGCGGCGGGCGGTGTCCTCTTCCAGTGCGCCAAACATGACGCGGGGCAGTTCGAGAAGGGTCTTCTCCCGCCACTCGCGGGGGACGCGGTCGGCCTGCGCGATGGGCAGGATGAGGTATTCCACCCCGCTCAGTGCCTGCTCCGGCACCTGCTCCCAGCGCTCGAACCGGGCGCGGAGGGTGCGGTGGGGCGGCAGAGTGCGCAGCGGCAGAGGCGGAAGCTCCACTTCGTTCACCGGCCACGGGCGCAGGGTCTCCCGCTTTTTCAGCAGGGCGTCCAGTGCCCCGCGGCGCAGCTCGTTGACGGCACTGCCCGGCACGAACCAGGGACCGCCATCCATCTCCACGTCGATTTTTTCGGCAGAGAAAGGCGTGCCGCCGGTCTTGCTCAGGCTGCGGCTCAGGCTCTCGGTGGGGTCGGTGCGGGCGGGCTGAGGTTCGGCGTCGCCGTAGGCGAAGGCTTTGTTGGTGCCGTCAGTGACGGTCAGCTTCTCGCCGCCCTCTTCGATTTCAATTTTCATCTCCACCGGCACCCGGGAACGCTCCCGGCGGTACAGCTCCCGCAGGGCAGGCAGGGTCTTCTTGGTCAGCTCGGCGTCGGCCTCGCTGCGGACGCCGAACATCGTGCCGTCGATCTTTCCGTCCAGATAGCCGGAGGTGAAGCCGGAGCGGCTGAAGGCATTCTTCAGCAGGTCGCGGTCATAGGCGCGGCCCTCGCGGCCCGCCAGACAGGCGCTGACGGCAGCAGCGACATACTCCGGCGTCCGCAGACGGCCTTCGATTTTCGCTGATGCCACGCCGATGGCCTGCAGCTTGTCCAGCTTGTCGATGGCGGAGTTGTCCTTGAGGGACAGGTGGTGCAGACGGCCCGGCTTGCCCTCGGGCAGAGCGTTGGCCTCGAAGGGCAGGCGGCAGGGGCCGGCGCAGGAGCCGCGGTTGCCGCTCCGTCCGCCCAGGAAAGCCGACATATAGCACTGGCCGCTGACGCACATGCAGAGTGCGCCGTGGACGAAGCACTCCGTCTCGATGCCGCAGTGCCTGGTGATGTGCTCCACCTCGGGCAGGCTCAGCTCACGGGCCAGCACGACCCGGGCAAAGCCCAGCTCTTTCAGTTCCAGTGCGCCCTGCAGGGTGTGGACGCTCATCTGGGTGGAACCGTGGCGGGGCAGCTGGGGCGCGATGTCCCCGATGAGCTTCGCCACCGCGAGGTCCTGACAGATGACGGCGTCGGCCCCGCTGGCGGCGACGGCCCGCACAGCGTCGGCCAGACCCGCCAGCTCGCCGCCGTAGACGGTGGTATTCAGCGCCACATGAACGGCCACGCCCCGGGCATGGCAGAACCGGACGGCTTCTTTCAGGCTGTCGGCATCAAAATTGCCCGCACCGGTGCGGGCGTTGAAGCCGGAAAAGCCCAGATATACTGCGTCCGCGCCGCTGAATACTGCTGCGCGGAGCATTTCTTCACTGCCCACAGGGGCAAGGATCTCAATTTTTGACATAGCTCTCCTTTTGACATTTATACAATGTAGGTCACTTCTGCTGCAGCTTGGCCAGCTGCTCCCGCAGAGCGGCATTTTCCCGCTTGAGGGTCTCGTTCTCCGCCTTGACCTTATCCGCTGCCAGCTTCGCCCTGGCTGCATCGGAAATGTAGTCCTGTATCTGGCTGCGCATATTCTCGGCGCTGCCCGCGCTCTTGCGGTACTCGTCCAGATAGTCCATCGCGCAGAACACCGCCGCCTTGGTCACAGAAAGGTTGCCGTTGTTGTCCAGCAGCTTCGTGATGTCATCGTCCAGCTTCTTGGCCAGTGTGGTGATGTAGTTCTCGGTATCGGTCGTTGCGATGGCGTAGGGTGCGCCTGCAATGGTCACTCTCACTTTATTTACCATATCGTCCTCACTTTGCGCAGCGCACGCCCTGCCGGGCCGATCATTTCCGGTCATTTTCCGCTGTTTCCGGGATTTTCGGAAACCATTTCAGCCCTGACAGGAGCGCTTTGCTGCGGCTTTTTCATGTTCAGCCGAGTTTGTCCCCGAATTACCCGCCCGAACCGGTGCATTTCGGGGCAAACACGGCCCTTGTCTCCCTTTATTATAATATAAATAGTGCGCGAGAAAAAGTGCTATTTTTGAATTTTTGGCATATTTGTCAGAAACATTGCTATAAAAATGTCAGATACGGCAAAAATGGTTCCTTTTTCTTGCAATCCCCATCCAGAGTGATTATAATACTATTGTTATGTGTTATGCGAGGGGCGAGGGAATTAGAGGAGAAATGCCCTGTCACCGTACTAATTCAAAAAATTTAAGCATTCGTGCGGATAGGAGTTCATTTATGACTACAAAAGAATTTGCAAAAATTCTTCAGGATAAGCTCACCAGCGAATATGGTGTTGACCTGAGCGTTGCATCTCATCAGCAGATCTACCGCGCTCTGGCCATCATCTGCCGCCAGATGATGAGCGAGAACCATCAGAAGTTCCAGTCCAAGGCCATCGGCACCGGCTCCAAGCAGGTGTACTACCTGTGCATGGAGTTCCTGATGGGCCGCAGCCTCAAGATGAGCCTGTTCAATCTGGGCCTGAATGACGCCGCCCAGAAGGCTCTGGCCGAGGCTGACATCAGCCTGGACAGCATCTACGAGGAAGAGCCGGACGCAGGTCTGGGCAACGGCGGCCTGGGCCGTCTGGCCGCCTGCTACCTGGACGGCATGGCCACCACCAGCATCTGCGGCACCGGCTACTCCATCCTGTACGAGTACGGCATCTTCAAGCAGAAGATCGTGGACGGCTGGCAGCAGGAGCGCGCCGACAACTGGCTGCCCGGCGGTCAGGTCTGGCTCAAGAGCCACCCCGATCAGGCCGTGGAAGTCCGCTTCGACGGCGAGATCCACGAGAACTGGGACCATGGCTTCCACTATATCCAGCACACCAACTACAACAGCGTCATGGCCATCCCCTCCGATATGTACGTTCAGGGTTACGACGGAAAGGGCGTTGCAAAGCTGCGTCTGTGGCAGGCCAAGGCTCCCGACTTTGATATGTCCAGCTTCTCTCTGGGCAACTACAACACCGCAATGAGCAAGAACGCCAGCGCTGAGCTCATCTCCAAGGTGCTGTACCCCAACGACAACCACGTTGAGGGCAAGATCCTCCGCCTGCGCCAGCAGTACTTCCTGTCTGCTGCCTCCATCGGCGACATCGTCCAGAACCACCTGTCCACCTACGGCACCCTCGAGAACCTGCCCGACAAGGTGGCTATCCAGCTGAACGATACCCATCCGACCCTCGCCATCCCCGAGATGATGCGCATCCTGCTGGATGAGTGCGGCTTCGGCTGGGACAAGAGCTTCGACATCTGCCAGAAGGTCTTCTCCTACACCAACCACACCGTCATGGCCGAGGCTCTGGAGAAGTGGAACGTGGACATCTTCAAGATGACCCTGCCCCGCATCTACCAGATCGTGGTCGAGATGGACCGCCGCGCCCGCGAGAAGCTGGAAGCAGCCTTCCCCGGCGACCAGGGCAAGATCAACTATATGGCCCTCATCGGCGACAATCAGGTGCGCATGGCCAACATCTGCGCCTACACCGCCAACAGCATCAACGGCGTCTCCAAGCTCCACAGCGAGATCATCAAGCAGAGCGTCTTCCACGACTACTACCTGTTCAAGCCTCAGGCTTTCAAGAACGTGACCAACGGCATCGCTTACCGCCGCTGGCTGCTGGCCTCCAACCCCGAGCTGTGCAAGCTGCTGGACGAGACCATCGGCACTGGCTACAAGCACGACGCCGCCGACCTGTCCAAGCTGAACAAGTTCGCTGAGGACAAGACCGTCCTGAAGCGCCTGAATGAGATCAAGCTGGACAACAAGAAGAACTTTGCCGCTTACCTCGAGAAGAGCACCGGTCAGGTCATCGACCCCAACTCCATCTTCGACTGCCAGGTCAAGCGTATGCACGAGTACAAGCGCCAGCACCTGAATGCGCTGAACATCGCTGCTCAGTACCTGTACCTGAAGGAGAACCCCAACGCCGACTTCATCCCCAAGACCTATA
>ENA-OZKB01001245-OZKB01001245.1-human-gut-metagenome-genome-assembly--contig:-NODE-1245-length-11688-cov-17.650993_pt1 | contig 11688 bp, 10 predicted proteins | sample MGYA00244821_ERZ653753 | MGnify/ENA primary metagenome ERZ653753 (study PRJEB26926, sample SAMN06165256) | human gut metagenome | biome: ENVO:00009003; feature: ENVO:2100002; material: ENVO:00002003...
CGTCGGCAGCGTCAGATGTGTATAAGAGACAGAAATAATAGATGTAAAGAAGAGAAAGAGAGGTGGAAACGATGAAAGAACAAGCTGGAAAAATTATAGATTTTGTAAGAGAAAACAGAACAGTGCCAGGGTGTACCATCTCGAAGCAAATCTATCATGAGAATGGCACAGGGATATCAATTTTTTGCCTGGAGAAAGTATTCTAACACCTATTCAACGGTCGGTTGGAGTTAGTGCAATAAAAGATTCTATATATAAAGAGATTGAATTTCGAAAGGAGACTATTATGAACGAGGTAATCAAGGCGGGAGAAGTATTTAAGTTAGCAGAGTTACTTCCATATCAGGAAGGAAAGATTGTAAATATGGATTTGGCGCATAATGACAAGATGAAATTTGTTGTTATGAGTTTTGATGCAGGAACAGGTCTTTCAGAGCATGCAGCTCCGGGAGAAGCCCTTGTGATGGCACTTGATGGAGAGGCTGTGATTGGATATGAGGGACAGGAGCAGGTGATCCACGCAGGAGAAACTTTTAAGTTTGATAAGTTTGGAAAGCACTCAGTAAGTGCAACAAAGCAGTTCAAAATGGCACTGTTATTGGTTCTTGAGTAAATATGAGGAGATATCGCTATGAACTATTTAGAGATTGAAAAAGTAATCGGAAGACAGATTATTGATTCCACTGCCCCATTGGAAAGCAGCAAGTGCATATAACGAATACTGTGAGCGGGGAGTGGCTTTTAGTCCATCCTCTGCCTTATTACAGTCAATGCGTAACATATATCCGGCAGATGTATAAATGTCAATGCTGTTGTGATACATGTTGTATTTTGCGTAAATGGTATTCATGTTGTGTCTCCTTTAAATCAATAAAAATATAGAAGCATTTCAATCAGTTCACCATGTCAGTTTCATTTTGTGTTATACTGTTTTATGGGATTTACCAATCTGTTTCATTATTTTGTATTCTGAAACGTTCGAAGCATGCGAAATACCTGTTCCACCGTATCGGTCATATTCTGTTTTGCATGATCGGTCTGCATGGCATCTTTAAGCGAAACTGCGCCCCGCACAATCGGGAAAAAGGCATCAATTCCTGCTGCATGACAGGCTTTTGCATCTTCCGTCACGCAGCCGGAAAATGCAAGCACAGGTTTTTGAAATTCTTTGGCAATCTTTGCAACGCCGGCAGGTGCTTTCCCCATGACGGTCTGACCATCCAGACAGCCTTCTCCGGTGATGACAATATCTGCATTTTTTATATAGTCGGAAAGATGGGTTTCTTCCAGAATGATGTTTACACCGGATTCCAGAGTGGCATGGGAAAAGGTGAGAAAAGCAAACCCAAGGCCACCGGCAGCCCCAGCTCCTGCATGCGCGGGATTCGTTTCCGGAAAGCTTTTTCTGGCGAGTGCGGCATAGGAGGAAAGCCACTGGTCCATCTGCTGGATCATGGCAGGATCTGCGCCTTTTTGCGGACCGAAAACGGCACTGCATCCATGCGGACCGCAGAGCGGATTTGTCACATCGCAGGCAATCCGAAACGTACACTCTTTCAGTTCCGGCAGTACATGGGAGTCTGAAATCACAGCCAGATCCCTTAAGCCCAGAGCACCATGACGTACCGGAACCCCTTCCTGATCCAGCAGGTCAAATCCCAGTGCCTGCAGCATACCGATTCCTCCATCGTTTGTGGCACTTCCGCCGATTCCTATAATAAAATGTCTGCAGCCTCTGGCAATGGCGTCTCTGATGACTTCCCCAACCCCGTAGGTCGTTGTATACAAAGGATTCCGTTCGGTTTCGGAAAGGAGTGTAATTCCGGCAGCCCCGTGGAACAATTGGTGCCTGACACAATAAACTTGCAATAGGCTGCTTTTTTCTGTTGAGCAAGAAGTATCTTTTAATTCATATTTAGGTGGTTTGTCAATAGCAATAATATTTAATGCATAATCTGATTTAAGAGTGAATTTCAAATTTTAGATTTTCAATAATCATGGGATAAAAATAACAGGGAGGATTATAGTTTTCGGAATAAAGCCGATATATAATATTAGAAACAATAAATAATAAAGAACGGATTCAGAGAAGGAGGACAAAGGATATGTCAATGAATGTGAATACAACGGGTACTGTTTATGGAAGTTATCAGAATACCTACAAGGCAGGTACAGTAGATAAGAAAAAAGAAACAGCGAAAACAACAGAAAATGATAAGGTCAAGAAAAATGTGACAGAAAGTATAGCCGAAAAAAATCTAAGTAAAGAGGCACAAAAAATGCTTAAAGATATGCGTGGCTCAAGAACAGATATGGACTTTATGGTTGCAGATTTTGAAAATGGTGATAATGCTAAAGATATTTTAGCACAAAGTGATAAAGAGTTTACGGTTATTTTCTCAAAGGAAGAAATGGAGAAGATGGCATCCGATCCCAAATATTATGCTGAAAAGATGCATAGTATTGAAGGTGCTTTGCGTATGTCGGATGAAATCAATGCTCAGTTTGGATTTGAAAGAGCATTTGGTAAGACAAACGGAATAGAAAACAGTGCAGATACTGATACAAAAATAACAAAGTTTGGTATTTCTTTTAATAGTGATGGAACTACAACATTCTTTGCTCAATTAGAAAAAACATCAGCTAGTCAGAAAGAATATCTTGAAAAAATTCAGGAAAAGAAAGCTGCGGAGAAGAAAGAGGCGAAGAAAAAGGAACAATTAAAGCAAATTGAAGTAAAAAAAGCTACTGTTCAAGCAAATTCAAAAGATGAACTTTTGGATAAAATTAAAAATATTGAATGGAATTCTATCAAACCAGAGGATAATAAAATCGGTGGAAGATTTGATTTTTCAATTTAGTATATTTAGATGGGGATGATTACATAAAGTATGGAGGTAGATTCATTGTGAGAAAACGTTTTTTTTCTATTATTGTATGTGTTGTCATGCTTTTTACAATGAATGTCACAGCTTTTGCGGCAGAAACTCAGGAAAATTATTCGGAGACGGAGAAAACAATGACATTTGAAATAACTCCGACAGCATTAACTTCTGGATCATCACGACATTCTGTTGGAATGTTAAATTCCTTTTTTGGAACAAATGATACAGTGGCAACTTCCGCTCTTGGTTCTTTTACAATCAGCAGCACATCTGTTCCGTCAGGCTCCACAATCAGTAAAATAGTGGTTACATCCACAAAAAGTAGTGGAAGTAGTGGAAACATCGAATTATTTGTTGCTAAAGATGAGGATAATGGAGATGGCACATTTGACAGATATACAGACAGCAAAAGTTGGAATAGTTCTCTTACTTTTGCAGATTTTGGCAATTATAATTTAAGCCCTGTTGGAAATTATTATGTTCAATTTGAATCTACAAGGTATTCAACGGGAACTGTTGCAGCAGCAACATTAAAAAATATTTATGTCACAGTATACTATCATTAAAATTTTATAATCCCCATTCTAAACAAGCAAAGATGTTGTTATTCAGTTAGCAGCATCTTTGCTTTTAATTGTATAATTGATATGACTATTGAGTTAGAATGACATTGATAGCGATAGAAAGCTATATATTACAGAAGCAGACTTTGATAAAAAAGCATTTGAGAGATTATATAAATTGAATATTATATAATCAGAGGTATATAGAACATGCACAGAGACACTATATTTCAATATGAAACAATGGTGCCTGACACAATAAAAACGCATAGCCAAACTTCGCTCGGTATAACTGCCTGATTGTGTCGAAATTCGTATTTTATCAATTATATCTGATAAAACTGGATTTGCGGTATTGAAAATCAGTTATAGCCGTGGTACCATATAGACAGTTTCAGAAGGGAGGCTGGTCTACATGATTAAACGAGAAATTTATATGAGCCGTATCCGTCCTTTTATCGGAAATGAGCTGATAAAGGTTCTGACAGGGATTCGCCGTAGTGGAAAATCTGTCATGCTGAGCCTGATCCAAGAGGAACTTGCCCAAAACGGGGTCCAACCAGAACAGTTTATTTCCCTGAATTTTGAGAACATGAGCAATGCACACCTTTGTACGGCTGTTGCATTGCATGATGAAATCCTTCGCAGAACAAAAGAAATCAGCGGCAAGGTTTATCTGTTCTTCGACGAAATCCAAGAGGTGGCTGATTGGGAAAAATGTATCAACTCTTTCCGGGTGGAGCTGGATTGTGATATATACATTACCGGTTCCAACGCCAAGCTGCTTTCCGGTGAGCTTGCCACTTATCTTGCCGGACGGTATGTGGAGTTCGTGATTTACCCGTTTTCATTCAGAGAGTTTATGGAGCTGTATCACACCGTTTACGAAGGTGCAGACGAAAGACAATGCTTTACAAAATATCTGACGCTGGGAGGAATGCCCTATTTGAGCAACCTTCGCTACGACGATGCCGCCAGTCGTCAGTATTTGCGGGACTTGTTCAACTCCGTAGAGCTGAAAGATATTATCAAGCGAAACAATATCCGTGATGTGGATATGCTGGAGAGAATTATTGCTTATATAACTTCCAACATCGGCACTACCTTTTCTTCCACAGCCATTTCCAAGTATCTGAAAAGTGAAGGGCGCTCCGTTTCACCAGAAACGGTACTGAACTACATCAAAGCCTGCACGGACGCATTCCTGTTTTATCAGGTGAAGCGCCAAGACCTCCAGGGAAAGAAAATCCTGACCGTCAACGAGAAATACTATGTTGCAGATCATGGTGTCCGGGAAGCCGTGTACGGTGGCAACATGAAGGACATTAACCTTGTCCTTGAAAATGTTGTCTACATGGAGCTGCTGCGCCGTGGTTATTCTGTGACTGTTGGGAAAGTCTCTGACAAGGAGATTGACTTCGTATGTGAAGATCATGGGAAAAAGCTGTATGTTCAGGTTTCCTATCTACTTGCCTCGGAGGAAACCATCCAGCGTGAGTTTGGGGCGTTTGCCGGTGTTCGTGACAATTTCCCGAAATACGTTGTAACGATGGACGAACTGGATATGAGCCGAGATGGAATCAAACACCGCAATATTCGTGACTTCCTGCTGGCAGAGGAATGGAACTGAAATGTTCTTCTTTCACCAGAAGATATGCAGAAGTTCTTCCAATGCCGAGAATGAAAAAACAATGGTGCCTGACACAATAAATATTATGATATGTCTGTATTTAACCGCTGTATAGAAACCGGGAATGTTCTCTTAATACTGGAATGTTGGCAGGATGTCCACCCGGCGCTTGTCAGTATCCCAGTGAAATGGGAATACAGCTCGCCGTATGGACTTTTGTATGCTCTGAATCCGCCGGATGATGTTATGCAGTTTGAAAACAATGGTGCCTGACACAATAAATATTCTTTCCGGAATTCTTGCAGAGATGGGAGACATTTCGAGATTTGATGATGTTAAGGAAATACAAAAATTAAGCGGATTAGGTCTTGTAGCATGTAGCTCAGGAAAGCATAAGGGAGAGACCAAAATCAGTCACAGAGGACGCAAACGACTCAGATACTGGTTATTCCAGGCGGCAAAGTCAGCAGTGGCTCATGCGGAGGAAGTTAAAGAACTCCATGTGTACTACACGACACGCCCTGACAATCCGCTGAAAAAGATGCAGTCACTGATTGTGATAGCCTGCAAGCTTTTGAGAATCGTTTATACGATTCTGAAGAAGGGAACGGTCTATGATCCGAAGAAGATGCTGATGGACATCAGGCGGCCGGAAAAGAAGGAAGCGATTGCAGCATAAGACAATCGACAGCATTATTTATTCCAGAGCCTTGCCGGGTTGCGGATGATTCCGAAATCGGGCAGGGTTCTGGAAAGAAACCCGATAACGATGGAGTGCAACAAGCACTGCATCAGCACAATGACCAGCAGGTAACGAAACAAGGGAAGCGTCCACGGAATATCCGTACCCTGCGGAAAGGGCAGGTCAGTAAAATCAAAATATAAACAAGAGCTGTAGCCGGCAGTAGTTCACTCCGTAGGGCAATGACCCTGTTAGAAAGCTTAGCGGGCACTCGGTGTATGAGCAGGTGGGACGAAGGAAGTTGGTACACGATACCATTAGACACGGAAGGTTCACCATCATAGTTAACAGAGGATTTATAGCCTTTATAAAGCAAAACAAAGGGACGCTTTATAAACTGCACCCTCTTCTAACTATTCAGTACAAGATACAATGACTGTCATACACTTGTGGCTCTGTTTTATGAGGTAAATATTTAAAGAAAAGCCTGAAAAATCAGTGATTTAGGGCTTGACATTATAGGAGACTTCCTGTATAATGAAAAGGGAACTTTGACATATCTTTTCGGTTTACGAAAAAGATCACAGTCGTCAAGTCCGAAAAAGATGCCTATAAGCATGTGCTTAAGGCGATGAAAAAGCGTGATTACAGCACTAGCTATTGTGCGGACGGAGCGGTGTATTACGAGACATTTGTACTCGCATTGCAGCATCATCCGGAGTACAATTATAGTCTGGTCATCTGGAAGAGTACCGATGGAACATTTGATTACCGGGCAGGTAATGACCTGAGTGCGGCGCAGATCACGGGTAAAATAAAACAGGCGAATGCAAAGGCGAACGCGATTATTCCCCGGATTATCAGGGACGGAATGACGCGCAAACAGAAGTTGCGTGCGATCCACAATTATCTCGTGAAAAACTGTGTCTACGATGAGAACGCGCGCAGATACGGATATGATGATGCCTATACCGCATATGGTTGTCTGATTGAGAAAAAGGCGGTATGTCAGGGCTATGCAGGTGTTTTTAACCTGCTTGCCGCAAAAGCCGGCATCTGTTCGATCGCCGTTCCGGGTGAAGCCGGTGGCGGATCACATGCGTGGAATTATGTGAAAGACGGAAGCAGCTACCGCTATATTGATGTGACCTGGGATGATCCGGTGCAGGATCAGGGTGCGAAGGCTGCCGTGAAATAGACTTATTTTTACTTGACACAGGCACAATTTGAACTGACCCACACATGGGATAAGGTAGAGAATGCTTTATAGAGTCGGCGGAAATTTATTTACGGGAATACATAACAGATGAAAGGGAGGATACTACTTATGAAAAAACAGCTTACAGCACTTGTTTTATGTATTTGTATGGTATTGTCGGTGCTGCCATTTTCAAGCACACAGGCAGCTGCAGAGGAGACGAGCAGTGTTGGCACAAGCAATATTAGCATCGGAGACTATATCAGGCTGGGAAACTATAACGGGCAGCCAATCTTATGGCGCTGCGTCGATGTTGATGAGATGGGACCGCTCATGCTCTCCGATCAGGTGCTGGCAACGATGGCTTATGATGCCAAAACAAGTGAAAACAGCGCTACGCGTTCGCACAGCCGTAACCTAAAGCGTGGGACATATGGCTCAAATCAATGGCGTGACAGCAATATGCGTTCCTGGCTGAATTCCAAGGCGGAAGCCGGGAAGGTAGAATGGCTTTGCGGAAACCCTCCAAAGAGTGGCTTTGTAGGAGAGAATCCATATGACCAGGCAGCAGGCTTTTTAAACGGCTTTAAGGAGGACGAGATCGCAGCGATTAAAACGGTAACCCAGCGTTCGATCGTATCCCATCCGGAATATAATGCGGGAATGATCGAAGGCCAGGGGGCAGATCTGCCTTATGACACAAATATAGAAGCAGCCGCTAACGGATTTGATCAGGCCTATTATGAGAACGTTACGGATAAAGTATTCTTAATGGATGTAAAGCAGATAAACAAAGTCTATCAAAATAACAGCCAGCTTGGAGACAGTTATCATATTGCTTATAAGGGTGGCGTGAGGTGGCCTTACTGGCTGCGGACTCCGGTGACGGATTGCAACCACGATATGCGCTATGTGGAGACGGATGGAAGAATAGACAGAAACGCTCCGTATTTAGGCTTTTATGGTGTCCGTCCGGCGTTTTATCTTGATACGCAATATTATCAGGTGACTGGTGGAGACGGTACAGCTGATTCCCCTTACCGCGGTGCAGCCGTAAATAAACCGGAGGAGAACTTTACAGTTTCCGGAGATGGACCAACACCGGGGCAGGAGTGGGATGTTTCGCTTGACAAGAGTATACAGTTATATCTTGGACCGAATTATTCCAAGAGCAAGAAATACGAATCTGCCACGATACCTATCCAGGTCATCCAGAAGACGCGCAGCGATAATGAGAATATGGTTGTCGTCATCTGCGGTGAAGGTTACACAAAAGGCGAGCAGCAAAAATTTGTTGCAGCTGCCAAACGGTTATGGGAAGGCGCGATGCAGTATGAGCCATATAAGACGTACAAGGATCGCTTCAATGTATATGCATTATGTACGGCATCGGATAAAACGTACAGTGCCATTGATGGATATGACAGTACATTTTTCGATGTATGGGGAAAGAATATATCCGTGAATGGAAGTCAGTGGAAGAACCATATTTTTGAACGGTGTATCGGACCGGCGTTTATCGAGAAAGTGCATGATGCCCATATTCCGCAGCAGGCAGATCCGAATGTAGATTGGGATTTTGAAAAGTATAAATATGTACATGACTACATCAGCCAGTTCGTACTTCTGGTCAATTCTGCAAATGATTTTGGCGGGGCATTCAACGATCTTGATTACGGATTCCATTATATTGTCAGCCCTGCATACAGCCAGCGTGCAGTCGAAACGCTTACGCATGAGCTTGGTCATGGTCTGTTATGGCTTGGAGACGAGTACAACAGCGGATCTTTTATGGGAGAAGCGTCTGAAAAAACTTCGCTAAACAGAACGGGGATCAGTGATCCTGAACAGGTAAAATGGAGACAGCTGCTTGGCTTCCGGAAGACATACAGTGTTCCTCATACAGATTATGATACGGATAAGATTTATAATTCCAGCCGTGAATGTATGATGCGCCAGACCTGGAATGGTTTCTGCGAGGTATGTAAGCTGCAGGGAAATAAGCGGATGCGCCAGCTGGTCACAGAGGGTCCGGATCTGTATGTGGCAGAACCGGAAGTGACAAAGCGCACAGATGCATATACGAAGCTTTCAGATTTTAGTGATGCAACCGGTTGGGGTTATACAAAATTTGACGCAGACAAAAAGACACGCCTTTTGACAGGGGCAGATAAAATTACTTTCCAACCGACAGAGATGAAGGGGCAGAAGATTGAGCTGCGTACAATCGTGCAGAACCTTTCCGATACAAAGCTCAGTCAGGTGACATTACAGGTATGGGTAAACCATGCTGACGGAACCATTGCTACTGCTGATGGTCAGCCTGTAGCAGCGTCAGAAACGTTCAAGATTCCGCTTTGGACGGAAAAGGGCAATTTCCGCCCGAAGGGAACGTTGGAATATCATGGAAGCGATTTTAATTCCGGTTTGAAAAATTGTTCCCTCTTATATACCATCCCGTCCAATGCAGATCTGCGAACCGGTGACACGGTCGGATATGCAGTGAGGGATGAGCAGGGAACTGTTCTTGCTTACGAAGGAACGCTTCCAAACAAAGGTCAGGATATCTTGCCGGCACCGGAGCCTGCAAAGAGTTATACAGTTACTTTTTGTTATAATGACGGAAGAGAAAATACAACAAAAACGACCGGAATCAATGGAAAACTCGGTGATCTTCCGGCACCGGCCCGTGAAGGATATGTGTTTGACGGATGGTATACGACAGGTGGTGAGAAAGTTGATTTGACAAGAGTATATAGCAGCAATACGGTGTTGTATGCAAGATGGAGTGAATATATCGCACCGTCACCGAATGTTAAGAAAGCTCCGGTCATTCTGCTGGCGACAAGCCCGGATACAGTGACCGAAGGAGAACAGGTCATGTTAAGTGTCAGCGAAACCTCAGGATTTGGTGTGGATTTAAGCGGAGTAACTTACACGGCAGATCCTTCGCTGCCGATATCCGGCACAGGGGAGGCTCAGACGATCCGGCTCGATCAAGCTGGTACTTATACATTTACTGCTCATTATTCCGGTGATAATGAGAAATATCTTGCGGCCGACAGTAATCGTGTTACCGTAACCGTAACGAAAAAAGCGGATGTCAGCGGAGGAACAACGTCAGGAGGTGGATCATCGTCAGGAGGCGGTTCCACGGCAGGAGGCGGATCTTCAGCAGGAGGCGGATCTTCAGCAGGGGGCGGATCCTCGTCAGGAGGCGGTGCAGCAGCAGGAGGTGCCACCGCGGGAGGCGGCGCAGCTAACGGAAATGCATCTGCAACAACTACGCCGGACATCAAGGATTCGGATGGAACGACTGTTGCCATAGTGAACGGTAAAAAAGGAATGATCACAGCAGAAGTGCAGCTTAGTGAAAAGGCGATCGCAAATGCTGAAAAATCAGGTGAAGCAGTTAAACTTCCGGTTGAAGTAAAGGCAGGTAAAAATATAAAAGCTGCATCCACTGTGACCATCAATCTACCGGAGGGTGCAGGGAAAACGAAAGTGAAGATTCCGGTAAAAAATATGACCGTAGGTACAGTCGCAGTGCTTGTCAATGCCGATGGCACTGAGAAAATTGTGAAGAAATCAGTGGCTGCAAAAGATGGAGTTCAGCTGATCGTGGACGAAGACACTACAGTGAAGCTCGTAGATAAGGCGAAAAACTTTAAGGATACAAAAAAACATTGGGCGAAGGATTCCATTGATTTTGTAAGTGCACGCGGGCTGATGAATGGAAAGAGCAGTACGGCTTTTGCACCGGAAGCAAAAATTACCCGGGCACGGCTATGGACGATTCTCGCACGATGGGAAGACGTAGATCTGACAGGTGGAAAGAAGTGGTACAGCAAAGCACGTGCATGGGCTAAAAACCAGGGAATTTCGGATGGCAGCAGACCAAATGCTGCGATAACGAGAGCCGAGGCGATCACAATGCTATGGCGTGCGCAAGGAAAACCGGCAGCAGAGCAAGAGACAGCTTTTAAAGATGTTTCTTCTGATGAATACTACGCACAGGCAGTGGCGTGGGCCAAAGAGAAGGGTATCGCACAAGCGAATAGCAAAGGACGATTCAATCCGGATGCTGCCTGTACAAGAGCGGAAATAGCCGCATTCCTGTATCGGATGTCGTTGAGTGAATAAACGGTTTACATGTACCATCTGGTATAAAGATAGCAGGAAGGAGATACCTGATTTGAAAAGAACTGCAAAAATCATTTTGACAGGAGTCTGCCTCGGCTTGATTTTACATTGATTTAATCAAAAAAGAAAAATGGACGATACAGAGAAATCTGTATCGTTTATTTTTCGTCTTTTTTAATTTATAGGAAAGTTCTAACTTTGGGATAGCTAGATATGAAAAGGGCCCGCAATTTAGCGGGCACGACAAGTAAACGATAGGTTTTAGAAGATATAGAAGCCTTCAGCTCCAGGAAAGTCTTCACCAAACTCATCGTCTTCATTTAAGAAGTAATCCATATCAAGCAAATCATCCTCACTCATGTGGCGGATGTCATCAGCAGTCATGCCTTCAGGTGGATTCTGTATGTACTTGTTTCTGATTTCATCTGAACGTTTTGACATAGTATTTTCCTCCGTTTTTTACATTCTATCACAGAGGAAGGTGTGATGTATATATTTATGCTGATGAAGTATATGAGAGCCTGCCCATAGCGTTACTGTTCAGACCATTGTAAAAACTGACGAAATTTAAAAAAATATATTTGTGG
>ENA-OZKB01001259-OZKB01001259.1-human-gut-metagenome-genome-assembly--contig:-NODE-1259-length-11615-cov-4.203028_pt1 | contig 11615 bp, 9 predicted proteins | sample MGYA00244821_ERZ653753 | MGnify/ENA primary metagenome ERZ653753 (study PRJEB26926, sample SAMN06165256) | human gut metagenome | biome: ENVO:00009003; feature: ENVO:2100002; material: ENVO:00002003...
GAGATTGCCTCTTGTCTCGTGGGCTCGGAGATGTGTATAAGAGACAGCTATAAACATTTTAATGTCAAAAAATGAAAAAAATATGCAAAAATACAATGCAAAATTGACGATATTATGATTTGGTGATAAGATGAATATAACAGAAAGGAGGCGGCCTATGTTTGTTCAGTTTTCTGTAAAAAATCATAAATCCATAAAAGAAAAGGCAACGATCAGTATGTCAGCAACAAAAGATAAGTCCCTTCAGGAATGTTTGATTTCACCGGATAAAAAAAGAAATCTTGTTCCGGTTATGGCTGTTTACGGTGCAAATGCCGCTGGGAAGAGTAATGTTCTGCATGCTTTATTCCGAATGAGAGATATGGTATGCGGAAAATATGCAAAGCTGTTAAAAGGAGAAACACTGCCGCAGGAACCTTTTGCATTTGTAGAGGAGGAATTTCCACCTACAGAATTTGAGATTATTTACTATTATAAAGGTATTAAATATGCATACGGATATACCTTTGATAAGAAGCAAATTTTGACAGAGTATCTTTATCACTGGCCGCGGGGAAGAGAGGCGCTGATTTTTTCAAGGAATGGAGAAAACTATGAATTTCGGGACAATATACCGGAACAGATGACTTTGGCTGGAAGAACTCCGGGAAATCGTCTGTACTTGGTTACGTCTAATGAATGGAATTGTGCACAGACAGAAAAGGCTTACCTATGGTTTCAACAAGGAATTTACGGGGAAGTTTCCGGAGAAATGGATTTAGAGCAGACACTGCAGACTATGCAGAGAGGAGAGGTGCAGAAACGGGAAATATTAAAAGAAATACTGCTGGCAGATTTAGGGATTACAGATGTAGTCATTACCGGAACGAAAAAAGAACCGGAGATTTCCACTGTTCATTGCCTTACAGATAAAGAGGGAAAAAAGCGTCATTATACGCTGGAATTGCAGCAGGAATCTATGGGGACACAGCGTTTTTTTGCACGTATTGGATTCTGGCTGGAGGCGTTGGAGAAAGGGGCAGTGATTTTGGCAGATGAAATTGAGGCCAGCATGCATCCTCTTCTCACCAGACATTTGATTGAAATGATACAAAATCCGCAAATCAACATACATCATGCACAGCTTATTTTCACAACACATGATATGGGATTATTAGATTTGACCTTGCTTAGAAGAGACCAGATATGGTTTGCAGAAAAAGATGAAAATACAATGCAGACGGAAATTTACGCCCTGACAGATTTTTCACCACGCAAAGGGGAAAATATTTCAAAAGGTTATTTGCAGGGGCGTTATGGGGCAATTCCCTTTATTGGCGGAGGTGAGGATTTGTGGGACGAATAAAAGAACTAAAACGTGAAAAGGGAAAAAGAAAGAGAAATCCGGTTGTGTATCTGGTATGTGAAGGGGAAGAAACAGAAATTCGCTATTTTAAACGTTTTCGGACAAGAGGATGCCATATAGATATTATACCGATTACTTCACAGTATAAAGCAGCAGATAAGCTGGTGCAGAAAGCCAGGGCAACCATGGGGCATAATCATTCTTATTACCCAGACGAGGGGGATGTCATCTGGTGTGTGTTTGACCGAGACGATAATACGGACGAAATGTTAAGAAGAGCCAGGCAGTTGGCAGAAAGGGAGGGATACCGCCTGGCTTATTCCAATCCGGCTTTTGAATTATGGTATTTGCTTCATTTTCATAATCAAACTTCACCTATACAGGACTGTCAGACGGTTATTCGCCAACTGAAACAAAAAGGAAAACTTCCCCAGTATGAAAAAAGTCACGAGGTTTATGACAAATTGCTGCTCTATCAGGAAAATGCTTTACTGCGGGCTAAGAAAAGGTTGGAAACATTAAATGAGAATCATCAGGAAATTATATGCAGAGGAAGCAATCCTGTAACTACGGCAGCAGAACTTGTGGAGTATTTAAACAGCAGGAGATAATTCAGAAGTCCTGTATATTCTTCCGAAATTTCGACGGGGTACATCCCTTTTGCGCCCGAAACACCTTAGTAAAATAATTGGAATCATGAAAACCCACCCGCTGGGCAATTTCCGTTATGGTATAACTGGTGTTCCCAAGATATTCCACACTCTTTTCAATGCGATACTGCAAAATAAATTCAAACAGAGACATTTTCATATATTTTTTGAACATGCGGGAACACTCGCTTTTACACAGGTGTATGTGCTCAGCAATATCATCCAGAGTCAGAAGCGAAGCATAGTTGTTTTCAATGTAAGATAAAATATCCCGTATTCTTTCATAATTGCGCTTGTCAAAAGGCATTTCTTCTGAAGCAGAGACAGCATGCAGAAACAAAAGCTGCCAGAACTGTTCTAATTTCACTATCATTTCTATTTCAAAAGTGCGGGACTGTTCCGTATTTATCCGAATCATTTCCTCAATACAATGCAAGGCCTCCGCGTGCCAGGACTCTGCGCCATTTAAGTGTATGGCAGGCAGTGAGAAATTTTGCAGCACAGGTTTTACGTATTTTTGGTAAACAATGCTGTTGTCATATCCGTAGATTAATTTGGGGTCAAAGGTAATGGAGGTATATTCGCAGTCCTGATTTTCATACCGGCAGCCCATGTGCAGGGTTCCGGTGTTGCCGAACAGCGCGTCCTTTGGGTGCAGATGATAGGTGTTGTGGTTGACTTTGTAAGTCATTTCTCCCCTGGTAATGTAAGTCAGTTCAATTTCCGGATGCCAGTGCCAGAGGAAGGAACCGGATTCATATTTAGAGAGGCTTTCCTGACTGACCAGAAGGGGAAAAGCATAATTTCCATGTTCTTTTAATTCTTTCTGAAATTGGTTGGTAACAATCTGCATGACAATCTCCCATAAGACAGAATATCTCAATATAATTCTGTTTTTTCTTTCTATGTTACTATAATTAAAATATTTCCGCAATATATTACTGGTTTTGTGCAGTATTTTTATGGCGGCGATTGGTAGGACGGATATAATGGGAAGTAGAAAGCGTCAGGCAATAAAAATGAAGGAGAATGGGATATGCAGATACCAAATGAGATGTTATTAAAAGAAGTGTACGGGGAAACGGAAAAGAGCAGCCAGCGTTTTGAAAAACTGGCGGAAAATTATGAAAAGTGTTTTCAGAGCAGCCAGATGGAATTTTTCTCTGCGCCGGGAAGAACAGAGATTGTGGGAAACCATACAGACCATAACGGAGGAAAAGTCATAGCAGCCAGCATCAATATGGATACCATCGGCGCCGCGTTTCCCAATGACAGCAAGATTGTGGAAATTGTCAGCGAAGGCTATGAAAAGCGCGTAGTGATTGATGTGACACAAGTGGATAAAGTGCCCAAAAACCATGGAACGGTTTCCCTGGTTGCGGGAATGATAAAAGCAGTGCAGGAATTTGGATTTCAGATTTCCGGTTTCCGGGCTTATATTTCCACAGAGGTTATCAGTTCAGCCGGTGTCAGCTCTTCCGCATCTTTTGAAATGTTATTGTGTTCTATGATAAATTATTTTTTCAATGATGGAAAATTGGATTACACCAGTTATGCGAAAATCGGCCAATATGCAGAAAACCACTACTGGGACAAGGCTTCCGGACTTATGGACCAGATGGCCTGTGCTGTTGGCGGCCCGATTTTGCTGGATTTTTCTGAAGATGTGTCTTATGAAAAGCTGAATTTTGGCTTTGAAGATTTCGGATACCGACTGGTGATTGTAAATACAGGGAAAGGACATGCAGATTTAAGTCAGGAGTACAGTGACGTTCCGGCAGAGATGAAGGAAATTGCCAAGCGTCTGGGGGTATCCAGACTGGCGGAAAGCGACATGGAAACCCTTATGGAAAAACTGCCGGAAATTCTGGAAGACTGCGAAAACGACAGAGGAATTCTGAGAGCTTTTCATTTCTTTACAGAAAACGACAGAGTAAATCAGGCGGCAGAAGCCATTGCCAAAGGAGACGGTGAAAAACTGTTAAAGATTCTGGAAGAATCCGGCAGGTCTTCCTGGGAACTTCTGCAGAATTGCTGCTCTCTGTCCAACTATAAAGAGCAGAAAATTACGCTGTATCTGGCTTTGACTGAATTTTTCCTGAAAAAAGTCAAAGACGGATGCTGCAGAGTTCATGGCGGCGGATTTGCGGGAGTGATTATGAGTATTGTTGCGGAAAAAGATGTAGAGGCATATGTACAGTATCTCTCCAAGTTTATGAATAAGGAGAATATTTATCCGCTGCGTATTCGGAAATATGGGGCTGTGCATTTAGAAAAATAAAGGAACGAAATGAAATTTAGAGGCTGTTGTATTCTGTTTTATATGGATACAACAGCCTTTTAATATCTATCAAATTGTGTTTAAGGCAAGAGAATGTCTGCTGAATGGTGTATTGATATCACAAGTTTATGATTCACGGGATATGGTTTAAAAGTTAAAGAACCAGGAAATCGTAGGTTTTTGAAGTGATGAAAGAAGAAAGTATAAATAGTTATGAGACAGGGATTCTTTACATTTGAGGATTGTGGAAGCGTGGAAGATTTGCTTTAATGAAAGTACGGCAGGCAGACAAAGAAAATGCCTGAACATGAATAAAAAAGTGAAAAAGGAGGAGTACATTGTTATGAAAAAAAGAACAATGAAGCTAACAGCACTGATGTTGACAACAGCCATGACAGCAGGACTGCTGACTGGATGTGGGAGCAGCGGTGAAGACAAAAAAGAAAAAGAAGGAAGCAGAAGCAGTGACAAGACGATTAATATTCTGTTTCAAGGAGCAAAACAGGACGGATGGGACGCTATCTATGAAAAATACCTGGAAGAAACAAAGGACACCCTGGGTATTGAATTAAACATTACCTGGGTAGAACAGGCGGATTATAAAGAAAAGCTGAATCTTACTATGATGGGTGGAGATGAATATGATTTGGTATTTGATGCTCCATGGTGTCATTTAAAAGAAATGGCAGCTGATGAGTATTATGCAGACTTGTCCGAATATTTTAATAATGATGAATATCCTGGATTAAAAGCTGCCTTTTCTCCGGAGGTTATGGAGAACAACAAATGGTATGGACAGATGTGCTACATTCCTTTGATGCGTACCTATGGAAATGGTATTCCGGCAGTACATTACAGAAAAGACTGGGCAAAAGAGTGGGGAATCGGAACAGATGGACAGATTAATAGTATGGAAGAGCTGACTGCCTACTGGGATAAAGCAAAAGAACATGATATTTTACCTCTGTCTGTAACGGATACAAGAGGTTTCTATGAATTACTTTCCTATGACAGAGATTTAGCAGAAAACGGAATACAGTCCTGGGTAGTAGGGGATTTGGTGACTTATGTATACATTAAAGATAATAAAGTAGAGGCTATGGCCGTAGAAGGTTCAGGAGATGAAGCATTCAAAGACTTCCCGGAACCTTATAACAGAGACTTCGGTGTGGACAGGTTTGAAACTTTTGCACAGTGGCAGAAAGCCGGCTATATCAGTCAGGATTCTATGACAACAAAAGATGATTTAACACCATTTTATGCAGGTGAGTCTGCTTCCGTAGTAAAAACCTTAGATGATACAGAAAAGATTATCAATAACTTTAAGCAGTACTCACCAGAGGCTGAATACGGATTCTTTGTATATGCAGAAAAAGCAAGAAATATGCAGGAAGGTGCAATGACTACAACTTATACATCGAACAATGGATTGTGTGTTCCTGCAAGTTCCAAAAAGATTGATACAGTTATGAAATTTCTGGACTGGATGTTTGCAGATGCAGCAAATCATGATTTATTTGAACTTGGTATTGAAGGAACAGACTGGAAGGCAGTAGGGGAAGATCAGTACGAAAGTATCAGTGGCTATGCAGACAGCTTCCCAGGCTATGCGTTTACATGGAACCCCAATTATGTAAAATATTCATCCATTTTACCGGAAGAAGTATTAGAATACAAAAAGTGGGGACAGTTGGAAAGCAGTTTCCAGAGAGCACCGGTTTGTGGATTTAACTTTGATACTTCAGATGTAGACCTGTCTACTACAATTGCACAGGTAAAAACGGTGACAGGCAAAGTGAAAACAACAAAACTTCATGGTATTTTAAATGACGGAACTCAGGAATATGACTCTGCAAAAGATATGATGAAAGCAAATGTAGACGAAGCAATGAAGAGTGGCGGAGAAGATATCTTAAAAGCATTGGAAACACAGTTAAATGATTATATGAAAGAAAATCCGCAGCAGTAAACAAAACAAGCCTGTCCGGTGATGTTCACTGGACAGGCACTTTTTATCTGGAGATGGAGGAAGATGGCATGAAAGAAAGGGAAAAGCTAGAGAAATTGATTGCACAGGCTGGAGAACTTCTGGAAAAGGAGGGCATGTGGCATACGAATGCTGATAACCAGGCTTTGGAGGATATGGTTTTGCAGGCAAGAAAGGCTTTGGAAGGAAAAGGAAGGCCGCCTCACAGTTATAGCCGTGCATTTATGAAGCCACAGAGATCGGAGGAACAGATGCAGTTTGCGGCAAAACGTTACACGATGGCGCCTACTTATCTGGAACATGGAGTGTGGAGCTATTATGGGCTGGAAGAAGCCATCCGATGGTACCGGGAGAAGCCCCGGGAATACCGGAAGGAAGAGTTTCTGCTTCAGGCAAAGGAAGTACTGAAAAAGAATGAAAAGAGAAAAGAAGGAATTGGAGCATTTGACCAGAAGTGTATACGTGAGCTGAAAGAAGTTCTGGAGGTTTTGGAACAATCAGAGGAAAAAGAGAATGCAGGTTTGCTGGTACAATGCTGGAACAAACTGTATGAAGTACAATTGTCCAGAAGATATCGTTCGGATATGGATTCTGAAGACAGACTTTTTCTGGGCAAAGAAGAGCTTGAAAAGCTGAGAGAGCAGATTCGGGAAGAGGGACTTATCAGGGAGCAGTATAGAGAGATTCAGGCAAAAGCAGAGGAATTATCTTTAGAAGAAGTCCAAAAGCGGTATAAATATTTACATGTACCGGCAGACTATGAGGAGCTGAATAAAGTCTATGATTTGTGGTCCCCTACACCTTCCAACATTAACTTTACAGTTCCCAAGGACACTGCTTTCGGAGTCCTTCGTTTCATCCTCCCATCCTGTGAAAATGAAGAACAGGGGCTAGGGCATGTATGGATTGATGATGTGCAGCTTCAGGCCGCAGATGGGGAATTTTTCTTCCCAAGAAATGGGGGATTTGAAGAAACAGGAGATGAGGAAGATAAGCCCCGTTACTGGAAAGCTGAGAAGAAAAGCGGAAATCCCCGTTTCTTAAGAGAACAACGTCCTCACTTTAGGGGCAGGGAAAGGTATAGTGTCTATCTGGAAAATCCAGACAAAGATGCGGAAGGTATGTGGAAATATGAGGAAAACATTCCTTTTGCAGCAGGAGAAATTTATACTTTGAAATTCTCTGCCAAGATAGATGGAAAATTTCAGAAAGGGGTCCTGGCAGAAATCTTTTTTTACGATAAAGAAGGTAAGGAGACAGGCGCATTTCAAAAATATTTTAATAAGAAGTCCTGGATACCGTGTGGCGACTATAATTTACGTATGCAGTGTGATGCAATCTGCTATGCAATGACGGGAAATGAAGCTTATGCAAGAAAAACAAAATATGAAATCCTGCACTTTATGGATGATTTTCTGCAGGGAACAGAATACTGGCTGAGAGAAAATGAAAGGCCGGAGGGAAGCGATGCTTATGGAGCTGTCCAGGGAGGAAGAAATCTGTCTTCTATTGCTGCATCTTATGCTTTCATACGGGAAGCACAGGTCTTTACAAAAGAGGAGAAAGAGCTTTTTTTTGCCATGCTGGATTATTTCCTGCGCTACATGATGGATAAAAGAAACCGGAGTCTGTTAAGCCTTCAGGCCGCCCAGGCAGGCTGCAGCAACTGGCAGATGGATATGTGTATCGGGGTGGCGTTTATTATGTTTGCAGTGCCAGATTATCCGGAACGAAAAGCCTGGATTGTCAATGCAGTGAGGGTTATTAAAGGAATGCTGGTGTGTACTGTGAATGAAGATGGTTCCTGGCCGGAGTCTTTGCGCTACCATCATGCGGCTCTGGAACGGTTAGCGCAGTTTGCATCAGTGCTGTACCGGCAGACAGGGGAAAACTGGTTTCAGGATAAACTGCTGAAGGGAATGTTTACATATTCAGCAGATATGCAGACTCCTGCCTATGCCTATTTTGACAACAAAATAGGAACCCCTCCTTTTGGAGACCATGCACTTTCAGGCGGAGCAGAATATGCCTGTCAGGGATTGTACTGTAAAATCATAGCAAAAGAAGATAAAAGGCTTGCAGATAAGATGTATACCGTATGGTGCAAAGCAGGAAAGCCGGTGAAAAAACTCTGGGGAGAGGGAATTACTTTGGAAAACTTACTGTATCCCTGGAATGAGTACCAGGTAGACGCAGATTTTCGTCTGCAGTTGGGTACAGAAACCGGATATCCCCAAAGTGGTATTTACCTTTTTAGAAATGTATACGAAGAAGGAAAAGAGAGTTTCAGCGCTATTATGAGTTCTCCAAAACCCATTGGTCATGGGCACAGAGACCAGGGCAGCTTTATCATCTACAAAGACAATGTGCCGGTGATTATGGACAGCGGAATGGAAGGATATTTCGATGCCAGCACACAGTGGCATCTCTGTTCCTACTCTCATGCGGTGATGCAGTTTGGAGCAGAGCCTTTGCCGGAAGATACAGAGGAAGAAGGAACTATCAATTTGAGTCCGGGACTGTACAGCAGGAAGAGAGGTTGGTGGGATACACCAAGGCAAAGCCGTGTAAAGAAAGTCTTTACGAGGGAAAAAGAAGAATACGTTGTCATAGAAATTGATAATCCAGGTGGAAAAGGGATACAGACACGTATTTTTTATCATGACAGAATAAAAGATATTTATGTTGTCCAAGATCAAGTTACAGATTTTGACGGACAGTTATTATTTTCTCTGCCTACGGTTATGACAGAAAATCAGATAGAAGGCAATGTAATCAGAGGAAAGGGAACTTTCGGCGTAAATCTACAGACGGTGTTCCTCACAAAGACAGAACGGATATGGGTGGAAACCGGAAGGAGCACAGACATCTTTCCACATGAGGGGGGACTTCCTATGCTGTCCTATATTAGAGCCCAGGCTAAGGATGGCTTTTGTGTAGTGTTGTGTCCGGGAGATGGCAACGTCATAAAAGAAGCAGCCATCACAGAGGAAGGCTGCATTAGAATTTCATATGAGAGCGGGGAAGAGGGAAAAATTACTCTTCCGAAAAACGAATCTGTTTTTTAAAACCGCCTTTATTTTTGGCCAGGCTGCCCGGTGTAAATTCCTCACCGGGCAGATATTTTTTGAAAATCTTGTTTAAAATGTAAGACTGCAGAAAAATGGGCAGTGCAATGCCGAATACTATCAGCGGGAGAAATTTAAACAAAATAACCAGGGGCAGAACCAGATTTAATATCAAAAGGCATAGAGACCAATGGAGATTCTGGGCAGTTATCATAAGAGCTGTAGAGAAGGTCCCACGGGCAGTATTCTGAAATTGTGCAGTAAGTGGCAGCAGATAAACGGCGGCCAGGGAAAAGCATAGTAAGAAACCGAGAATCAGGAAGGCAAAAAGCCTTACCATTGCAATGGGACTTTTCCCAAAGAAAAAGAAGTCTGCACCACAAACTATGGTGACAACCATAATTAAAAAAAAGAATATGGTGGAGTTTTTAAAACTACTTTTAAAGGCGTGGAAGAAGTCACGGGTAAGATAGCCCTCTTCATTTCTGGCAAGGCGCATGGTGGTGTAATACAGGGCGGCAGTAGAGGCTCCCATAGTGACCAAGGGAAGACTGAAAACAATCCAGAGAATGTTCAGCCAGAGCAGCTTTAAAAGTTTCACAGTAAATTGTGTAAATGGGTTGCTGTAAGAAAAAATAGAATTCAAAATAATCCCTCCTCGTGATTTTTGAGTACGTTCTCTTATCGATGCTCTTATTATAAGAGAGAGAAGGGAAAGGAACAAGGGAATTGGTATTTTTCAAAGCAAAGCTGTAAAAAACACACCTTAAAAGCACTGTTTTTGAGGGATTCAAGAAAGTCTTAATAGTAACGGAAGTATAGGTTCATTAGTTTTTGGGATTTTAAATGCTAGAAAAAACTGGTACGCTCACAAGGTCAAATACCTGAACGGGTGAAAAATATAGAAAAGAAAAGGAGATATGAAAATGTTTAAAAATCTGCGTTTTGATCTAAAGCGTAACAAATTTCTTTTACTGTTGTGTGTACCAGCAGTGATTTGGTTCTGTATTTTCTGCTATGCGCCATTATGTGGTCTTGTTGTGGCATTTCAGAAATATAGTCCGGCAAAGGGGGTTCTGGGAAGTGAATTTGTAGGGCTGAAAAACTTTAAGTTCTTTTTTGGTTCTCAGTCCTTTTTTCAAGTAACATTTAATACCCTGTTCCTGAATGCCCTTTTTATTCTTGCAACCATGGTCTGCTCCATTTTGATTGCCTTAGCAATTTCCGAAGTGACAAATAAATGGTTCAAGAAAATTACACAATCTGTAGTTATTTTACCACACTTTATTTCCTGGACAGTTGTGGCACTTTTGATGGAAGCCTTTTTAAAGACAGATGGCGGTATCATTAATCAGGTTTTGGAAGCTCTGGGGGCATCACCAATTGCTTTTTACCAGGATCCCAAAATATGGCCGGCGCTTCTGACATTTCTCCGCATCTGGCAGGGAGCTGGGTATGGTTCTATTGTATACCTGGCAGCGATTACCGGATTAGATCAGGAAATGTTCGAGGCTGCAAGAGTAGATGGAGCTACCCGCTTACAATGTATCCGATATCTGACATTGCCTCTTTTAAAGACTACAGCCGTACTTCTCCTTATTATGAGTGTAGGTAAGATTTTTAATGGTGATTTCGGTATGATTTATGCTTTGGTAGGAAATAATTCTGTACTTTATCCAACCACAGATGTTATTGATACATATGTGTACCGGCAGTTGGTGGAAGCGAATAATATGGGAATGTCTTCAGCAGTAGGACTTTACCAGTCGATTATGGGATTCATTATGGTTATGATTACCAATTTCATTGCGAAAAAAGCGGATCCGGATTCCGCATTGTTCTAAAAAAGGAGGAGAAAGAGAGATGTCAAAGATAAAGCGTTCCAAAAGTGATAAAGCCTTAAATGCTGCTTTTTATATTTTTATTTCTATATTTGCAATTATGTGCCTCATTCCTTTTTTGGTGGTACTTGGCTCTTCATTTACAGATGAAGTAACGCTGATAAAAGAGGGATACAACATAATTCCTAGAAAATTTTCCGTGGCTTCTTATAAAATGGTGGCAGAGGCATCTGATATTTTACAGTCTTATAAGGTGACAATTTTTATAACCGTTGTAGGAACGATTTTCTCTATGCTTTTTACCTGTAGTATTTCTTATGCCATGAGTGTAAAGAAGCTGGCTATCCGTGGCGGACTGGCTATGTTTGTTTATTTTACTATGCTGTTTAACGGTGGTCTGGCTGTCTCTTATACACATCTGACGCTGCCGACGACTTAATAGG
>ENA-OZKB01001274-OZKB01001274.1-human-gut-metagenome-genome-assembly--contig:-NODE-1274-length-11504-cov-8.364049_pt1 | contig 11504 bp, 10 predicted proteins | sample MGYA00244821_ERZ653753 | MGnify/ENA primary metagenome ERZ653753 (study PRJEB26926, sample SAMN06165256) | human gut metagenome | biome: ENVO:00009003; feature: ENVO:2100002; material: ENVO:00002003...
TACACCTATTAAGTCGTCGGCAGCGTCAGATGTGTATAAGAGACAGGAAGAAGACCATGGCCAACTTTGCGCCCCTTGTGAAGATAACGACGGAGGAATGAGAAAAATGATGACTGTCCGATTGATAGCACATACGCCGGAGCCGGAGAAGGTCGTGGCGGCTGCGGCAAAGCTCTGCTACTCCGACGCCCACATCACCGACCTGCTGGACGGGCTGGATGAGGAAAAGACTGCCCGCTTCCTGACCATGCTCAGCGATTTGGGCCACGCCAGCCCCATTGAGCACGCAAGCTTCACCTTCGGCATCGAGGGCGTCAGCCGTACCCTGCTGGCCCAGATCACCCGCCACCGCATCGCGTCCTTCAGCGTCCAGAGTCAGCGGTACGTCCGTCTGGATGATTTCCGCTACGTCATCCCGCCCGAGATCGAGGCCATCCCCGAGGCAAAGGCGGCGTTCATCGAGAGCATGAACGAGGACGCCAGGCGCTACCTCGACCTCGTGCAGAAGCTGGAAGACGGCCACACCGCCCGCCTCATGGCCGAGGGTCTGCCCGAAAAGCAGGCCCGGGCCAAGGCTTCCAAGCAGGCCAACGAGGACGCCCGCTTCGTGCTGCCCAACGCCTGTGAGACCAAGATGGTGGTGACCATGAACGCCCGCAGCCTGCAGAACTTCTTCCACCTGCGCTGCTGCAGCCGCGCCCAGTGGGAGATACGGCAGCTGGCAGAAGAGATGCTGCGGCTGGTCTACCCGGTGGCACCCCATATCTTCCGCACCGCCGGCCCGGCCTGCGTGTCCGGCCCCTGCCCGGAGGGCAAGATGTGCTGCGGCCGCACCACTGAGGTCCGCGCCCGGTACGCCGCGCTGAAAGGGGAGAAGGCAGAATGAGCAAGGGCAGGCTTCTTGTCATCGAAGGGCTGGACGGCTCCGGCAAGGCCACCCAGGCAAAGCTGCTGGCCGCCCATCTGGCCGAGAGCGGTCGAAGGGTGATGGAGATCACCTTTCCGGACTACGAGAGCGATTCCAGTGCGCTGGTAAAGATGTACCTTTCCGGCCGGTTCGGCGAAAAGCCCGACGACGTCAACCCTTATGCGGCGTCCAGCTTCTATGCGGTGGATAGGTACGCCAGTTATAAGACCAAGTGGGGCAGCTTCTACGAGGCGGGCGGCATCGTCATCGCCGACCGCTACACCACGTCGAACGCGGTGCATCAGTGCTCCAAGCTCCCGCCGGAGCAGTGGGACGATTTCCTCCGCTGGGCCTTTGACTACGAATACAGGCTGCTGGGCCTGCCCGCGCCGGACGCTGTGGTGTACTTACAGGTAGACCCCGCCGTGAGCCAGAAGCTTATGACCGGCCGCTATCATGGCGACGAGAGCAGGAAGGACGTCCACGAAAAGGACATCGAATATCTGGCCCGCAGCCGCCGTGCCGCCGAGTACTGTGCGGCGCATCTGGGCTGGGCCACCGTCCATTGCACGGAAAATGGAGCCATGCGCACCATCGAGGAGATTCAGGCCGAGGTGCGGGCGCTGGCGGAAAAAGAGCTCGGATAACCGCGAAAATGGGAGGGATACTATCGATGTATCGTTTGATGCAGCCGTCGGATGAGGCGGCAGTCGTGGCACTGTGGCAGAAAGAACGCGGCGACAGCGCCGAGTTCATCAAGACTGCTCTGGAAAAGTTCGCCGGGGCGGAAAATATCTACGTCGCTGAGGAAAATGACGAGATAGCCGCTGCGGCGCTGGCGGTCCCCGTCACCCTCAAGGGACGCAGCGGCAGCTACCTCTACGGCCTCTGCGGGCAGGGAAGCCTGATTCTGGCAGGACTCGTGGACTATCTCTGTGCGCAGCAGAAGCTGCGGGGCGCGGGCTTCACCGTGGCCGTTCCGACCGGACAGGAGCAGGCCGCGCTGCTGGAAAACAAGGGCTTCCAGCGGGCTTTTGCCCTCCGCTGCCTGCCCCGGGAGGTGTCCCGCAACCTGTGGAGTCAGGCGGAGTTCGACTCCGTGACGGCCCGCAAGCTCTGTGAGCTGCGGGAGCGCTTCTATCCCGATACCGTCCAGTTCCCGCCGGAGCAGATGGCCGTCGTGCTGACCGACCTCTACGCCCGGGGCGCGACCATCGTGTCCAACGAGAAGGGCTACGGCATCTACTTCCGCCGGGAGGACACCCTCTATTTTGTGGAGCTGATGGCCGAAGACGACCGCTCTGCCGAGGTGCTGATGGAAGCGGCCCGGGAGAAGGAGGTCATCGTGGAGCGCGCCGTCATCACAGTGGGTGCGGCTCAGAACCTTTTCCTCGGCGAAGGCACCCGGCAGGACTACGGCATGATACGGTTCGACGCGGAGCCTTTCGATGTGGAAGAAAGCTATATGCGGCTGATGATGGAAAGCTGAACGGAATGGTAAAGGAGTGTGTACATGGCACACGATGCAAAACATAAAAAAAGCAGAAAAGGCGGCGCAGCGAAAATGATCCTGATCGTGCTGCTGATCCTGGTACTGGCGGCGGGCGGCTGTCTGCTGGCCATCCGAAAAGAGATCAACGGCAGTGCTTCCGCTGGCGAGCCGGTGAGTGTGAGCATCCAGCAGGGCAGCGGCGTGGCAGCCATCGCCCAGAAGCTCAAGACGGCGGGCGTCATCAAGTACCCCCACGTCTTCCGCTGGTATGCAGGCAAGCAGGGCGCGGCAGGCAAGCTCCAATACGGCGAGTTCGACCTCGCCCCCGGCAGCTCCTACGACGACATCATCGAGGCACTTTCCGCCTACGCGAAGGCCGACAGCGTCCGGCTGACCTTCCCCGAGGGTACGACGGCCATCGCCATTGCGAAAAAAATGGAGGATGCCGGGCTGTGCAGCGCCGAAGACTTCCTCAAGGAGGCCAACACCGGCGATTTCAGCCAGTACAGGTTCTGGCAGTACGTCCCCGACGACAAGGACGCCCCGGACCGCTTTCTCAAGTGCGAGGGTTATCTTTTCCCGGATACCTACGATTTCCTGAAGGATGACACCGTCCATCATTACGTTGAGACGTTCTATTCTCACTTCGACAAGCAGATCACCGACGAGATGTATGCCGAGATGGAAAAGCAGGGGATGACCCTCTCCGAGGTGGTCACTCTGGCGTCCTTCGTGCAGGAGGAGGCCGGCAACGATCAGGACGATAATGTGGCGCAGGTGTTCCGCAACCGTCTGGCCGAGGGTTCACCCTACCCCAAACTGCAGAGCAACACGTCCAGCTACGTCCAGAGCGACGCCGACAACAACTACCTCTGGAACTGGGTCGCGCCCTACTACGGCGGCTGGGACAGCATTCCGGAGAACATTCTGGAAGCCTACGACACCTACACCTGCACCGGCCTCTCCGCCGGCCCCATCTCCAACCCCGGCATCGCGGCCATCCGTGCGGCGCTTGCCCCGCAGCCCGACGATGAGGCGAAGGACGCCTATTTCTTTGTCACAGACCTTGCCGGTCACTACTACTACGCCCGCACCTACGCAGACCACCAGAAAAACTGCGATGAGGCGGAAAAAGTCAACAAGAACCTGAAATAAGAAGCGAAGCCCGCAAGCCTGACGGAAAAGGCAGCCGCTGACCGGCCTGCCAATGGCTCGCCCTCTGGGAGAGCTGGCACCGAAGGTGACTGAGAGGGCTAGAGAGGAATATCATGTTACAGATACCGGAACTTCTGGCCCCGGCAGGCGATCTCGAGCGCCTGCGGTATGCCATCAACTACGGCGCGGACGCCGTTTACTGCGCTCTGCCCGAGTTCGGGATGCGCTCTGCACCCACCAACTTCACCCCGGAGCAGCTGAGCGAGGGCGTCATCTATGCCCACGCCCGGGGCCGCAAGGTCTACCTGACCATGAACACCCTGCCCACCAACGAGGAGGCTGACCGTCTGCCGCAGGCCATCAAGGACGCTGCCGCCGCCGGTGTGGACGCCTTCATCGTGGCCGACCTCGGCGTGTTGGACGCCTGCAAGACGTTCGCGCCCGACATCGACGTCCATATGTCCACCCAGACCGGCATCACCAACTGGGCCGCTGCCCGCGCCGCCTACAACATGGGCGCGAAGCGGGTGGTGCTGGCCCGGGAGATGACCCTGCAGGACATCGCCACCCTCCGCGACAAGACCCCGCCGGAGCTGGAAATCGAGGCTTTCGTCCACGGCGCCATGTGCATGAGCGTCTCGGGCCGCTGCCTGCTCTCCAACTACATGGCAGGCCGCGACGCAAACCGCGGCCAGTGCGCCCAGCCCTGCCGCTGGAAGTACTATCTCAGCGAGGAGACCCGCCCGGGCCAGCTCTATGAGATCGGCGAGAACGAAAACGGCAGCTACATCCTGAACGCCAACGATCTGTGTACCGCGCCCTTCCTCGACCTCATCTGCAAGGCAGGCGTGGACAGCCTCAAAATCGAGGGCCGCGCCAAGACGTTCTACTACGTCGCCAGCGTGACGGCGGCCTACCGCCGCGCCCTCGACCAGTATCTGGCCGACCCGATGAACGAGAACTTCGAGCTGCCGGAAGAGGTTTTGGATGAGCTGACCCGCACCAGCCACCGCCACTATTCGCCCGGCTTCTACTTTGGCCGGGAGCAGGCCCGTCAGGCCACCGACAGCGCGACTTACATCCGCGAGTGGGAGTTTGTCGGTACGGTGGACGGCTGGGAGAACGGCGTCGCCAGCTGCCAGCAGCGGGGCAAGTGGAGCCTCGGCGACACGCTGGAAGTGCTCTGCCCAGATGGCCGCAGCATCCCGCTGAACCCCGAGTGGATCAAGAATGAGGCCGGTGAGCTGGTGGAGTCCACGCCCCACGCGATGGAGCGCTATACCATCCCCACCCCGGAGCTGCCGCCGATGAGCCTGCTGCGCCGGAAAGTCTGAGGATCAAAAAGCAAAGCCGCCTGTCGTTCGTTGAACGACAGGCGGCTTTTATCGTTTATTCCGATTATTCCGGCTTGACCTGCAGCTCCTGCTCGCAGTAGATGCAGCGATACTTGCCGTTGGAGCTCAGCTCGAAGATCTGGTCGCACTCTTCCTCGATGGAGGAGATGCAGCGGGGGTTCTTGCACCGCACGATGTTGACCAGACGCTTGGGAGGCTGAGGCTTTTCCTTCTTGACGGCCTTGCCGTTCTCGATGACGGTCACGCTGATGTCGGGGTCGAGATAGGCCAGCACGTCGAGGTTGAGCCAGGAGGCGTCGCCCTCCACCTTGATGATGTCCTTCCGGCCCGACTCTGCCTTGTGGCTGCGGGCGTTCTGGATGAGGGCTACGCTGGAGGTGCGGTTGCCCTTGATGCCCAGCAGGTCCATCAGGCCGATGGCCGTGCCTGCCTTGATATGGTCGATGACGATACCGTTCTGAATTTCATCAATGTTCAGCATCTCAGTTGCCCTCCTTTTCAGCCTTGGGGTCCTTGAGGCCCAGCAGTGTCATGATCAGCGCCATGCGGATGTAGACGGCGTTCTGCACCTGCTCAAAGTAGGCGGCCCGGGGGTCGTCGTCCACGTCCAGCGTGATCTCATTGACGCGGGGCAGGGGATGGAGCACGGCCATGTCAGGCTTGGCAAGGGCCATCTTCTCTTTGGTGAGGATATAGCTGTTCTTCAGACGGACATAGTCTTCCTCGTTGAAGAAACGCTCCTTCTGGACGCGGGTCATGTAGAGGATGTCCAGCTCGGGCATGGACTCCTCGAGGCTGCGGGTCTCCTTGTAGGGGATGTGGTTGGCCTCGAGCACGTCGGTGATGATGTAGTCCGGCACCCGCAGCTCTTCAGGGCTGATGAGGACGAAGCGGATGTTCTCACAGCGCGCCATGGTCTTGATGAGGGAGTGGACGGTGCGGCCAAACTTGAGGTCGCCGCACAGGCCGATGGTCAGGTCGTTCAGACGGCCCTTGCGGCGGCGGATGGTCATCAGGTCGGTCATGGTCTGGGTCGGGTGCTGGTGGCCGCCGTCGCCTGCGTTGATGACAGGGATGCGGGAGTACCGGCTGGCCCGCAGCGGTGCGCCCTCCTTGGGGTGGCGCATGGCCACGATGTCGGCATAGCAGGAGACGACGCGGATGGTGTCGGCCACGCTCTCGCCCTTGGATGCACTGGAGACGGTCTCGCTTGGGAAGCCGAGGACATGTCCGCCGAGGTTCAGCATCGCGGCCTCAAACGAAAGGCGGGTACGGGTGGACGGCTCGTAGAACAGGGTGGCCAGCTTTTTGTGGGCGGCCACGTCCTGATAGGCAGCCGGGTCGGCGCAGATGCGGTCGGCCAGGTCCAGCAGAGAGGCGATCTCCTGCTGACTGAAATCCAACGGATCGATCAGATGACGCATATTTTTTTGTTTCCCTCCGTCAAAGAAGCTTTCGAAGAATCGAGAAGTCGAAGAAGTTCGTGTAGTAGCTCAACGAACGCATGACGGGATGGCAGAGCCGGTTGTAGCATATCTCATCCAGCAGCAGCATGGCCTCGCCCGGGGCCAGACGCATGGCGGCCCGGATGGGCTCGTCGCCGCAGCTGGCCTTGAGGTGGGCCACATTGGAGGCCACCTGCTGGCGGCACTCCCGCTCCAGAACATCGAAGATGTCACCCGACAGGTCGATGCGGGTGTAGTCCCGGTTCCCAAACAGGGCGCGGGGCAGGTAGTCGATGGAGTAGATGACGGGGGTGGTGTCGGCGAGGATGCGCTTCTTGATGCAGATGACATCGTCGCCGGGCTCGATGGCCAGATCACGGGCCAGCTCTTCGCCTGCGCGGACGGGGTAGATCTGGATGCCGTCGGCGTGGGGGTAGCTGCCAAAGCTGCGGATGAGCGGGTAATACTCCAGCTTCTGGTCCAACCGGCTGCGCAGGTTCAGGACACTTCGGTTGACCACTGTGCCGATGCCGCGCACACGCTCGATGTAACCCGCACGCTCCATCTCGCTCAGCGCATCGCGGATGACGGTGCGGCTGACGCCGAGTTCGGCGGCAAGGTCTACCTCGGCGGGCAGACGGTCGGTCTGTGCATAGCGGCCTGTGCGCAGTTCCTCCAGCAGAGCGCTGACGATGCGGTCGCTGATGACAGCACCACCCAAGCGGCTGGAAGGGGATAAGCTGGAATCTCTCATGGTTCGTTTCCTCCGGTACACGGGCAGGGCGGCCCTGCCTGGACTTCCGAAAAAGCTGTGCCTGAGCACAAAAACTCTTTCTGCAAATATTATAGCATAAATTGACAATGATTCAAACGGCATTTATACTGGAATCAGCCGGAAAGTATGATTTTATTTTGGAGGGATAGAGCAAGAATGGAAGTTCTTCTGCACAAAGTGTGCGGCCGGCCCGCAAGCCGCACCATGACCCTGCGCGCTGCCGGGCCGGAGGATGCCGCCGCCTTTTACGCCTTGCAGAACGAGGTGCGGGCCGCGATGCCCCACCCGGAGCAGTTCGTACCCGACACGCTGGAAAACATCGCCCGCTGCCTGAAAGAGGACCTGTGCATCGGCGGGTGGGACGGCGGGCGGCTGGGGGCCTACTTCATCCTGCGGTACTGCGGGCAGGACGCGCACAACTACGCCGCCTTTATGGGCATCCCGCGAGAAGAGTGGGACGGCTGGGCCAACGCCGACAGCGCCATCGTCCACCCCGACTACCGGGGCAACGGTCTGCAGCGGAAGCTGCTGGAAGCGGCGCTTGCCCGGCTCCGCCCGGGCATCGTGGGCATCGGGGCCACCGTCAGCCCGGAAAATCAGTACAGCCTCAACAACGCCCTGGCCAGCGGCTTTGAGATCGTCTGCCGCCGGGAGATGTACGGCGGGTATGACCGGTATCTGCTGGCGAAGAGGCTGTAAAATGATACAGCTCCGCGTTTCTTCGGAAAGGCGGGGCTGTTCTTTTTTTGCTATGCCGGAAAAGTCACACTATTCATGAATCTACGCTGGTATGTCATGAAAAGGACTTGACAAAGATATAGGGGGGGGGGTAAAATGAAAAAAACGGTGACCCTGCAAAAATATAGGAGGTAAAAAAGTATGCGGTTACGGAAAAATATGAAGCGTGCGGCGGCAGTCGCGCTGGCCCTGAGTGTGGCGCTTTCGGCGGCAGCCCCGGCGGCACTGGCAAAGGATTATTATATCGATGACGGTGATATTACGGTGACCGTTACGGAAGAGGGCGACACCTATGTCCGTGTCGGCGAAGCAAAAGACAAAGATGACATCGGAGTGAAAGACGACACGGACGTGGTCATCAAGGGCGGCAAGGACCCAAACAAAACAGCGGGGACCAACTCTGACAGGTCGGCGGACGAGGTCGAAAAACAGAAGCCGGTGGTGGATGCCGAGCCGGGAGAGCCTGCGGAGGAGACCGGCACGGAGCTCGTCGTCTGGCCCGAGAACGTGAACAGCGGGGAAGCCCAGGAAAAGGACGACCCGGAGCCTGAAGAAGGAGAGCCGAAGACACCGGACACGCAGAAGCCTGTCGAGGAGGCCGCAGAGGACGACGATGACATCATGACCTTTGAGAACAACACCGCCGGCACGGTGACAAGGGCTGTGAGCGAAGCGGCGAAGCATATCATTACGATCATCAACAACTACACCAAAAAGGATACGACGGTCACGCTCGAAGATGTGAATATCGATGTGAGCGATAATTATAATGCTGCGATGGAGGTACGAGGCGCAGGCGACACGACCCTGAAGCTGGAGGGGGACAATACCTTGAGAGGTGGACATTTTTGTGCGGGCTTGGAAAAGGATGATGAGTACTCTACCGGAAAACTGACCATCACCGCAGAAGATACAAGCGCCTCTTTGAAGGCGTATGGTGGTGATAATAGTGCGGGCATTGGTGGAGGATCTTATGATAGCACCTCGAAGCTGGAAATTGCAAACGGAAAAATCTATGCAGAAAGTGGTTCCAATATGGGTGCAGGCATTGGCGGCGGCATGCGCGGAAAAGGTGAAGTGACCATTTCCGGCGGGGATGTGACTGCTCATGGAGGGCATACTGCGGCATGTATTGGCGGCGGTTTTAGGGGCTCGGGAGACGTTACCATCCTTGGCGGCACGGTAACTGCGATACCTGCTGAGGGCAGTAACTCTAATGTCACAGGCATTGGCGGCGGCTTTGGCTGCGATGAAAAATCGACCGTTCGTATCCTCGGCGGTGTTGTCGATGCCGTGGGCAACGGATGTGGAAGCGGCATTGGCGGAGGCGAAGGTGATGCGCAGGGCGCAGAGGTCGAGATCGGCGGCGGTGCGCAGGTGACTGCAAAAGGCGGCCTGGGCGATAACAAGTTCAATCGCGGTCCAGGCGCCGCCATCGGCACAAGCGGCGATGAAGACGGCAAAGCCGGTAAAGAGCTGGATGTAAATGTCAGCGGTGAGGGTACGGTCACCCGGATTAACTCCCAGTTGACCTCTGATTGTAAGCATAAATGGACACTTGTCTCCTCTACTCCTGCGGCTGTCGGCCAGCTGGGCGAAAAAGAGTATAAATGTTCTTCTTGCGGCTCCACAAGGACTGTATACAAGTTTGTACTTCCGGAACCTGCACCTGTGGAGGAGCAGAACGGCAGGATCGTTTTGACAGTTATAGGCGCTCCCTATGAGATGCATCAGGAGTCTACCCGCTACATCGTCACGGCAGATTCTGATACCGCCACCCTCTTCGGCTGTCTGGGCAATCTGGCAGAACTGAAAGCGCAGGGCGTAGATACCCTCGTCTTCCGCACTAAGAGCCGCGAGACGGCGCTGGACATCGATACCATGCTGTCGCTGGGCACGGAGGACACCATCTTCACCCTCACCCACAGCGGCAGCTCTGCCACCCTCACCGTGGGCGGCGCAGACCACAGCGAACTGATCCACTAACTAACCAACCCCCAAGGCGGAGAGTTTCCGCATCCCTCCGCTTTGTACGAAAAGCCCCCGGCACGTTCCGCATCGTGCCGGGGGCTTTTTTGGTTATGGGCAGGCTTCCCTTTGTACAACCTCTCCGTCACGCCTGACGGCGTGCCACCTCTCCTGGTAGGAGAGGCCTTGGCAGTCCCCGCAAAGTGAACGGTTTCGCCAGAGGCTCCCCTACTAGGGGAGCTGTCGAGCGAATGCGAGACTGAGAGGTTGTACTAAGACGGGCCTGCCCGTGTGCGTGGCTGATGATGAAGAGGCTGCTCCTGTTCTTTGAGACGAGAGGAATAAAACGATGATCACCACTGATGAACTGAAAGTACAGCTGGCTGAATACCACACCGCTGTAAAGGACTTGGAGGAGGCGCTGGCCATCGACGCTTCCCGCAAGCGCGTGCAGGAGCTGGAGCACACCATGTCCCGCCCCGGCTTCTACGACGACGCTGAGCTGAGCAAGAAGGTCTTCGACGAGGTGGGCGACCTGAAGGGCAAGCTGACCCGCTTCGAGAAGCTGCAGGGCTTGTACGATGACGCCGAGACCATGCTGGTCATGCTGGACGAGGAGTACGACCCCGAGATGGTGCCGGAGGCCGAAGAGGCCGTCAACGCTGTGGGCAAGGCTGTGGACGAGCTGCAGCTGATGACCATGCTGAACGGTGAGTACGACCACAGCAACGCCATCCTGACCTTCCACGCAGGCACCGGCGGCACCGAGGCACAGGACTGGGCCGAGATGCTCTACCGGATGTACAACAAGTGGGCGCAGGCTCACGGCATGACCGTCGAGGTGCTGGACTATCAGGACGGCGACGAGGCCGGAATGAAGAGCGCTTCCATGATGGTCAAGGGTGCCAACGCCTACGGCCTGCTCAAGAGTGAGAACGGCGTCCACCGTCTGGTGCGCGTCTCTCCCTTTGACGCCAACGCCCGCCGTCAGACCAGCTTTGCTTCGCTGGAAGTCATGCCCGAGCTGGACAACACCATCCAGGTGGACATCCGCCCCGAGGACATCGAGATGCAGGTCTACCGCTCCTCCGGTGCCGGCGGCCAGCACATCAACAAGACTTCTTCCGCTGTCCGACTCATCCATAAGCCCACCGGCATCGTGGTCAGCTGCCAGACCCAGCGCAGCCAGTTCCAGAACCGCGACTACGCCATGGAGATGCTGAAGGCAAAGCTGTACCAGATCGCCAAGCAGCAGCACATGGATAAGATCGACGACATCAAGGGAGTCCAGAACGAGATCGCCTGGGGCCACCAGATCCGCTCCTACGTCTTCATGCCCTACACCATGGTCAAGGACCACCGCACCAACTATGAGACCGGCAACGTGGACGCTGTCATGGACGGCGACCTCGACGGCTTCATCTTCGCTTACCTCAAGGCCGCAAGCCGTGGTGAGCTGCAGGATGCCTGAGCCGGAGCACGACCCTGAAAAAAATCAGCACCCGCTTTTCTGCCCGATGGGGGAGAGAGGCGGGTGTTTTTTTGTCCGGGAAAAAACAGCCCATGGACAAATCGCTCATGCCGCTGCACGGAAGGTGTGGAGAAGGTGTGGCGCAGCGGCCTTTTTGTGAGAAATGACAAATATTCGTCCGAAAGATTGTTGACAAAA
>ENA-OZKB01001277-OZKB01001277.1-human-gut-metagenome-genome-assembly--contig:-NODE-1277-length-11472-cov-10.950863_pt1 | contig 11472 bp, 8 predicted proteins | sample MGYA00244821_ERZ653753 | MGnify/ENA primary metagenome ERZ653753 (study PRJEB26926, sample SAMN06165256) | human gut metagenome | biome: ENVO:00009003; feature: ENVO:2100002; material: ENVO:00002003...
AGATGTGTATAAGAGACAGGTATATGTTCGACGGCCAGAACGTCTTTTTTGACGAGGATGCCACCTTTGGCAAAAGCTGGGGCGTGGCCGATTATCTGGACTACACCGACACCCCGCTGATCGTGGCGGCGGTGGAGTGCAACGCCGGAGCCAACAACGAACGGCTGGTGGAGTATTCGCCCTACCGGTTCGACGACCCGCAGTTCGGCCACTTCGACGGCACGGGTCAGGCCACCATGAGCTGGTATATCCACCGGTTCAAACCCTTCATCGACCGCAACTTCCGCACTCTGCCCGACCGGGAGCACACCTTCATCGGCGGCAGCAGCATGGGCGGCCTGATGAGCCTGTACGCCCTTTTGCAGTACAACGACACTTTCAGCCGTGCGGCGGCGCTGTCGCCGTCCATCTGGGTGTCGCCGGAAAAGCTTTCCGGCCTTGTGGGCCGCGCAAAGCTGGAGCCGGGCACCGTGCTGTACATGGACTACGGCTCCCGCGAGATGGGCAACCACGACGGGATGCGCTGCGGCTTTGCAGAGATGTGCGCAAAGGTCATGACCCGGGGCATCCACCTTACCAGCCGCATCGTGCCCGGCGGCACCCACAGCGAAGCCAGTTGGGAAAAACAGCTGCCCTTTATGTTCCACACCCTGATGTATGAGGTGGAGGAGTAAACCCTAAAAGGAGGAAACACCATGGAAATGCAGTATTTTAAGGACTACAGCCCGGCGCTGGGCCGCGACATGGAGTGCAAAATTTACGGCCACGCAGGCCGCCCGATGCTGTACATCCCCTGTCAGGATGGCCGCTTCTTCGATTTCGAGAACTTCCACATGAACGATACCCTTGCCCCGTGGATCGAGTCCGGGCAGATCATGGTCCTCTCCATCGATACCATGGACAAGGAGACCTGGTCCGACACGCAGGGCGACCCCTATTGGCGCATCCGCCGCTATGAGCAGTGGCTGCGCTACATCGTGGAGGAGGCTGTGCCCAAGATCCAGTATCTGGCCAAGGAGCGCAACGGCTGGGACGACCTGCCCGGCGTCATTGCCTTTGGCTGCAGTCTGGGCGCCACCCATGCGGTCAACCTGTACCTGCGCCGCCCGGATGTGTTCTGCGGCTGTCTGGCCCTCAGCGGCATCTATACGGCCCACTACGGCTTTGGCAATTATATGGATGAGCTGGTGTACATGAACTCGCCCGTGGACTACATGAAGAACTTCCCGGAGGATCACCCCTACATGCAGCTGTACCGCAGCCAGAAGGCGGTCATCTGCTGTGGTCAGGGCGACTGGGAGCGGCCGGACACCACATGGTTCCTCAAGCGCATCTTCGAGGCCAAGAACATCCCCATCTGGGTAGACCTGTGGGGCCACGATGTCAACCACGACTGGAACTGGTGGTATAAGCAGACTGCATATTACATGCCGTATATTCTGGGACAGCAGTAAAACAAACCCTCTCAGGCGCTGACGCGCCAGCTCTCCCGAAGGGCGAGCTTTGATGCATCTGACGGTTTGCAGCAAATAAGCTCCCCCTTTCGGGGGAGCTGGCATCGCGCAGCGATGACTGAGAGGGGCGCCTCCCTCCCGGAGGGAGCTGGCACGGCGAAGCCGTGACGGAGGGAGTTTTTATAGAGGTTCATAGAGGAAAGAGGAATCACAAAACCATGCAGAATTTCATTTTTATTTCGCCCAACTTCCCCACCAATTACTGGCAGTTCTGCCATGAGCTGAAAAACAACGGCATGAACGTGCTGGGCATCGGCGACCAGCCCTACGATGAGCTGAAGCCGGAGCTGAAGGACAGCCTGAACGAGTACTACAAGGTGGGCAGTCTGGAAAACTACGATGAGGTCTACCGCGCCGTGGCCTTTTTTGCCTTCAAGTATGGCCGCATCGACTGGCTGGAGTCCAACAATGAATACTGGCTGGAGCGGGACGCAGCCCTGCGCACCGATTTCCACATCACCTCCGGCTTCCAGACCGACGATATGCCCCGCATCAAGTACAAGAGCAAGATGAAGGAGTATTACAAGAAGGCCGGCATCGCCACCGCACGCTACCACATGGTGGACGATTACGAGGGCTGCCGGAAGTTCATCGAAGAGGTGGGCTACCCGGTGGTGGTAAAGCCGGATAACGGCGTGGGCGCATCCGATACCCACAAGCTGTCCAGTGACGAGGACCTGAAAAAGTTCCTCGTGCAGAAGACGGCCCATCACCCGGATGTGGAGTACATCATGGAGGAGTTCGTCCGGGCCGAGGTGAACAGCTACGATGCCATCATCGATGCCAACGGCAACCCCATCTTTGAGGCTGGCAACGTGAGCCCTATGTCCATCATGGATATCGTCAACGACAACGACAACTCCATCTATTATATCATCAAGGACCTGCCCGAGGACACCCGCGCCGCAGGCCGTGCCGCCGTCAAGAGCTTTGGCGTCCGGAGCCGCTTCATCCACTTTGAGTTCTTCCGCATGACCGAGGATCAGGCCAGCATGGGCCAAAAGGGCCAGATCGTGGCGCTGGAAGTCAACATGCGCCCCTGCGGCGGCTTCACCCCGGATATGATCAACTTTGCCCGCTCCACTAACGTCTACAAGATCTGGGCGGATATGATCGCCTTTGGCGGCACCGATATGCCGGTGGGCGAGCACTTCTACTGCCCGTTTGCAGGCCGCCGCGACGGCAAGCACTTTGTGTACAGCCACGAGCAGATCATGCAGAAGTACCAGCAGAACATGCGCATGGTGGACCGCATCCCGGACGCGCTGAGCGGCGCCATGGGCAACCAGATGTATGTTGCCACCTTCTCCACCCGCGAGGGCATGGAGCAGTTCTACTCCGATGTGCTGGCCGTCACCGACGACAACAACGCCGCTGTGCAGAAGGAGCTGAGCAGCATTCTGGCTCTGGGCGAGCCGGAGACCGCCCCGGCCCAAAAGGCCGAGAGCAAGCCCGCCGCCAAGCCTGCCCGCACCGCAAAGAAAAAGTAAAACAAATGCACTGACTGCATAAATCCTCAGCCCCGGAACGGCATCTGCCGCCCCGGGGCTGTTGTTATATTGCTAAAAAATGGTCGCCTGTTCCGGGCAAAATGACAAAATTTTTCAGATTGGTTGACAAGATGCCGGGGGGGGGGTAAGATGTGGGTGCGAAGCATATTTTTGGGGTGCTTCGGAACAAAAAAACAGGAGGCTTGTATTATGAGATTGTACAAAAAAGCAGCCGCCGTTCTGCTGGCGGCAGCAATGGCTGTTTCCATGATGACCGCTTGCGGCGGTGGCGCAGGCGGCAATGGCGGCAATGGCGGGAATAATGGCAGCAAGCCCGGCACGTCTGAGGGCGGCGAGGAAAAACCCGGCAAGCCTGAGGGCGGTGAGGAAAAACCCGATAAGCCTGAGGGCGGCGAGGAAAAACCCGACAAGCCGGGCGCTTCTGTGATCCCTGCTGATCCGGCAAAAGTTACTTGGGACACTTCTCTGACCAAGAAGGCCTTCGCTGGCATCAGCAAGGATAATTTCCGGTTCAGCGGTCTGGATGGTTCGGGTGATGCAATGGCATATGCTACGCAGGGAAAGAAAATGCTCCTGCTGGAACAGGAATCTGCAAATCAGTTTGTAGCGTTCTATACTCCTGATGGCAAGGACTTGTATATTGCAGTGTCTGCCGAGAAACCGAAAGAAGTGAGCCAGATCACGGGCTGGATGACGGCTGAAAAATTTGCTGCAGCAAACAATGTTAGTGCCGAAGAGCTTGCTGCTGAAAAAGCTGCAACACTTGCCGATATGACGGAAACCAAGGAAATGGTGTCCTTTGTTGGTGGAGTGAACCCTGTAGCCTTTAAGGCAGAGAATGTGAAGTCTGGTGAAACAACGGTATATACAGAAACGATGGGTAATGTCAAGGTCGGAAACGACTCCTATACCTACATGACGATGTTTGCGCCGGAGGCTATTGGACCCTATAAAGTAGGCGACCTGTTCGGCGTTACACGGATGAAAGGTGGAGAAAGTACAACGATCATTCTCGGCGGCAAGATCACTCCGTGCGACGCAAGCACCTTCCCTAATGTCACAAAGTAAGAAAGAACTCGAAATCTGAATATGCGTTTCCTTTGCCCCGGCTGTCCCCCGACAGCCGGGGCTTTTCGTTGTCCCTTTTGGCAAAGTGTGGTATACTGTTGCCAGAGATTTTATTGGGAACGAGGTACATCTATGAAAATTCCTGCAAACGGCTTTACCCATGCCGGCAAGTTCCACGCCGACGATGTGTTTGCCACTGCGCTGCTGCAGATCCTGCGCCCGGATATCAAGATCACCCGCGGCTTTGTGGTGCCGGACGGCTTTGACGGCATCGTGTACGATGTGGGCTATGGCATGTTCGACCATCATCAGGAGCCCCGGGAGTACCGCGCAAACGGTGTGCCCTACGCGGCCTTTGGCCTGCTGTGGCGGGTGCTGGGCCCCGGCCTTGTGGGCGAACGGCAGGCCCGGCTCATCGACGAGAACTTTATCCAGCCGCTGGACCTCAACGACAACACCGGCGAGCAGAACAGCCTGTGCGATGCCATCGGCTTTTTTAACCCGGTGTGGGACTCCAAGGAGGATCAGGACGCCTGCTTTTTCAAGGCCGTGGCCGTGGCAAAGCAGATTCTGGAAAACCAGATCGCCAGCGCCAACGCCGTGAACCGCGCCGACGAAAAGGTGCAGCAGGCCTATCAGAACTCCCGGGACGGCATCGTGGTGCTGCCCTGCTACCTGCCGTGGAAGAACGGCCTGTACAAAACGGATGCGCTGTTCGTTGTCTACCCCAGCCAGCGCGGCGGCTGGAGCGCCCAGTGCGTCACCGACCACAAGACCAAGCGCCCCAAGCTCCCCTTCCCCCAGAGCTGGGCCGGTCAGCCGCAGGAGGTCATTGAACAGAAGAGCGGCATCCCGGGCATCAGCTTCTGCCACGCCAGCCGCTTCCTCATCACGGCCAAGGATAAGGAGACCGCCCTTGCGGCCTGCCGTCAGGTGTTAAAGAACAATGGCCGCATCTGAGCCGTGCGCCCGGCCAAAGCCCGCCTTTGTGTATATGGTGCGGTGTACCGGCGGTACGCTGTACACCGGCTGGACCACCGACCCTGCCGCCCGCCTGCGCGCACACCAGAGCGGACGCGGCGCAAAATACACCCGTGCCAGAGGGGCCGGGGATTTTGCCTATCTGGAACTGTGCGCGGATAAGCGCGCCGCCCTGCGGCGGGAGTATGCCCTCAAGCAGCTGCCCAAGGCCCAGAAGGAACTGCTGTGCCGCGCATGGAGCGCGGCGGGCGGGCCATTTTCCGGCGCATAAAGCGAAAACGAAACCCGGGACTCTTTCAGGGCCAGACGGCTCACAAAAGGGTCCCGGGCGTTTTGTTTTTGCGGTGCGGGCCGCAGCCAATGGGCAGGGCTCACAAATGCCGCCGCAGAATTTTGTGCAGAGAAACAAAAAGGCCCTGCCGGTTTGCCCGGCAGGGCCTCTCTGCGTTTCAGGGATGCTTCAGAATTACTTCTGAGGGTTCAGTTTTGCCTGCAGGTCGTTCCATGCCTTGATGACCTGAGGACGGAAGGTGTGCTTGTCGGGCTTGAAGGTGCTGCCGGTATCCTTCAGCAGGCCCTGCTCCACGCACCAGCGGGCGGCCTTCTGGCTGTCGGCGGCTTCGGCGCTGATGTCGGTGAACAGTGCGGTGCTGGCGGGCTGGGGCTTGCCTGCGGCAGTCCACAGCAGGTCGGCCAGCTGCTGGCGGTTGGTGGGGATGGATGCACCCTCGGGCAGGACGCTGGTCAGGTACACCTGCGTGCCGATGAGGTAGGCTGCGCCGCCAATGGCAGCACCGCCGATCACGGCCACAGCTGCACCGCCAGCACCGGAATCGCCGGAGCCGGTGGCTGCGTCAGGGTCATAAACGGTCTCAGTGCTACCAATGGCCAGCACTTCGGGCACATAGTAGCCCACGCCGTCCTTCATGAGCACGATGTTGCCAACGGATGCAGTATCATCAGCATACAGAGCAAGAGCAATGGTGTTTTCCATGGGCTCGGCAGTCATTAGCTTTACACCAAGGGCGTAGTCGCCGGGCTCGGTAGGCCGCTCGTTGCCAAGGCAATCACCAGTCAGCTCGCCATCTACCACCCGATAATAGCCTTCGGTCCCAGCGACTTCCGCCAGATTGAAGTTGTCCAAATCGTCTTTGATCAGCTTGACGACAGGGGTGTAAACAGAAGCGGAATCGGTGGAATTAACCGTGACATTGGTATTGTTGGTGTTCTTGCCCTTGGCGATGATATCAGCATCTTTCTGCCAGCCGTAGAAGGTACGGCCTGTATCGGGTGTGTAGGCAAGGGACAGCTGCTGCTCGCCAACGACCCGAACAGCGGTCTCCTGATTTGTACCCTCGTTTTTCTGGATGTTGTTGATGGAAGCACCGCCGGTAGCGGTGACTTTGGTGCTCTCTACAGTGGCAGGAATCTCGCCGGCGAACACGCCGCCGTTGATCTTGACCTCACTGCCGACATTGCCGCTGAAGGTGCCGCCTTCAATGGTGCCCGTGCCGGACACATTGCCGCTGAAGGTACCGCCCTCAATGGCGCTGCCGCTGGCAACCGTCACCTCCGCATTGGTGGTGATGTTGGAAACGGTAGTGTTAGAGTTAATGGTGATCTTATCACAGTTCAGGGTAGTGTCGTTGAGGTTCTTGCTGTCGGTGATCGTAACGGTGGTTTTGCCATCGTCACCCTTCGTGGCAGTCCAGCCGTCGCCCTTCACCTCGTCCGTACCTTCGGGGATCGTAACGTTGCCCTCGCTGTCCGTGGGAGGAACTGTGGGCAGCTCCACGGTCACATCGACCTCCAGCGTTTCGGGAACATAGTAGCACAGGTTGCCGATACGGGCCACACGGGCTTTGGAATAAGTGGAATCGCCCGGGCAGGTCAGGGTGACGATCGCCTTATAGCTGCCCGCCTTGGTGGGATACACCGTGGACGGCGCAGCATTCGGGTCGGACTCATCCACGTACTGCACGGAGTAAATAACAGCACCGTCGATCTTGCTTTCCGTCTTGTCGGCGGTAATGGTCAGGTCGGAGGCGTCCATCTCCAGGACGGGCAGGAAGATGCACTTCACGCCGTTCTGGCCGTCCGGAATGGGGCCGTACATAGGCTGCTCAAAGTGCGTCTTGCCGATATAATTCTTTTCGACATCGGAGTTCTTCTCTTCGCCACCGAAGGAATAGACGAGATCCCAGCCATAGAACGTATGCGGATCCGTGCCGATATAATCGCCAATGAACAGGAGCATGTTGTCCTTACCGTCCAGCGTGTTGATCGCATACAGGGTGGTAAGGCCGGTAGCATCCGGTGCTGTGATGCCGTTGAGGGATGCGTTCTCCGGAACGGACAGCATCATGGTGGGCAGAGAAGTCTTCGGGTCGTGCAGGAACAGACCGCGTGCGATGCTGCCGGAGCCGGTGACAGTGCCGGTGAAGAGGCCGCCGTCCAGCGTGCCGTTGTTGACGATATCGCACTTGACGGTAGAACCCTGAGCAAACTGCGCGGTGGTGTGCTCGTCGATGGTCAGGGTGTTGTTCTCATAGCGCACGCCCTTTGCATCTGCGGGGATCACCGGTGCGCCGTTTTCGTCAACGGTCAGGGTGACGGTATTGGTACTGATCTGGAACCGCCAGTTTTCAGAGGTCAGAGAGGTCAGGGTGTTTCCGGTGCTTTCGTTGGCATAAGAAAGCTGATGGTAAGCGCCGTTCCACTCAACGCGGTTCTGGTAAATATTATATTTCAGTTCATCGCTGAGACCCTTGGCCTTCAGGATCACACTGATCTGATAAGTGCCTGCCTCGGTGGGATACTCCTCAGACACCTCGTTGGTGGCAACATTGGTATAGAAGCAGCTGATATCAATGCGGTCAGCAGGCATATCGGCACCAAGCTCCACAGAAGCCGGACCGTTCTCGGTGGCCGCATGGAAGGTCAGCTCCGAGGGCAGAACATCCAGAACCGGAGAGAAAACCGTATCGGCGTTCAGAGCACCCATGGTATAACCATTGTATTTGATAGAGGGAACACAGTCGAAGCGGATGGTGCGGTTATCTGCGCTGTGCGTATAATTGGCCTGCGCCAGCAGCACGGCTGCACGGGGGTCGGTCGCATCGCTGTTGCCGTGCTGCTTAATGCTGTTGTCGATATCAAAACGCCATGCAATGACCTTGTGCGCAGGGTTGGCGGAGTAGGTTATTTCGATCTGCGGAACAGCGGTCTGGTTTGCAACGTAAACCGGGCTTGCCATGCCGTTAAAGGAAGCGCCCTCGGCAGAAAGCTTGTAAAGGCTGCCGGTTGCGCCCTGAGGCTCCTTGGCAAACACGCCGCCGGTGATGTTCAGAACACCGGTGTACTTTGGAGCGTTTGCAGAGAGAGCTACAGCCTGGCCGGTAAAGGTGCCGTCCTCAATGGTGATATTGCCATTGAGGGCACCGACCAGACCGGTAAAGGTGCCGCCCTTGATGGTAAGGCTGCCGGTCTGTGCCTGCAGGTAGGAGTCGAAGGTACCATCCTCAATGGTGATATCACCGCCGGCGGCAGAGATAAACTTCCTTTCACCGAGGTTGAAGGTGCCGTTCTCAATGGTGATAGAACCATTTGTGGAAGCAACGATCTGGGTGGTGAACTCACCGCCGGTGATGCAGACGGCACCGGTTGCAACGATGCCCATTTTTTCGCCGGGGATGTTATAGGTGCCGCCGTTGATGGTGGCTTTACCATCCGTGCTCACAAGAACACCGCAGGAAACATTGCAGTTGTTCAGGGTCATGGAACATCCGGCAGCGGTGTTGCTATCGTCATATTTGCTCAGCCAGAGGACAGTGCTGTCGTCGCTTTTGCGGTTGATTGTGCAGCCAGTCAGAGTAATGTCCGCGGCTGCGCACTGCACAGAGCTGTTGGCGGTGCAACCAGTCAGGGTAGTGCCTGCCGCGAGCACTGCAATGGGAGCGTTGAAGGTGCAGCCGGATGCATCGCTCCTCTGGTCGGTGCTGCCCAGCTGAACAATACCATTGTAGGTGCCGCCAGTCAGCGTGGGTGCTTTGGAAATGACCTGACAGTTGATGGTCTGGCCGGTCAGGGCCTGATCGAAGTTCTCGGTCAGCACAAGGATATAGACATCTCCCTGCGAATTTGTGAACTTCTGGTAGGCCCAGCTCCCGTCCGAGCTGACGACCGCAGTGGTGTGGTGGTTGGTTTCGTACTCATTGCCCTTGGTGGAATCGTACGGATAGCCATACTGATCAAAGGCAAGCGTGCCGGTAGAGTTCGTTTCACTCAGCGCAGTGGGCGAAACTGTACCCCCCCCCCAGAACAGGTGTCCCCGCAAAAGCGGAAACGGGTGTTGCACTCAGCATCATGCTGCCCGCCAGCATGAAACTGAGCACGCGAGTTCTAAGTCTCATAAAAACCTCCTGTAAAAAAATAAAACAATCCCCGTACAGCAGAAAAGCTACACTAATGTAACAATATCACAGTTGCGGTCTAGTTGCAATGCAAAAAAACAAAAAATCGGACAGATTTTTTGCACGCAGGAGCACTGCCCTGCTGCGGCGGGAGCCTTTAAAGGATAAACCGCAGGCTGACGCAGGTGCAGGAGATGCAGAACGCCTCGAATATATACTACGCAAATGCATAAAATATGAATATATTCTGCAAATAACGCATAAAGATACAAATTGAACCAAAACAGAGGTCAAATCCGTGTAAGGTTTGGCGGTTTTCGGCATTGACGAAAAAGCCGCGCGGCGTATAATAAAAGCATCAACCGAAACGCAACGGAAGAGGATGCGAAGGGAAAGTACGCATCAGAAAACAAAAGTGTATTTTTAAAAGGAGCAATCATCATGAAAAAGGAAAACATCAAAAAAGTCGTTCTGGCATACTCCGGCGGTCTGGATACCTCCATCATCATTCCCTGGCTGAAGGAAAACTACAACAACTGCGAGGTCGTCGCCGTCTCCGGTGATGTGGGTCAGGGCACCGAGCTGGACGGTCTGGAAGAAAAGGCCAAGGCGACCGGCGCTTCCAAGCTGTACGTGCTGGACCTGAAGAAGGACTTTGTGGAGAACTACATCTTCCCCACCCTGAAGTTCGGCGCAAAGTACGAGGACTACCTGCTGGGCACCAGCTTCGCACGTCCCTGCATCGCAAAGGCTCTGGCCGACATCGCCATCAAGGAAGGCGCAGACGCCATCTGCCACGGCTGCACCGGCAAGGGCAACGATCAGGTGCGTTTTGAGCTGACCCTCAAGGCCCTGTGCCCCGATATGGCCATCATTGCTCCGTGGCGTGAGTGGGATATCAAGAGCCGTGACGAGGAGATCGACTACGCCGAGGCTCACCACATCCCCCTGAAGATCAACCGCGAGACCAACTACTCCAAGGATAAGAACCTGTGGCACCTGAGCCACGAGGGTCTGGATCTGGAGAGCCCCGCCAACGAGCCGCAGTACAACAAGCCCGGCTTCCTGGAGCTGGGCGTCTCCCCCGAGCAGGCTCCCGATGTTCCCACCTATGTGACCATCCACTTTGAAAAGGGCATCCCCACCGCCGTGGACGGCAAGGAGATGGGCGCTGTGGAGCTGGTGGAGCACCTGAACAAGCTGGGCGGCGAGAACGGCATCGGCCTGCTGGATATCGTGGAGAACCGTCTGGTGGGCATGAAGAGCCGCGGTGTGTATGAGACCCCCGGCGGTGCCATCCTGTACAAGGCCATCAATGTTCTGGAGACCATCACTCTGGATAAGGAAAGCTCTCACTTCAAGGCTCAGCTGGCCCAGAAGTATGCCGATATCGTCTACAACGGCCAGTGGTTCACCCCGCTGCGCGAGGCTCTGGACGCCTTTGCCGACAGTCTGGAAAAGACCGTCACCGGTGATGTGAAGCTCAAGCTCTACAAGGGCAACATGATCAACGCCGGCGTCACCTCTCCCTACACCCTGTACGACGAGCAGACTGCTTCCTTCGGCGAGGACGAGGACTACAATCAGGCCGATGCCACCGGCTTCATCAACCTGTTCGGCCTGTCCATCAAGGAGCACGCAAAGCTGTCCAAGAACTGGCCGGAGGTCAAGTAATCAGCTGTAACATCTTCCCTTTCGTGTGTTTTCACACTTTCACACGGAAGTTTCATCCAACCGGCATCGTTGCCGGCGGCACCGCCGCAGGAGCGTTTTCCCCTGCGGCGGCTTTGCCGTTTTTAGAAGAAATTGACGAATGGCTGCTGTATGTGGTAACGGGCTCGCCCTCTCCGTCTGCTCACTTTGCTCGCATCCACCTCTCCCAAAGGGAGAGGCCTTGGCAAAGAGATGAACTTTGTGTGGACTGCCAAGGGCTCCCACTTTGAGGAAAGACTTCCCCCGGCCGGGGGAAGATGTCACCGCAGGTGA
>ENA-OZKB01001287-OZKB01001287.1-human-gut-metagenome-genome-assembly--contig:-NODE-1287-length-11375-cov-6.036484_pt1 | contig 11375 bp, 8 predicted proteins | sample MGYA00244821_ERZ653753 | MGnify/ENA primary metagenome ERZ653753 (study PRJEB26926, sample SAMN06165256) | human gut metagenome | biome: ENVO:00009003; feature: ENVO:2100002; material: ENVO:00002003...
GAAATACGCACACCTTTGTACAAAATCTCTCCGTTTGCCAATGGGTTGACACGGATGACTGCACGGCCGATGGTTGTCTTACCGGAACCGGACTCTCCTACTAAGGAGAAGGTTTCTCCCTTGTGAATATCAAATGTCGCATTTTTTACAGCGCGGACAGCGTTATCGCCCTTGCCAAAAGTAATATCTACATTTTTTAAAGATAATAATACTTCTTTACCATTTTCATCAATCGGACCATGCTCTGGTAAATGAGAAGCATGCTCCTGGTTTTCTGTGTTTCGATTTAGTTTAGACACGATCTAAATCTCCTATATATTGAATGCTTTAACAAGTTTCTCATGAATGTTCTGGATTCCTTCCGGTTTTTCAACCTTTGGAGCATCCGGGTGTAACAGCCATGTTTTGGCGTAATGCGTATCTGTTACTTTGAACATTGGTGGTTCCTCTAAGGTATCGATCTTCATACAGTATGGGTTACGCGGTGCAAATGCATCGCCGACGATACTGTTGTAGAGCGAAGGTGGTGTACCTGTGATCGAGTAAAGAGTTGTATTTCTCTCAGCCAGCTGTGGCAGGGAAGAAAGTAATGCCCATGTATATGGATGACGCGGGTCATAGAATACCTCTTCTACCGTACCAACCTCTACGATCTGTCCTGCATATAAAACTGCAACACGGTCTGCGATATTGGCAACCACACCTAAATCATGTGTAATGAATACGATTGTATAATTGAATTCTTTCTGTAAATCCTTTAACAGTTTTAAGATCTGTGCCTGAATGGTAACATCAAGCGCTGTGGTAGGCTCATCACAGATTAAGATCTTTGGCTGACAGGACAGTGCGATCGCGATAACGATACGCTGTCTCATACCACCGGAATACTGGAATGGATAATCATCAAAACGTGCTTCCGGATTTGGGATACCAACCTTGTCCATCAGATCAAGTGCACGAAGTCTTGCCTCGTTCTCGGTACAATCCTGATGTTTCATGATGACAGATGTGATCTGTTTTCCAATCGTGATAATTGGGTTTAAGGATGTCATAGGATCCTGGAATACCGTAGCGATCTTTGTACCACGTATCTGGCTCCAGTCTCTTCCATCCCTGATATTTGCAAGGTTTAAGATACAGATTCCATGTAATCTCTCACTGTTCTCATCCAGATATTTTACGCGGAATGTAACTTTATCAAAAACAGCATTTCTCTGCTCTTCATCATTCAGATCCACGCCAAGCTGCATTGCCTCTTTTAATGCATCCAGCAGCGCATTGTTCTGCTTCATACGCTTGCGGAAACCAAAACGTCCGACAGAAAGATATACCTCTTTTGCAAGGATCTCATTTCTCGCTTCTGTCTCTGCTGAGATCGCTTCGCTGACTTCCTTCGCATGTTTTGCCTTAAGCTCTGCCATCTTCCTATCAAATTCCTGATTGTATGCGGTATCATGTGCCAGACTATTTGCACGCTCTTTTACCTTCTGCTCATGCTCTTTCTCGAATGCCTTGATTTTTGTATCCAATTCGGAGATTTTCTTTCCAGCCTCTTTGATCTTATCCTTCTCTTTGGATGGATCGTAAGTCTGTTTCAAGTTGAAGGTATTCGTTCTCTCATGTTTTAACTCAAGGAGTTCTTTTTCATACACTTCTGCTTCTTCCTGGCTTATATCGGCTCTTCTTCTCTTTTCAGACTCTAACTCAAGGATTGCTTTATAAGTGTCTGCACCAAACTCCAGTCTGGAATACTCGTCTAATTTTTTCTTATTCTCTGCGATGACTTTCTTTGCATTGTCATTTAATTTTACAACAGTGTCGGAAAGCTCCTCATCACTGAAAATAATCTTGCCGTTATCAATAAATCCGTTGCTGTCTAACATTCCTGCAAATGTTTTTGTAAAAACAGATTTACCGGAACCGGACTCTCCTACGATCGCAATGGATTCATTCTCATAAATATCCAGTGACACTCCACGGATAGCAGTAAGCACCCTGCCCCTCACATGGAATTTCACGATCAAATCTTTTACTGATAATAATACTTTTCTATCTTCCATCTACCTAACCTCTACATGTGTGTTCTCGGATCAGATGCATCACCAAGGTTCTGTCCAACGACATATAAAACAATCGTGATGATAGAAGCAACGACTACCGGGCTCCAGAACTCGAACTGCCAGCCAGGGGTAAGCATCGCACTTTCTGACTCGTAAATCAATCTACCAAGTGACATATCTGACATACCCATACCGATATATGCTAAGAACACCTCATAAGAAATATAGGAAGGGATCTCTGTTGCTGCCAGTGTTACAATAACAGATGTCATAAATGGAAGAATATTCTTCATTGCGATCTTAAGTGTACTCGTTCCCAGACATTTGGATGCAAGGTTGTACTCTCTGTCTCGGATGATCACTACCTGTGTACGGATAAAGTATGCGATTCCAAGCCATCCGGTAATGGTCAGCGCCAGTACCATGGTCCAGAAACCAGCTTTAAACAACATAACCATAACGGCGATCAATAAAATGTATGGAATGTTTGCAAGAATGTTATATACCTCCTGCATAAAAACATCCACTTTCTTTGAAAATCCCCAGATAGATCCGACAACAACACCAACGGAAAGGTTGATCGCTGCACAGATAAATGCAAGGGAAATGGAGATCCTTGATCCAAACCATACGGCATCGAATGTAGACTGTCCGGCTGCACCGGTACCTAAGATCCAGTGAATGTTCATTCCCAGACGTTCGATCGCTGCAGATGGTGACAAGTGTTTAGTTGTCGCATCCATTAAGTTACCAAACTTATCATATTCCACAAATAATGGGTAAAGGTAAGTGAATGCGATCAACACACCCAGAATCGCCAAAATAATAATATTAATCTTTTTCTTAAAAAATACACGGAATACAGAATGCCAGTAAGAATATCTTGGCGCTGTAATCTTTTCTGATTCCAGATCACTGTGGTCTACCGGAGCGAATAATTCTTCCTCCGGCATACCGAACTTTTCTAAATCCTGACTCATTTCTAATTACCTGTCCTTTGTTGAGAATGAAATTCTAGGATCAACCATTGCCATTAGGACATCACCTAAAATAAGGGATGTGACTGTTAAAATCGCATAGAACAGTGTTCCACCGACAATAACACCATTATCATATTTGTTGATAGCCTCTGTTAATAAGTTACCAATACCTGGAACGACATACACACGCTCTGTGATGATCGCTCCTGTCAATGCTCCAAGCACTGCCGCAGGGATTCCCTGAATGATCGGGATCGCTGCGTTCTTCAAAATATGTCTGGTGAAAATCTCACCCTCTGTCAGACCACCGGATCTTGCGAATTTGACATAGTCCGAATTCATCTGGTCGATCATATAACGTCTTATCCACTTCATCAGATTTGCTATGGATGGAAGTGCTAACGATACGATCGGCAATATATACATCAGTCTGCTCGGCGATTCCATATCAAAGGTTGTTGGCAGACCAAAGCTTCCGCCGATCGCCTTGAACAGGAAAATATACGCAAGTGATGGTACTGCGATAATAAATACAATATAAAGCGTACCGATCTTATCGACCAGTCTGTCTTTCTTTCTCGCCATAAGGATGCCCAGCGGCACACCGATCAGATAAGACATGATAACTGCGATCAGTCCGATCACAAAGGAATAACCCACTTTGGATTTTCCTGTTTTGTATGTTGCAACATTGGTGTAGTCATCTTCATAACGGTCTGCATACAATAAGCTGGATTCTCTGGAACCCTGCATATAGGTTGCAGTGTGCAGATTGTCCGCACTCTCCTCCACAAGACCGGTTGGATAGGTGACAGTTGATTTTATATAAGATCCCTGATGGCTTGTCATCGTACTGAATACATCCACTCCCTGATTTACCGTGTAGGATGTTCCAAGATTGATCGTCACAATATTCTGATGAACAAACGGAAACTTGGAATCAAAATACAGTAAATACTTGTGTGTTGTACCATTGCCAATGATCGCCGGTGAGAATTTTTCCCCACCATAGACAGGATCATGTAACGTAAAGGTGAGACCTCTCTCACCTACGATGTCTTCTACATTATTAATATCATCAATTGTTATTAAATTTGCAAAATATTTTCCCATACGGGATGCCAATGGGACATCTTTATACGCAAAAAGCTGCTGCTGGCCACCGTCGGCATACTTCTTCTTGTTCATCATGACGGCGTCTTTGCGGACTACCGTGTATCCCTGAGACTTATAATACTTTGTGAATTTTTTGACATATTCACTGACCTGCTCAGAATCCTGTGCCTTGGTTCTTCCGAAACCAACCACTGCAGATCGCTCTTCCTCTGTTAATTCTCCACTGCTTACAAGTTCATTCAGCCAGTCAGAGTAGGTGACATAATCCAGATAACCATAATCTTCCCATTTAGAGTATTTATAGGCAACTCTTGCATTATTACTTGTATGTGAATATTTTGTATCCCCTGCAAAAACAAGGTTTCGGTCTAACATTGTGTAGATCATGATCATGACCAGCGCCACAACGATCACGATAGACACCAGTCCATGTAATATACGTTTTAATAAATATTTTGTCATAATTGTTCACTCATCAATAGTGCAGGGGAGCGGGGAATCCCCGCTCCGATGCAGTGTTGTTATTTCGTAGATACGATTAATAAATACCGATAGATTTGATCATGTATCCGGCATATTCTGGCTGGAATGTATCCAGATAAGATGCAGGATCACCATAGTCAGGACCCCATCCGGATAAGTCACAGAAGTCATAGTTCATTTCGTAACCATAGTTCATGTAATATCCGCTGTAGTACCAGTCTGTGTTATCTGCTGCTGCAATTAAGTTTACCTGGACAAGTCCCTGTGTAGAAGCTTCGATAGACTGTTTCAGAGAGTTTGCTCTGTTTGTAAATACTTCACTGGAAGAAGCATATACAACATCCATCTGGATTGGGTTGTCAGCATCGATCGTAAGACCATCTGCTGCTAACTCTTCTACTGCCTGACTCATTTCTTCCCAGGAGTTATCTGCATTGTACCATCCGTCATATCCGTCGGAAGAACCGGCACCCTCGTTAGCTGTTGGATCCCATACTGTGATCTTCACGCCGTCAGCATCGATCTGATCCTGTACGATCTGTCCATAGTATGTTCCAGCCGGATATGTTTTTTCTGTTCCGTTGATATCAACTGTTACTTCTTCTTCCAAAGTAACAAAGTTACCCGGTGTGTAAGAGTTTCTCATAGAAGCATATTTCAGATCATCACCAACCTGCTGTGCAAGATAAGCACCACGATCCAAGCCCATGGCAAGTGCTCTACGGAAGTGGACGTTCTGCATAGCCTGTTTTGTTCTTGCAGCATCTTCCTCTGTCTGTGAGGAAACTGCTTTTGTTGTATCGTTTGCGTTTGCAAACTGATTACGGTTGATATTAAAGAATCCGCTGTATGTTGTTGCATCTGTAAGTGCTACATATGCATAATCATCAAAGTTTCCATCCGCTTTTGCTGCTGCAACAGAAGCTGTGTTAAGACCTGTTCCATCTACAACACCTGCGATTGCATCGTTATATGCTTTTGTCGCATCAGAACCATCATTGTATACCCATGTCAGTGTATGGATATTGATGTGATCTGCATTCCAGTAGGACTCGTTAGCCTGGAATACGATTGTGTTCTTGGATGTAAAGTTCTTAACAACATATGGTCCGCAATATGCGATAGAATCAGAATCCTTACCATATGTGTAATCTGCTGCATCCGGATCATACTCAACACCAAACTTACCACCCATGGATTCATAGAAGGATCTGTTCATTGGAGCAAATACGTTGTAACCGAGCATTGTTGTGAAGTATGTGCAAGGAGCTTCCAGATCATACTCTAATGTGTAATCATCAACCGCTTTTACACCGACCTGTGAGAAGTCTGTTACTTCACCGGAGATGTACTGGGATGCATTTGTGATGATACCTTCGATCAGGTACTCAAGACCACCCTGGGCATCCATCATATGCTGCATTCCGGCAACAAAGTCATCTGCTGTCACATCAGCAACTTTTCTGCCCTGGGAATCAACCCATGTAGCACCTTTGCGAAGATGGAATGTGTAAGTTAATCCGTCATCAGATACTTCATAGCTCTCTGCTAATGCAGGCTGTAAAGTTCCCTCTCCATCATACTCCATTAATCCATCGTATGTGTTCACGATTGCTTCAGCATCTACAGACTGAGAAGTTGCAAGAATATCCCATGTGGTAGGATCCTGTGTATATAACTGATAATTATAAGTATCTTTGAGCGTGTAACCCTGCTCCTCTAAGTAAGATTTTGCCCATGCTTCATACTCACCTGTTCCTTTTAACTCAGCCCATTTTGCTCTCATTGTGCTGACATCGGAAGCTTTGATCAGCTCTGTTGTGACAACTGCATTATGGTATCTGTCCATATCGTTGCCCCACAGTGTATAGTCAAATGTGTAAGGAGCTACACGTGAGATGGAATAGTTACCACCCTTTGACTGTAATGGAAGCATAACGCCTGATTCCATTAACTTTGCTTCTGCGATTGCTTCAAGTGCAAATTTCTCAGAAACGGTTTCAGCTTCATCAGCTTTCTGGTAAGTTGCCCAAAAATCACCGAGTTCTTTGTCATACAGCTCTGCAGATACTTCTTCATAATTAGCCGGAGCTACTGCTTCTTCGCTGCTGCCTGATTCTGTACCGGCTTCTGTGTCTTCGACAGCATTTGCATCATCTGCGGCATTGTTCTTATTGCCACATGCAGTCATGCTGACTGTCATAGCAAGTACAAGCATAAGGCTTACTACTTTTTTCTTCATAATATTTCCTCCTGTAGAAATAATCTATATAAACGCTTATGCGCTTATATCATAATTTTTCCTGTTTCTCTGCGGTAAAAAACGTATTCTGATCCGGGCTTTCAATTTCAATGTGTTATCATTGCGCCACGTTATCGTGCTAAATTTTTTTTTTACAACCAAAAAAAGTGCCAACAGACTTTTCCGTCTATTGCACTCACTAGATACAAGTGTCTTTTTCCCGCGTACAACACTTCTTCTATTATACATGCATCTGCGATTTTGTCAATAGTTTTTCTTTTGTCACTTTCTTCCTTATACACACGTTTTATCATATATTTTCCCGCTGTTTTCTCTCCCATCGTTTCTTTATTACAGCTTAATTACAGCTTATTGCAATGCCTCTGTCTCCTCATATCTCTTTAAGCTTTTATCGCTTTACTTATGTACTGTATTATCTCGATATCAGAGCATTGCCTTAATATGTATTATACAAAGCAGTCGACATTTGTCAACAGAAATTTGTTTACCAAGAAACATTTTTCTCGTTGACATAGTAAAAAAAGAGCAGGGATGCCCCATATTAGGGGCCTTTCCCTGCTCTTTATCTCTATTCATTTTCCCGACTAACTTTTACAGACATCCGCCTGTCCAAATCTGTTATCTATTAAACGCCTTTTTTTCGAATTTGTCAACCAGCTTTTCCATACATCCATCTTCAAAAGGACTATTTAACCCTGCTTCCACGATCACATTGGTAAAGAAATCACGTGCAGAAAGATTACAGAGTTTATAGTAATTCTTCCATGCTTTCTCAAAGTCTTCATCCATCATGACCTTGAACTGCATCGCACACACGCTTGCAAGACAGTAATCAATATAATAGAACGGGCTGCCAAAAATGTGCGGCTGTTTCTGCCAGAAGCCGCCCTGTCCAAAGAAAGGATCTTCTTCGTAATCCATGTGCGGGCGGTAAACTTTTTCCAATCCTGCCCAGACTGCCTTGCGTTCTGCCGGTGTCATCTCCGGTTTTTCGTACACAATGTGCTGGAACTCGTCCACCATGCAGCCGTATGGGACAAACGCAGCGGAATCTTCCAGATGCATTTTCAGGTAATCGTCTTTCCGGTCTCCGAAGAATAATTCCATCCAGTTATATGCGAAGTACTCCATCGACATGGAGTGGATTTCCGCTGTCTCCATTGTGATATCGGCGAACTCACGGATCTCTTCGTCTCTTAACAGATATCCCTGGAATGCATGGCCACATTCATGGGTGATGACGTCCACATCTCCGCTTGTTCCGTTGAAGTTTGCAAAAATAAACGGAGACTTGAAATTTGGAATATAGGTCATATAGCCGCCCTGACGCTTTGTTTTTCTTCCGAGCACGTCAAAAAGTTCATTCTCCATCATAAAATCAAAAAATTCCTTTGTCTGCGGAGACAGTTCACTGTACATTTTCTGTCCTGCCGCAAGAATTTCCTCCGGTGTTCCGACCGGCGCAGGATTTCCATTCGTGAAATAGACATCTGTATCAATATAGGAAAGCTTCTCCACACCAATACGCGCTCTGCGCTGCTCGTGGAGTTTATTGGCAAACGGGACAAAGTATTCTTTCACCTGTTTCCGGAAATTTTCGACCATTTCCTTGTCATAACAGTTGCGGTTCATACGGTAATAACCAAGCTCCACATAATTCTCATAGCCAAGCTGTCTTGCCTGCTCGGTTCTGTTTTTCACCATCTTATCGTAAATCTCGTCGATCTCATCTGTAACAGACAGGAAATAGTCACTGACTGCCTTCCATGCTTTTCTTCTCAGCTCACGGTCCGGGCTGGTCTGGAACTTTCTCATGAGAGACAGATTGTAAACTTCTCCCTCAAAAGGGATCTTCGCTGTGGCGATCAGCTTACTGTAGCGGCTGCTCAATGCATTTTCTTCCTGCATTAACGGAATGATCTTCTCGTCAAAAGCCTTGTTTGCGATCTCGATATTTTTAAATGTCACTTTTCCGATCTTACTCTCCAGATAGTCTCTGTAAGGAGAATCATAAAGTACTTTTCCATATTCATTCTCATACTGGCTGATGATCGGTCCGACCTCATCATAAAAATCGCTTTCTTTCTCATAAAATTCATCGGTCGTATCAATATCATGGCGGATCATTGCAAGTTCCATGCTTGTCTGCACATCCGCGGTAAATTTATAGTACTCCCGGTGGATCTCAAACTGCTCCTCTCCGCTTTTTGCATTCTTCGTGCGCTCGATAATGCTCTTATACTCTTTTTCTACTTCTTCCATATCAATGCGTTTGTATGGCATTTCTGAAAATTTCATAGTTCCCCTGCTTTCTGTATATACATCCTGTCTATACTGTTTTCTTCTCAACCATTCTATGATATTCCCGGATTTTTTGCAATGAAACCTTGTGTTTTTCCTTTCACAATTTCACAAAATAGACTATAATAACTTTACTTTCTAAAAAATTATATTCCGAGGTTTTATATGATCACAGCAGAAGATATTTTAAATATGAATTTTTATAAAAAAGAAAAATTTACCGGAAGTTACAAGGGCATGCGCTACCTTGTAAAAAAAGAAAAAGATGACGCTGAAAACGATATTTTCCGCGCCACCGTCTGGCCTGGACCTTATAATTTTTCAACCACTCCCGACGATCAGAAAATTTCCGCCACTTTTCCATTCACAGAAGAAGGTAGACAGCAGGCAGTCGACTGGATGAATGAGCAGTGGCGTTCCAGAAGCGAGTGGGGGATTATGATGCATTCGTGAAGAACGATTGCTTTTCTACATCAAAACCAGCATTTATAATAATACCAATGCGGTTTTATTTTTCGAATCTCTCCTCCATTGTCTCCGTATCCCTGCCAGCTCCAGCCCGCATTGTCTCCCTCTGCTTTTACAAGCTGACCTTCCCCGGTTCCAACCGGAATATCTTCGGGTGAATAGTAAAATCCATAATACACAGATGATGGAGCCAGCCCAAAACCTCCCATATAAAATGCCACTACGTTTTCCGGAAATAACCCTGTCAACTGTACGCTGTAACCATTTTCCTCTTTCCACTCTTCAAACATATGTCGTCTTTCCCTTTGTTCCACTGCCAGGTAGTTTTTTGTAAACTCTGTAAGTTCTTCCTCGTTCCTCAACACAAATTTTTGTATCCGCTTTTCATAATGAAGCTGTGAGACAAGTAGCAGCGTCAAAAAAACACATATACCGAGTCCAACACTCTTCTTAACTTTTTTCTGTAATTTTCCCTGTCCACTCTTCCATTTTTGTTCTGCTTTCATCTACATCCCCCGTTTTTTGTTTTTTCCACGATACTTCCCATAAAAATAATAGAAACTCATCATCCCAGCCACACATAACAGGATATCATCGACATCCAACATACCAACTTTAAAAATATACTGCACTATTTCTATTACAAATGTAATCGTAAAGCACACCAAAAAATTCTGTTTTATTTTTCGGATTTCAAACAATTCAATCAGGAAAAATTGAAGTGGCATAAAAATAAAAAAATTTCCAAAAATATTAATCACGATTGCATAAACATTTCCGCTTAAAAGCACTGTTCCTATTGTCCGAAACGGCACAATATTATAGTCAGTAACCGTCTGTGTTCTTTCCAGAAACGTCAGATTCATAAGCATAACTGCATAATAGATAAAGAGCACCGCCAGTACTGCCTTTTTCCGCTTTCTTCTCTCCTCCAGCTTTTCCAGATAGCAGCGTCCCAACACCATTTCTCCAAGCAAAAATATCCCCGAAATCACAGTCATTCTTATCATTGTCCCAAAATAGTTTCCCTGAAAACGATATGCCTCCCGTAAATACAATAAAAACAACACAAGTGAAACCACCAAACACCCGATTCCGATTTTAAATCCTGTATTGTACTTTTCTTTCCTATTTTCCTGCACATACTCAATCACATTTGTAATATCTATATCCGCCATATGTGCTTTTGTATCATGTACAGCCTCTTCCTGCACCCGTTCTTCTCCATTTAATAATTCCGTTACCGACACATGAAGTTCTTCCGCCAATGGTTCCAGCAACGAAATATCTGGTACTCCCCGCCCAGTTTCCCACCGTGAAACAGCTTTCTCTGTCACCTGAATTTTCTCCGCCAGCTGCTGTTGTGTCATACCTTTTTCTATGCGCTTCTTTCTAATATACTTTCCTATTTTTTCCTTTTCCATCGTCCGCTCCAAATATGATTGTTCTCCTGTACGCTTTCTATCATACTCATATTTGAACAAAAATGCACCCTATGCTTCGTAGGAATAGGAATTTTTTCTGTTATTTCATTCATTTATGGGATTTTTTGATTTTCTTCTTAGAACTTAAGACATAACTGCTGCATTTTTGATTATCTTTGATGTATTCTCGCGGATAAATGTCAACTCATTCACAATGAGATCTTTATATCTTTCATCCTGTCTCTTATACACATCTCCGAGCCCACGAGACAAGAGGCAA
>ENA-OZKB01001294-OZKB01001294.1-human-gut-metagenome-genome-assembly--contig:-NODE-1294-length-11339-cov-23.523041_pt1 | contig 11339 bp, 9 predicted proteins | sample MGYA00244821_ERZ653753 | MGnify/ENA primary metagenome ERZ653753 (study PRJEB26926, sample SAMN06165256) | human gut metagenome | biome: ENVO:00009003; feature: ENVO:2100002; material: ENVO:00002003...
GCCCATTAAAGTGGTACGTGAGCTGGGTTCAGAACGTCGTGAGACAGTTCGGTCCATATCCATCGCGGGCGTAAGAGACTTGAAGGGGGCTGCTCCTAGTACGAGAGGACCGGAGTGGACGGACCAATGGTGTACCAATTATCCCGCCAGGGGTACAGTTGGGTAGCTACGTCCGGAAAAGATAAACGCTGAAAGCATCTAAGCGTGAAACTTGCCTTAAGATGAGGTCTCCCGAAGCGAAAGCTTGAAAGACACCTTGAAGATGACGAGGTTGATAGGCCAGGAGTAGAAGTTCAGTAATGAATGTAGCGTACTGGTACTAATAAGTCGAGAGCTTGACTTAAAAAAAGAAATGACTTGGAGCAAAGTAATCTTCTGAGTGGTTTTGAAAGATTAATATCTTTCAAAAAAGAAAAAAGAGAATATCTGGTGACGATGCCTAAATGGTTCCACCTGTACCCATACCGAACACAGTAGTTAAGCATTTAGAGGCCGAAAGTACTTGCATGGAGACGTGCTGGGAGGATAGGAAGTTGCCAGTTAGAGCCTTTAGGCTCATTATAATGGAATATGGCGGCTATGGTGAAGCGGTCAACACGGCGGATTGTGGCTCCGTTATTGCGTGGGTTCGATCCCCACTAGTCGCCCCATTAAATTAGGGGTATAGCTCAATTGGTAGAGTAGTGGTCTCCAAAACCATTGGTTGTGGGTTCAAGTCCTACTGCCCCTGCCATTATAGCATACAGTATTCCATTAAGTTTTATTAAAATTTTATATCATGGAGCGATACTCAAGAGGCTGAAGAGGACGGTTTGCTAAATCGTTAGGCGGCTTCGCCGTGCGAGAGTTCGAATCTCTCTCGCTCCGCCACTTTAAAAATGTAGAGTCTTTGGATTTTATAATCTAAAGACTCTTTTTGTTTTTATGGTTCTATAATAAATGTTGGGGTAAGAGAAAATTCTCTTGCTTCAACATTTATTTTTTTACAAAAAAAGAAGCACAAATACATTCTTTTCGGTTAAAATATAGTCACCACAACAATATCTTAGAAAGGAATGGTTTTATGCTTCACTCTAATTATATACAAATTTTATTAAATTTAAAAGATGTTTCTATTATAAATTTCTCCGATTCTTCTGTTACTATTCAATTACCTCGTAAACCTCATCTTTGTCCTTGCTGTCATCATACTACTAACTCTGTTCATGACTATCGCTTACAAAAAATACATCATTTAACTTATTGTACACAATCTTTTTCTATCTTTATTTCTAAACGTCGCTATCGCTGCCCTTTTTGCAATAAACGTTTCATTGAAAACATCTCTTTTCTTGGTAAATACCAACGTATGACTACTTCTTTTATTAAATTTATTCTCAGCCAAATAAGTTTTTTGAAATCCGCCTCTTCTATTGCCAAAGATAATAAGCTTTCCGTTTCTACCGTTTTAAGACTTATTGATAAAATTTCTACTAAAACAGTTCATCTTCCGGAAATTATTTCTATTGATGAATTTAAAGGCAATGCTGCTAAAGAAAAATTTCAATTTGTAATAAACGATCCTATAGCTAAAAAGACATTGGATGTTCTTCCAACAAGGAGAGTTGAGTATCTGGAACATTATTTTTTGAAGTTCAGTTATAAAGACAGATGCAAAGTAAAGTATGTAGTAATGGATATGAATAAATCCTTTAAACAAGTAATTTGGAATTGTTTTCCAAATGCCAAGATAGTGGTAGATAAATTTCACATATGCCGATATGTACAGTGGGCATTAGAAAACATAAGAAAAGAAGTACAAAAAAGCTTTGGAAATGACAGAAGAAAATATTTCAAAACAAGTAGATGGATATTATTAAAAAGGAATAAAAAATTAAAGAAAGAAGAAGATAGAAAGCAACTAGAAATGATGTTGACAGTGTCAGAAAAATTAAGAGAAGCATATGAACTAAAAGAAGCTTTTTATGAATTAATGGAAAAAGAAAAAGACAAATAGTAAAAGGATTTGAAACAGGATATACAAATGGATTTACAGAAGGAAAAAATAATAAGATAAAAGTTTTAAAAAGAATAAGTTTTGGTGTAAGAAGATTTGATAGATTTAGGAAAAGAATATTATATTTGGCTTAAAAAAGAGAAAAAGGATAGACAAAAATTTGTCTATCCTTTACCCCAACATTTGACAAAGAACCGTTTTTATTGACTTGTGATGATAAACAAGATATGATTAAGTTAGGATATAATTTTGTATCGGTCATAATAAGAAAGGAACTTTATTATGAAAAAAATAGTTAAATACTTTATGATGGTTATTGCCTTATGTATATTTGCTTTAACGGCAAATAGTTTTTCCATGGCTGAAGCTTCAGCATTATATACTCCAGCTAGCTATTGGAATAATGATACAAATTATCCATTAGCATTTTCACAAAACGGTGTAAATAGATATGTTGACTTATCTTCAGCAAAAATTATTGAGCAAGAAGAAAAAGTTGAAGAAAATACCAAAACAGCAGTATTTTCTTATGATGTTGTGATGGTAGATGGAGATAAAACAACAAAATTCACTTATAAAACGATGATAAGATTTATAAATGATGAAATGTATATTGCTAGTGCTAGAGGAAATGGCGATGGTTGGTTCCAATTAAGTAGTCGTTCTTTTGATCAACCACAATATAATGCTACATTGATTTTGGCAGATTATTTTGGGATAAATAAATAAAAAATAATAGTAGAAAAGGCAGTTTATGATTAATTTCATAAACTGCCTTTTTTTAATGGATTTTTATGAACCATTTGAAGAAATGGAAGCTAATAATGTTTGTTTTTTTTCTTCTAGATATAATTCATATTCAACAATTTTACGTTTTTCTTCTATAGTTAATTTATGATCTGGTTTTGTTAAAACGGGAGAATTGTCAATATTTTTTGAAGTCAATAATCTTAATAAAGAAAGAAAATGTTGACGATCTTTAGCTGGTAAATTGATATATTTTGTAATAAAAGATATATCATCTACATTTAGATTATATTCATTAGCTAGTTTTTCTAAGTTATCAGTTGCTTTTGGATTGGGTTTATTTTTTATATTTAGATTATCATAAATCAATGAATTTATATCAACATCTAAAGCATCTGTGATAGCTATAAGAGTACCAATTTTGGGATCTTTGATAACAGAAGATAAAATCTTATTCAAAGTACTGAGGGGAATACCTGATTTTTGAGCTAAAACTTCATTAGTATAACCTTTTTCTTGTTTTATTTTTTTTATTTTTTCCAATATAGGTTTAAAGGATTCCATAATATATTATTCCTCCATTTCGGATTATTGAAATAGTATATCATTTATAAATTTTAGTGTAAAGTTGACAGATTTCTAAAAATTTTAATATTTTCCTTTGAGTTATTTGACTTTTTCCATAAATGGAAGTAAAATAAAACTAAAATATTTCCATATTTGGAAAGGTGGTGATGTTATGTATAATAATTTAGTTAATGAGATTGTAAAAAAAGGCTATAAAACAGAAGAAATAGCACATATATTAGCTAATTTGCTAAATTGTTCAGAAGAAATTATCGAAAATAAGCTAAAACATGTTGGGGAATTTACATTCCAAGAAGTAATAAAGATAAATAGTGAGATTTTTAATAATGAAATGGATATAAAATATCTATTTACAGAAGAACAAGATAATGAAGCTACATATCATGACGATATTATACAGAAATCAAAGCCGTCTAAATGGTGGATATAAATGAATAGTAGTTATTTTATTATTTTTTGGAGCAATAATTACTAAACCGAGGGAGGATATTTTTATGGCAAGTAATAAAAAAGCCCAGATTTTAGCAGCAGTAATGTGTGCTTCTTCCATTTTTGGAAGTTATACAATGGTATCAGCAGAATCATCAATAAGCGGCAATAATTCATCTGTAGTGGCTGGTAATGGTACTATCACAGCTACAGCAGAAAATGGTAGTAATCAGACATCTAAAATTACTTTAAATGGTAATAGTTTAAGTATTGATTTAGCTAAAAACAATAACGTGTATGATGGTACATTTTCTTTAAATAGTAAATATTTAAATGTAAATAAGTATAATGGTACTGTAACAGTAAAAGGAACAACATATACATCAGATTTAGCTAATAATGGATTAACAATAAAAAATAGTAGTTCTACATTAGCAAGTTTAAATAATAATGGGTTGAATATTTATGATGGTACTAATGCGAAAGCAACAGCTACTATTACTAAGGCAGGGGCTATTACTGGTACAGGATTAACTGTAAAAGCAGCATCTGATACTATTAAACCAGAGGGCAATTATGTTGAATCAAAAGTAACAACTAGTGGAGTAGCAGATACTATAAAACAGGGTGGTTTTACTAGAGCTACATCTAATGTAACAACTAATTCTATAAAAGATACAATATACACTGACAGTGGAACAGAATTGTCATCTATAAATGTATTTAAAAATACTGCTGCAAATGGTATTGAAAATGGTAAAGTATCATTAACAGCTAAAAAAATAGTTACTGATAATCAAACATCAACTACAACAACATCTACTTTAACTTTAGGTGGAGATAATGCAAGTTTAAAAGTAGGTAACTATGGATTTACTATTGATAGTAATAACAATGTATTATTTAGCGGTAAAAATGCAAGCTTAACATCTACAGGATTAACTGTAAATGGAACAGGTACATCTAGTATTAAATCTACAAATGCAACTACAGAAGCTTATACTAAAAATGATATTTCATCTGCAGGAATGACAACAACAGCTAGAGGTGGAGAATATCCATCAGATAATGATAATAAAAATAAAACAACATCTGCAGTAACATATACAGGTGTAACAGATACAGTATATGATGATGGTGGAAATCTAAAAACTAAATCTAGTGTAACAACTAATGGTATAACAAATACAGTATATGATGTTAGTACAGGTAAAGCATTAGCAAATTCAAGCTTAACAACTAGCGGTATTTCCAATACAACTACAGATTTAGCAATGACAGGTACTAATGAAGGAAAGAAAATGAGTACTGCTTTGTATCAAAATAGTAATGGTATATCTGCAAGTGCTACTAAAAAAGATGAAAGTGGAGCAACTATTGGCACATCGACTTTAACTTTAGGTGGAGATAATGCAAGCTTAAAAGTAGGCAGCTATGGATTTGCTGTTGATAGTAATAACAATGTATCAATTAATGGTAAAAATGCAACATTATCTGGTAGTACATTTACATTAAAAGATGCAACAAATGGAAAAACTGTAGCGAGCTTAGGTGCTAGTGGATTAAGCATTAATAATGCTGATGGTATTAAAGTTGGTGGTATTAGTAATACTGGATATCTTATGGCTAATGATGGAATGAATGTTACAGATAAGAATTCTAGTTGGGTAACTATTGGAACATCAACAATGCAAAAGGATATAGCAGCTACTACAACTACATCATATGCTGGAATTACTAATAAAATTGATACAACATTAGCTGGTAATAAAACATATACATCTGGTACAGTAGTAGGACCTACAAGTGTAACAACAACTGTACAAGGTAGTAATACAACAGATGCGATTTCTGGTAATAAGAATAAAACAATATCTACAGTAAGTGCTACAGGTGTAACAGATACAGTATACAATGTAAAAGGTGATCAAGTAGCGTCTTCAAATGTAACAACAAATGGCATTGTTAATACAACAACAAATTTAAGTATAGATGGATCTACTAATAATACAATGAGTACTAGTATATATCAAGATAAAAGAGGTATATCTGCAAGTGCTACTAAAAAAGATGAAAATGGAACAGTTGGTACATCAACTTTAACTTTAGCTGGAAATAGTGCAAGCTTAAAAGTAGGCAACTATGGATTTGCTGTTGATAGTAATAATAATGTATCAATTGCTGGTAATAATGCAACATTATCTGGTAGTACATTTACATTAAAAGATGCTAATGGTAAAACAGCAACATTAAATACTAGTGGATTAACATTAAAAGATGAAGATGGTAATACTACTGGTGGTATTAGTACTACAGGTGCTATTACTGGTACAAGCTTAAATATTACAGCTAAAAATACAGCTGGAAATAAAACAACATCTACAGTAGGTGCTACTGGTGTAACAGATGCAGTGTATGGTACTGATGGAGCTAGAGTAGCATATTCAAATGTAGGAACAGGTGGCATTTCTAATACAACATCTTTAAAAACTACTACAGGAAAAATAGATACAGCGATTAATCAGAATACATCTGGAGTAGGTATTAGCTCTACAAAATATGATACTAATAATAATGTTACAGATAAAACATCTTTAACTATGAATGGTTCAGCTAACAATATTACTTCTATTAAATACAATGATAGTAATAAGACTGTAGAAACTACATCTGTTAGTGTAAATGGTGGTACATCATCTATTACTTCTTATGGAAACTATGTTTATGGTGAAGATGGAAAAGCAACATCTTATAATCAAGCTTCTATGAGCTTAAATGGTAATACTGGTACAGCTACAATAAGAGGTGGTAGCAACACAGCTTCTTCAACATTGACTCTTAATGAAGCAGGTGTAGCTTTATCTGGTAAAAATGTAGGCTTAAATGCAAATGGATTAACATTGTACAAAGATGTTGATGGTGTAAAAACTCAATATGCAAGCTTATCTGCTGGTGGTTTAAGTGTAAATGGTACAGGTTATACTACGATTAAATCTACAAATGCAACAACAGGTGCTATAGGACAAAGCCAAGTATCTTATAATGGTGTAACAGATAGCTTTACAAAAGATGGTGTAACAAATTCTGTAACAACAAATGCTAATGGAACAACTTTTTCAAGTACAGGAAATGGTTCTACAACAATAAAAGGTGACACAATAAAAACTACTAATCTTATAGTTAATGGTAAAGATATAGGAGGAGTAGCTACTGATGTAGCAGGTATTGATCGTAATACTGAAAACGAAGATGGATTAGGTTATTATACTCAAATTGAAGGAAAAACAAAAATATATAACACAGGTCGTTTTTCTACAGCTAATGGTAATTTTGTAGTAGATCCATATGGAAGCATAACATCAAAAGCTGGTAATTACCGTTTTAATATGGATAGAACAAATGGTTTTGATTTGGGCTATGCAGCAACAACTAGTTTCACTTTAGATAACACAGGTGTAAGTCTTGGTTTTAGAAATAACAGTTTTATATTAGATAAAAATGGTGCAACATTTATAAATGCTAATGGAGAAAATGTATCTTTTACATCTATTAATGGTGGAACTATTACAACAGGTGAAACTGTAATAAATGGTTCTTCAATCACTACAAAAGATTTATATGTAGATAATATTCATTTGAATGGTGCTATTACAGATGGTAATGGTAATGTTGTAGGTGGAGGAGATTTATCACTTGGTGCAGATGGTACATTAGATCTTAAATATAATGCTAATGGTATTACTAATACTTTTGTTAGTGGTGCAACAGGGGTTCATTCTTCCTTTAGCAATGGTACAACAACAGCTAGCAGCAGTGTAGGATATATTGATGATAAAAATACAATAGGAATTAAAGATCAAGTAGGAAATACTAGTGTTACTACAACTACTGATGGTACAACATTTGCAAATGGTAGTGGTTCTACAACAATTAATGGCGGTAATATTACAACAACTGGTGATGTAACAGTTGGTGGAGATTTATCTGTTGGAGATAACTTTAAAGTTGATGGAACAACTGGTAATGTAACTGGTGGAACATATAATGGAGTACAAATTTCTACAGATAAAGATGGTAATGCTATAATTGGTGGCACAAATATTGGCGATTTAGCAACAAATGAAGAAGTAAATAAAGTAAATGATAAAGTAGATGCAGTTGATAATAAAGTTGGAGATACATCAAAACTTGATAAAGAAATTACAGACAATCAGAATTATAAAGATAATCAAAATCTTGTTGGTGCAGTAAATGCCGAAGCTGATATTCGTCGTAATGAAATTTCTAGAATTGATGGTCAGATTGAACAATTAGATGGTAGAGTAGGTAGTTTGGAAAATCGTATGAGTGATGTAGAAGATCGCATCGATAAAGTAGGTGCTATGTCTGCAGCTATCGCAAACCTTCGTACTATGGGCTTTGACCCAGAAGCTCCAACAGAAATCGCTATTGGTGTAGGTCAGTATAAGAGCGAAACAGGTCTTGCTCTTGGTGTATTCCATTATCCAAATCAAGACTTTATGCTCAGTGCAAGCATTTCCACTTCTGGTGATGAAGTAATGGGCGGTATCGGTGCTACATGGAAACTCGGTCGTAAATCTGCTGCTGAAAAAGCAAAAGATGAAGAAGCAAGACGTCTTGAAAAAGCTGAAGAAATGAAAAAATTAGCTCAAGATGCAAAAGTAAAAGCTCAGGCTGAAAGACATGCTAAATTATTAGCAGAAAGAGAAGCTCAAAAAACAGCTTAATTGCTAAATTATAAGTTATAAATCTAGAGGATAAGCGGCAGATATTCTGTCGCTTATCTATTATAAAAAAATAGTGATAGTAAAGGATGTTGTTTAATATGAAAAAAGTTATATTTATAGTAACATTAATTATGATGATGGCTTTTAGTGGATTATGTTTTGCAGCTGATGGTAATGATTTAAATAAAGAACAAAAAGTAGCAGAAACTTTTATGGAAGTATTCACTAAAGATCAAATTCCTGCATATGATGTAGTTAGTAAAGATTTTTCAGATACCTTAAAAACAAATGTAAATGAAAAAGCTTACAAAGATTTATCTAAACAAATCAAAGAACAATATGGTAATGTCAAAGAAGTTAAGTTCTATAATTTCCAAAGATTTGACCAAGGCGATAGAGTAACTTATGTAGCAGCATTTGATAAAGAACAAGCTGTAGCTATTATGCTTGCATTTGATAAAGACAAAAAATTAACAGATTATGTATTTACTCCATTACAAGTAGAAGAAGCTTCTAAATAATATAGGTAGTGAATATGGACATTATAAAAGATAATATAGGCATAATAGGAGTTTTTTTTGTAGTTATTATAGGTGTGGGTATATTTTTTTTAAGTAAACCTGCAAAACCAGTAGAAGCCCAATCAAATAAAATGATTGGAGAAACAAATATTGGTACTGTATATATAGATACAGATACTATAGAAACAGTAAAAAAAGATGGACATTTTTATTTAATAGTATCTGCTGAAGAACACTACAAAGAAAGTGATTTTTTTACTGAACTTAGAAAAGGTGAAGATTTAAAAGATACTATTTCTTCATTAACATTATATATGTTTACTAATGATGGAAGATATTATTGTATGCCACAAAGATATTTAATTGATTCACAAGGTAAAGTTTGTGGTGATTTAGGTTCTAGTATGCAATTACAAATGATTGATGATGAAATAATTTTTAAGATTTATACAAATGCATTAAAAACTTTAGAAGATAAAAATCGTTTTCGAAAAATGATGGAGAAATAAATGCATTTAAATAAGATATGCCCAGTTTGTCATCAATCTTTTGAAGCTAGAAGAAAAGATCAAGTGTATTGTACCTATTATTGTCGAAAAAAACATCATAAAGAAACATACTATAGTAAAAATAGGATTGTAGAAGATTTTAATGATGAAGATACACATGTTATATTAAGACAATTTAGATGTAAAAAATGTCATGAATTAGTAACAGTTGTGAATAAGCATGATAGGCGAACAATTTTTTGTTCACCTCGTTGTGAAAAGTTATATTGGAAACATCCTAAAAAGATAATAAATAAAAATTAAATATTGTGAAAAAGATAGTAAAAGAGGAAATTAAATTTTTTAATTTCCTCTTTTTTATTTGCTTTTTTTTATTTTTTATGTATAATAATAAAGGTAATAGGTATTACCTTTTAAGAAAGAGGGTTGATTATGGAACAAATTGGGAAAAAAGATTATATTAATGAAAAAATTCCTGTAAGTAAATTAACAATATTAGGATTTCAACATGTATTAGTAATGTATTCAGCGGCAGTAATTGTGCCAATAATTTTAGCTAATGCTTTGCAATTATCTAATTTAGATTTAGCTTTTTTGATTTCGGCAGATTTATTTACTTGTGGTATTGCTACTTTTTTACAATCCTTTGGTATTGGTCGATTTATTGGAATTAAATTACCAGTAGTATTGGGATGTGCAGTAATAACTTTAGGTCCTATGATTTCTATCGGCAAAACTGGTGGAATGACAGTTTTATATGGTGCAATTTTATTATCTAGTGTATTAGTTTTTGCGTGTTCATTTTTTATTAACAAGATTATTAAATTCTTTCCACCAATAGTAATAGGGTCTTTAGTAACTATCATTGGTTTTTCATTAGTTCCTTTGGCTTTACAAGATATGGCAGGTGGAATTGGATCAGAAAATTTTGGTGACCCAATAAATTATTTAGTTGCTATTTTTGTATTGATAATTATTTTGTTGATAAATCGTTTTTGCAAAGGTTTTGCAAAATCTATAGCTATTTTAGTAGGCTTAATTTTAGGTACAATATTTGCTAGTTTCTTTGGTATGGTAGATTTATCTCATTTAAATGATGCAGATTGGTTTAAGCTTATTCATCCATTGCATTTTGGTGTTCCAGAATTCACATTCAACAGTGTAGTTGTAATGTCTATCTTTTTAGTTATTAGTGTGGCTGAATCTGTGGGAATTTTTTACATGATTGCTGATATTTGTGAAGTGAAAATAACGCCAAAAGATATAGCAAATGGTATTCGAGCTGAAGGTTGTGCTCAATTTTTAGGCGGATTATTCAATTCTTTCCCATATGTTACTTTTTCTGAAAATGCAGGACTTATGACTGTTACAGGCGTAAGAAATAGATTTGTATTAGTAGCTGCAGCAATTATTTTAGTTATCTTAGGTCTTGTTCCTAAATTTGCGATGCTCACTACATTAATTCCTCATCCAGTATTAGGCGGAGCTATGATATGTCTATTTGGTACAATTGGTGCAAATGGTATTAAAATCTTATCTAGTGTAGATTTTAAAAAGAATGAGAATATTATTATTGTAGCTTGTAGTATTGGTATTGGTTTAGGAACAACTGTTACACCAGGGCTTTTTAATGAAATGCCAGAAATTTTGAAAATGCTTCTAGAAAATGGTATTTTTACAGGCACTGTTACAGCTATTATTTTGAATACTTTATTTAATTATAGTGAAATTTTTAAAACAAAATAAAATATGGACTGTCTCTTATACACATCTCCGAGCCCACGAGACAAGAGGCAATCTC
>ENA-OZKB01001302-OZKB01001302.1-human-gut-metagenome-genome-assembly--contig:-NODE-1302-length-11311-cov-5.626866_pt1 | contig 11311 bp, 8 predicted proteins | sample MGYA00244821_ERZ653753 | MGnify/ENA primary metagenome ERZ653753 (study PRJEB26926, sample SAMN06165256) | human gut metagenome | biome: ENVO:00009003; feature: ENVO:2100002; material: ENVO:00002003...
GATCTACACCTATTAAGTCGTCGGCAGCGTCAGATGTGTATAAGAGACAGGTGCCAACAAGGAGGGTATATGAAACAGAAATTCAAGTCAGTCAAAGAAAAAATGAATAAATTATTCCAGAAATTTGCACCGGTAAAGGAAAAAGCAGAAGTTTTTCTTTCCAAATTACCAAAAAGGAAACCACACAGTGAGAAATATTATAAGAGAATTGCATTTTTCAATAAATATTCTCTTATTTTCCACTTTATTTTAGCATGCTTTATTACTTTTACCGTAGAAGTGATCTCCAGAAGAGACTTTTTCTCTGCTGTTTCCTTCGTAGGCAATCATACATGGGCTTACCTTTACAATGCCTTTATTGTATTTGCTTCCTTATCAATTGTTTACCTGTTTAAGACAAGAGCACAGCTTCGTGTTCTGATCACCGGACTCTGGATTTTCCTCGGAACAGTCAACGGAATCATCCTTTCCAACCGTGTAACTCCATTCAGCTACACCGATTTTAAAATGCTTCCAGACCTGTTTGCAATGCAGAACACCAATTATTTTACTGCGGAAGAGGCTACCGTTGTAGTAGCTGTGGTTGCTTCTTTCATTATATTTCTGGTTCTCTTCTTTATCAAAGGACCGAAGTATCAGGGAAAACGCCACGTTGTACTTTCCCCACTTGCGATCGTTGCACTGTTAGTTGTCGGTATTCCAATTACAACACAGGCTGCACAGAGTTCTAATATTATTGCCTCTTACTTTGCAAATATTGCACAGGGATACTCTGATTACGGATTTGTTTATGGTTTCTCTACAAGCGTTGTCGGCCGTGGAATGGATAAACCGGATGATTACTCCAAAGAAACCATTGACGCTATCGAAACTTTAGTGGACTCTTCCAAAGAAGAAACAACTGTTTCTGCTGGCAAAGAGCCAAATATTATCTGTATTTTGCTGGAATCCTTTATCGATCCATATGATGTGAATTTCCTTCAGATGTCAGAAGATCCGATTCCAACATTCCACAGTTTAGAGCAGAACTTCACCACCGGTTATCTTACCGTACCTGTTGTCGGAGCCGGAACTGCCAATACAGAATTTGAAGTTTTAACCGGTATGAGCATGCAGTACTTTGGTACCGGCGAGTATCCTTACAAAACAATTTTAAAACAGTCTGACTGCCCAAGCGTTGAAAGTATTGCATCTGACCTTTCCTCTATTGGTTATGGCACACATGTCGTACATAACAACACTGCTACTTTCTACAGCAGAAACAATGCGTTTTCAAAAATGGGATTTGATACATTTACAAGTAAAGAGTTAATGAACATTACCGAGTACACACCAAGCGGAAGCTGGCCAACTGATAAAGTTCTTGTAAATGAGACTGTAAAAGCTATGGATGCAACCGAAAATCAGTCCGACTTTGTATACACGATCACGGTTGGTTCCCACGGCGATTACCCTGCTGAAAAGATTATTGAGAACCCGGAGATCACTGTAACCGGAGCTGCCGATGAAGCCTCCAATAATCAGTGGGAATATTATGTAAACATGATCCACAACACAGATAACTTTATTGCAAACCTCATTGATGCAGTCAACCGCCGCGGTGAGGATACCATTATTGTTATGTTTGGCGATCACCTTCCTACGATGGGTCTTGAAGATTCCGATATGAAATCCGGTGATATTTTCAAGACAAAATATGCAACCTGGAATAACTTCGGTCTTCCAAAACAGGACGCTGATCTGACTGCTTACCAGTTATTAGCACACATTACCGGTCAGATGGGTATCCATGAAGGAACCATGTTTACTTACACACAGACACAGGCAGATTCCTCCACTTACCAGAATGGTCTTGACAATCTCCAGTATGACCTTCTCTACGGTGAGAGATATGCTTACAACGGTGAGGATTTATATCCGGCAACGGATCTTGTCATGGACGTGGAAGACGTCAATGTAACATCCGTCCGTAAAAATGTATTGAATAATACCTTAGCGGTTTACGGTTCCAACTTTACAAAGAATGCCAAGATTTTTGTAAATGGCGAGAAGGTTCCTACCACTTACCTTACCTCCGGAATCCTGACAACTTCTCTGGATAATGTTTCCGATGGCGATGTGATTTCCGTAAGTATCACCGGTTCCCAGGGCATTATCTTACGTGCGAGCACGGATGAAGTTGTTTATGAAGATCCTGATGTGATCACAACTGAAACCGAAGAACCTACCGAGGTAAACGAGACAGAGTCCTCCGAAACCCGAACTACTGAAACAGAAACTTCTGGTACAGGAAACTCTGAGACTGTAAACTCTCAGGAAAATAATTAATCATACAAAAAATCCCGGATGTGCGACATTATGTACATCCGGGATTTTTTGTAAAGTGATAAAAATGCAATTTTATAAAAGTATGGGTTATACTGATGAATCAATTCGCCGTATGCATGACTGTCCCCATGAATTGCTTTATAAACTAAAGAGTACTCTTCTTTTTTCATCTTTCACCCACCTTTCATATATTAGATATCCGACCGTACCACCGGGTTTCAAAAATTTTCTATTGTATCTATTTGAGGTAAAGTATTTTATACAGAAAAAGCCTGCATCTCAGGAAATATCCTTTCGATGCAGGCTTTTTTCTGTCTTATATGTAAGAATGATCGATTTTCGTCACCACGTAATAGTTATCACCGAAATGTTCATGCACAGACTGGAGCACTTCTGTGAGCAGTTCCTCGTCCGTCAGACGGAATCCAAATGGCGCGAGAATGTCAAAAATGAGGTTCGTATGCGTCCCGCCACTCACCATTCTGAAATCGTGAATGGACAAATCTTCATCAATTGCCTTGATCAGAGATACCATCGCCGCTTTCGTCTCACTCACATGCTCATCCGAAGTCACGACCGGATCCATGTGGATCGTTGCCTCACAGCCAAGTGTCTCACGCAGTTCATTCTCAATATTGTCTATCACATCATGCAGTTCCATAATATTTCCCTCTGCCGGAACTTCTGCATGCAATGAGATCATCTGTCTGCCCGGACCGTAATCGTGGACGATCAGATCATGCATTCCGCATACTTCCGAATGTGACATTACGATCTCATCTATTTTTTCTACAAATTCATGTGCCGGCGGCTGTCCAAGCAATGGATTTAATGTCTCTCTGGCAGCGTCAAAACCTGCATAACCGACTAATAAGCCCACAACCAGACCGCAGTAGCCATCAATTTTGATTCCTGTAAAATGGGTGAATATGGATGCCAGAAGCACAACCGTTGTCGCTGCGGTATCACTTAAACTGTCTGTGGCAACCGCTTTCATCGCTGCAGAATCCAGTTTTTTTCCAATAGCACGGTTATAATACGCCATATATAGTTTTACAAGAATGGATGCGATCAGGATCACTGCCACAAGGAGCGTGAACTCTGTTTCCTCCGGATGCATGATTTTTCCGATGGAGTCACGGACGAGTTCGTAACCCATCAAAAGGATTGCCGCAGCCACAACCAGGCCGGAAACATACTCAATCCTTCCATGTCCAAATGGATGCTCCGTATCCGGTTTTGCCCCTGCAAGCTTGAAGCCAAGCAGTGTCACGATCGAAGAACCTGCATCTGAAAGGTTGTTAAAGGCATCTGCTGTGATCGCAATGGAATTGCTTAAAGTTCCTGCGAGAAATTTACCGATAAAAAGCAGTACATTAAATAATATACCGATCACACCGCACAGCATTCCGTATGCCTCGCGCTGTTTTATTTTATCTTCTGAGTCTTTGATAAATATTTTTGCTAATAATGTTACCATGTCACGCTTCCTTTTTTATTCCAATTTTCCAAAATGTGCAAAAGGCCAGTAAGTAAAAAGTGCTTTCCCTAAAATTTTGTCTTTTGTCACATAAGTGTTGCTCCAATATCTCGCATCCCAGGAATCATTCCTGTTATCTCCCATCATGAAGTACGATCCCTCCGGCACCTCAAATGTATATGGACCTGTGGCAACAGTCCATTCTTCTTTCAGATAGTCCTCCTGTAAAGGCTCTGTCGATCCATTGATATATATTTTTCCATCCTCAATATCGATGGTATCCCCCGGAAGCCCGATCACACGCTTCACATAGATCTCGCTCTCATCATCCGGATACCGGAATACAACAATATCCCCTCTCTCTGGCTCTCCAACCACATATGCAAGCCGGTTTCCGATAAAACGGTCTCCCGGCAGGATTGTATTCTCCATTGACCCGGTAGGCACATCCGCATTGATGATCAGAAAGTTTTTGATGAGAAGCGCTGCCACTAAGGCAATTGCAAACGGGATCACCCAGCTCATGATCTCTTTGAAAATGGAGGTTTGTTCCTCATCATTCTCCTGATTTTCCGGTGTCTTAATACCGTCTGCTGTCTGCTCTGCTTTATGTTCTATTGGATCATTAAAATCTTCTACCTGTAAATCTTCCATTATCTTTTTATCCTCAATTCGTTTTCCTTATGATCTGCTATTCTGCTTTTTGCAATAGCTATATTTTACCATAACTGGAATGAAATAGATATGAGAATTTTCCCATTGCACAAAAAAGACTGCCGGCAGTTTACCTTTTTCATAAATCTGCCTGACAGTCTGATGTGCCTTCCGGAAAAAGCGCTTAGTACTCTTCCTCTTCGCCTTCTTCTTTCTCAGAAATATCGTTCACCGGTTTCTCCAGTCCCTCGATCGTGATATGGTTTTTCTCTGCGTAATCCCATAATGCAGCGTGAATTGCTTCCTCTGCCAACAGGCTGCAGTGAACCTTCACTGGTGGAAGTCCGTCTAAAGCTTCCATAACGGCTTTATTTGTCACTTCCAACGCCTGCTGTACTGTTTTTCCTTTTACAAGTTCGGTTGCCATACTGCTTGTTGCAACGGCTGCGCCACATCCAAATGTTTTAAACTTTACATCACGGATGATCTGGTCAGCATCAATGTCAAGATACATTCTCATGATATCGCCGCATTTTGCATTACCAACGGTACCGACACCGCTTGGATTCTCAATCTCTCCAACGTTTCTTGGGTTGTTAAAATGATCCATTACTTTTTCACTATACATACTTTTTATCCTGCTTTCTTTGAATATAACCTGTTATTTTGATCACTGTAAAATCATGTGATCGAAAAATTTATTTATTCTGTTTTTTTACGAAATCCTCATATAATGGGGACATGCTTCTCAAACGTTCAATGATCTTCTTTAACTCGTCTACAACAAAATCGATTTCTTCAACGGTATTCTTCTCAGAAAGTGTCAGACGAAGAGAACCGTGTGCAATCTCATGAGGAAGTCCGATCGCAAGCAATACATGAGACGGGTCTAAGGATCCGGAAGTACATGCAGAACCACTGGATGCACAGACACCTGCCTGATCTAATAAGATCAGCATAGACTCACCCTCGATATAACGGAAACATACGTTTACGTTGTTTGGCAGGCGGTCATGTCTGTCACCATTCAATCTCACATATGGGATTTCTGTTAAAATACGGTCGATCAGGTGATCTCTTAAGCTGATCTCCTTTACACTTCTCTCTGCCATGGTATTTTTTGCGATCTCGGCTGCTTTACCGATACCTACGATACCCGGTACGTTCAGAGTTCCGGCTCTGCGTTTTCTCTCCTGCGCACCACCGTGGATGAAGGAAAGAATCTTCACGCCTTTTCTGATATACATTACGCCGATTCCCTTTGGTCCGTTGATCTTGTGACCGCTGGCACTCAGCATATCAATGTTCATCTCGTCCACATCGATCGGAATATGTCCAAATGCCTGTACAGCGTCCGTGTGAAATAATACGCCATGTTCATGTGCAATACGTCCGATCTCCCTGACCGGCTGGATGGTTCCGATCTCGTTATTTGCTGTCATTATGGAAATCAGGATTGTGTCAGGACGGATTGCTGCCTCTAACTCGTCCAGTTTTACTTTACCGTTTTCGTCAACGTTCACATACGTAATCTCAAAACCTTTTTTCTCCAGGTAAGCACAGGTGTGAAGGATCGCGTGATGTTCGATCGTGCTTGTGATGATGTGTTTTCCTTTGGACGCATAAGCGTCTGCGGTTGCCTTTAATGCCCAGTTATCAGACTCGCTGCCGCCGCCTGTAAAATAAATCTCATCTGTCTTCGCATTGATCAGTTCTGCCACGGAAGTCCTTGCTTTATCAACCGCCTTTTTGCTCTCAGATGCAAAACTGTAAATTGCAGATGGATTGCTGTATACTTCTGAAAAATATGGAAGCATCTCCTGTAACACTTCCGGATATACCTGCGTTGTTGCTGCATTATCTAAGTAAATCAGTTTACTCATATCTTTGTACCTCTTTCTATCTCTAAATTAGTTTGCAATTAATATTTCCTAGTTATTTGATATGATATAAGTATTATAACGCATTATTTCCCCTTGTCAAGGTAGGAATTGTTTTCTTTTTTGTACAAGTACGCTATTCTTTTTCATAGTCGCCCGATACCTGACAATATATAAGTATCACGGCAATTCTTCCAGACCGCCGAACATTTTCATGAGTTCTTTTTCCCCATAATCATCAAAGTCAACGGTAATCATCATGTCATCCTCTCTCACCACGGAACCGGTGCCGTATTTTGGATGACGGACGCGGCGTTTTTGTGTGGTTACTGCTTCATTTCCTACTGAAATATTCTTTGTTCCTGTATTCGCCGATGGATTTTTTCCCCCTGATATTTTGCCGGCTTCTTGCAGTTCTATATGCTCTGCACGCTCTGCAAGGATCTGGCGTTTCAGATCCTGTAAATGCGTTGCCGAAGACTCCCGATCCTTCTCCTGTCCTTCGATCAGATTTCCCGGTATCATGCGCAGATATCTGCTCGGTCCGGGTGCTGCCCGGTACTGTCCCGGACTTGTGTAATAGGAAAGTTCCAGATGTTCCTTCGCCCTTGTGATGCCGACAAAAAAGAGACGCTGCTCCTCCTCTTCCTCCTCAAAACTTTTGGTCTGCAAAGGAATCAGCCCATAATTCACACCTGTGATAAAAACATGGGAAAACTCCAACCCTTTGGATGCATGAAGTGTCATAAGCTTTACAGTATCGTTTTCATTATGTATCTCTTTTTTCAAAATATTCGTTCCATACAAAGACGCCATATTCAAAAATTCCGAAAAACCTTCCACGACATTTTTCTGCTGCTCTTTCTGGTAGGTGGTCATGCGCTCCAAAAAGTCCATGACGCAGATTCTGTCTTCTACATACGAAGCTGTCGTTGGATGGAGATGATTTTCCAGAGAAAAATAGTTCCAGAGGTCTTCTGCTGTTGTGGATTGAGCGTTGAAATATGCTTGCGAAAATCCAAGCATTTGCTTACGGATATCTGAGTTTATTTTTTGCTTCTCTGATTGTGGAGTCTCTGTCTGTGTTTTCCGGGTTTCACTCAGAATATCAATTGTTTTTTCCGCCTCTTTCACCGACATGCCGAGCCCGTATCTCTTATCCGCAAGCGCCGCTATGCCGGAACTTTTATCCTTCGGGTTGACAGAAAAACGCAGTACCCTGATCAGCCAGTCCAGAACCGGAATATCTTTCACAGTCTTTTTTAACGAAACTTCGAATGGAATGCCTTCTTTTTCAAAAACATGTTCAAAAATTTCTGACTGGTTCTGCAAACGGTAAAAGATCGCCATTTCCCGGTATGGAAGCCCCGACGCATGCAGATCCCTGATCCTGCCTGCAAGATAGTCAGCCTCCTGAAACGGATCATACATATTCCGGATCTGAATTTTATCACCGCTCTCCCTGCCGCCCTGCAAGGTGCCTCCCTGCTGCATGAAGCAGCGTGCCACTGCAAGGATTTCACTGCTGGAACGGTAATTCACCGGAAGTGTCAGCTCCGTTGCCTGATATTTGGTCTTCAGCTGATAAAAAATATGAAAAGCACTTCCACGCCAACTGTAAATGACCTGATTCGGATCACCTACTGCAAAAAAACAGGTCTGTGGTTTTTTCAGGCAGTCGATGAGCTCTAACTGTTTCTCACCGCTGTCCTGCACTTCGTCCACGATGATCCAGGAGATGTCATCCATCTTCTGTTCTGACATCTTCACCAAATTACATGTGTTTTCCAGCAGCTCATCAAACGTCATTTTATCCTGGCGTCTCTTTTCTTCCTTTAGCAATGCCTTTAATTTTTCAATATCATCCTGATATTTGCTGTTTTTTTGTTCCAGACGCTTTTTCAGCCGGTTTTTATATTTGATTTTCAGCTGATAAGTTAAGATCAACTGCTCTGCCATCCCAAGTTCTTCGTCCGGATCCATCACCATAAATTCTTTGGTATAACCCAGATTTTCCACTGGAAGCATTTTCTTCAACATTGTAAGACACACACTGTGAAATGTTCCAAAGCCCCACAACTGTTCCTCTGTGATCTCCGGCTCCAGCGCATACAGACGCTCTTTGATCTCATCCGCAGCCTTATTCGTAAAAGTCAGAACAACCATCTGCTCATATGGAATCTGCTTCTCGTAATGCAGATACATGACCTTTGTGATAAGAACCGTCGTCTTACCGCTGCCAACATTGGCATTCACCAGACAAGCGTTGCTCTCATCGAAAACGGCTGCTTTCTGGTATTCATTTAGACGTTGTAGCTGTTGTGTGTAATTTTCTTTAAATTCCATATTTCTTTAAATCCACCCTGCCATTCACCACTTCAATGCCGTCTGCTTTCAGCAGTTCTTCCTGCACATGCTCCCCTCCAAAGGCGAAAGCCCCTGCTAATTCTCCCTTGGAATTCACAACACGGTAACATGGGATATGCTCCGGATCCGGGTTATGGTGCAGGGCATTTCCGACTGCTCTAGACATTCTCGGATTTCCGACAAGCTCTGCCACCCTGCCGTAAGTTGCCACTTTACCTTTTGGAATGGTTTTCACCGCCTCATAAATACGCTTTGTCGGACTGTCTGTGATAATGTCATAGCTTTCTGCAATCATCTGCTTCACATCCTTATCCGGGATTGTCCCATCTAAAATGATCGTATTCCAGTGTTCTTTATTCTGATGATATCCCGGAAGCACGGACGCATAGGCATCCCTCCAGAAATCGCGCCACTCCGGGCGCACTTTCACATTCAGATTGATGTATCCGTTCCGCTCATATACCCACAAAAATGCCTTTTTGCTTCCATGCACACGCACTAACTCCCAGTTTGGATCATGAAACGGCGTTTCCAGATAAGTGTCTGGAAATGACAGTCCGTATTTTGTTGCTTCTTCTCTTGTTTTCATTTTAACCTCCGTTCCATCTTCTCCATCGCGTCCTTATCCGGCTCTCTCACTTCATCTGCGAGTGTCACCTGGATCTGGAATCCAACCGGCACATCCGCATAATAACTGATAATATTCTTAAGGCTCTCGCGGTTTCCAGGCTCCATCACCCAGTCTGCATAAAAGGCGCTGGATAATTTTAAGATCAGCATCCGCTCTCTCACTTCGACCGCCGGAACGGTCTGTAAAAATGCGGCAAAGTTCTCTCCGTTTTCACTAATCTTTTTGCAGAACTCCTGCCACTGCTCTCCTAACTTTTCAAACGAGAACTCTTTTCTCCGGAACGTGGACGGCGCATGCTCTGCAGTCTTCACTCCCATCGGGACATCCCAGTGTTCCAGCAGGTTTTCCAGTCCGAAAAGTACCATCTGCCTGTCAAGCCGGTAATCTCCCACACAGGCGGCACAGCCATCTTTGCATCCACAGCCTTTTACAAGCTTCACGGCATTTTGGATAATATCTTCCATATTATCATAAATCTTTTCAGCGAATCCAAGTCCACCCACATACTTATCGTAAAAATAGATGTCTACGTCCGAGCTTGTGTCAAACGCAAGTTCCAGTGCATTCGCCGACGTGATAACTCCAATATCCTCCTGTTCCGTCATGGTCACCATCCGGGCAGCATTTTTCAGTGCGAAACAGACGCCCTCATAATAATTGTTCCGCACCATTTTCGTATTCTCATTCACCTGGATCAATCCCCGGTACACCTTCACGACATTCTCCGGCACACGCATCCAGGTACTCTCCGTATCATAGTCTTTGGAGAGTGCCTTCGGTAACTGCTCATAGCCAAGATTCTGATGATTATGAAACTGCATTTTTTTAAACATATAAACGTAATCGCTCACATTGACATCGCCAAAATGAAGCTCTGTGCGCGCAAGCGGCATATTTTTACTCTCGTGAACGATCTTCACATTCGCTTCCCCTGCCGCAACTGTATAATAATTTCCATTAAATGGCACTGCATAGGCAGTCCGGCTCTCAAGATCAAGCTTTGTCACCTGATAGGCAACGCCGTCATGCATGTAGACCGCACCATCGTGAAGCTCGCGGAACGCCTGACTCTCGTCCATCTCTGTGATTTCTTTTCCGCTGTCCTTGTGCAGAAGCTTATAGCGCTTCTCGTCAATATTGCGCATGGAAAAATCACCCGCCGGGAACTCACCGCCAGACCACGCAAATTTTCCATTGTGGCTCGACAGTTCCTCAGCGCGGAGAAGTACCGGGATTGCCTCGCCAAGATCCGGAAACAGGGAAATATCATCAAGCGTCAAAGGAATCTCCGCTGCTGCCGCACGGATATGCGCCAGCTCAATGATCAGATTATTCTTATCGATCACAGCATTTTCACTGCTTCCCTCAAACAGCCAGCCCGGCTCAAGCGCAATGTACTGGTCAAACGGCTGATTGTCGAGAATGAGATAGTTGCTGCTCCTTTTCCCGCTTCTTCCGGCACGCCCTGTCTGCTGCCAGAATGAGGCTCTGGTGCCCGGATAACCGACTAACACCGTGGTACTGATCTTTCCGATATCAATTCCAAGTTCTAATGCATTCGTGGAAACAAGTCCCATCAGTTCTCCCGAGATCATCTGATTTTCAATCTGTTTCCGCTCAAGCGGCGTGTAACCGCCACGATAACCGGAGATTTCATCCGGCTTATGCGTGCCTAAAAATCCCTCCGCTTCCAAATGATCTCTCGTCTCTTTTAAGACGATCTCCACATTCTTTCTGGACTTCGTAAACGCAATAAAATTTTTTCCTTCATCCATCAGCTCCGGCAAAAGTTCTGCCGCCACTGTCGTAATGCGGATCTGCCCATAATAGTTGTCGTCTTTCCCCATGATCTTCGGCGGCTGGATGAGATAATATCCACGTTCTGCTGCTGGTGAGCCGTCCTTATCCACAAGTGCAAACTGCTGTCTCTTATACACATCTGACGCTGCCGACGACTTAATAGGTGTAGAT
>ENA-OZKB01001320-OZKB01001320.1-human-gut-metagenome-genome-assembly--contig:-NODE-1320-length-11192-cov-13.142857_pt1 | contig 11192 bp, 13 predicted proteins | sample MGYA00244821_ERZ653753 | MGnify/ENA primary metagenome ERZ653753 (study PRJEB26926, sample SAMN06165256) | human gut metagenome | biome: ENVO:00009003; feature: ENVO:2100002; material: ENVO:00002003...
GAGATTGCCTCTTGTCTCGTGGGCTCGGAGATGTGTATAAGAGACAGCTTTACAGATGAGTACAAAAAAACAAGAGAATCCATAGCAATTATTGTAGCAATAGATTCTCTTGTCTAATAAGGCTTGGTTTATTTATCAGCAAATTTCAAATGAGAAAGGGTCAGAAAGTAAATCAATAGAGATTTTACAAATTTACCAATACTCGATGGTTCGTTTCTCTGTATATTCTTCTGGAGCAGTATATTCATCGCCGACATAGTTCCCATTGTCATCATACTTATCGTATTCGGTGGTGTAGCTTACCTTCCGCTCTATCCAATTCTTGTGCTTGTCGAACTTGGTATAGGTATAGCGATAAGTGGTGTTACCTTCTTCCGGGTGCTCCTGTATCATCGTGGCCGGGTATTTGCTGTCACCTTCATAGCTGTATTTCCAAGTGACGTATGCCATGTGCGAAGTAAACTGATGACTGATGATACGATTGCGCTTATCAAACATATAGGTCTGGTCAAGTTCCGTGTTGGTATCAGCATCCGGACAAATATCCGTCCGCATACCATCTTTTGATTCGATGTTCACCACATAATCTCCCCATCCTTCCACTTTGTAGGAAGTAGCTGTGACATATTGATAGGCCGCTTCGTCTCCGAACTTGTTCTGCATGGCAATCAGATTGCCCGCCTGGTCAAATTTGAGTGATTCCTCATTGCCGTTTACCGACTTGACTTTACCGGACAACCCATAAATATCCGTTCCTTTGTAGCGTAAACTACCCATTAGGACAGGTTGACCGTTTTCTTTTGCAGCTTTCATGGAAGCAATCGTTTCATCGTCCCAGTAATCAATGCTGCGGACAGCTGTCAGGCTGGGAGTCTCACCCGCTTTGACAGCAGAAGAACGATCCCGATTCGATGTAAATCCGTCTCTGAAAGCCTTATAGTAGGTACGCAATGCAGGTATCTCATCGATGTTAGCCGGGAATGTAACGGTAGCTTGTGTCCAGTTTCCTTTTTCATCATATACATAATCGTAGGAGACGGTAAACGTCATGTCATCCACCCGCCAGTTGTTGCCTTTACTTTTATATACACCTCCGCTATACGTCCAAGTAGCCAAGTCTCCGTGTGAGTTATACGCAAAGCTGCTGGTACAAGTCAGTGTTTCGTTCCCCCCGTCAAATTCAACGGGAATCTTCTCTACGGCTTGTGTACACAGATGGCCTGTATAGACATAGGTTGTCACCGATTGTCCTGTCTTGTAACTGTCGATGTCTTTCAAGAACATGTTCGTGGTCTTCGGTGTTTCAAAAGACTTCAAGTGAGCGAGCGAGTCAAACTGCATCTCATGAAGCGTCACGCCCGATTCATTGACCGTGCCATTCTTTTTTTCGGGCAGGATGGATTGCAATACCCCATTACCGTGATAGGCATACAGAAAAGTGGTTGTGTCATAATGTCCCCGCCCGTTCTTGTCGCGACGTATCAACCGACCTGCACTGTCGTATGTGAAGCCGTCATCTTTTTTCCGGCGTTTGTAACGTCCGTCATCTACCGATTTGATTTGGGTCAGATTGGAATTGCCGTTATATTCATACGAAATGACATCAAATCCGGTTGCACCCACATTGAAAGAAGTGCGCCGCTGTTCGGATAAACGGCCGTTAGGCAAGAACTCGTATTGCGAGGTGCTTGTCACACCCCATTGTGCATTGTGGTATTCGTAGGTGACCAGCTTCGGATAGTTGCGCAATCCCATCTTTGCCCAATCCGTAGGATAGTTTACGAAATAAGGCATCAGATGTTCCGCATTCATATCCACTCTTACCGGATCAAAATACACCTGAAGCGGTGTATAAGGCTGGTTGCTTTCTTCACTGCCACAGCTTGCTGCTCCTATCGACAGCAAGCAAGAAAGAGCGACAGCTTGTATGGTCTGTAATGCTTTCATGTTCCGTTATTTTTGATTTGTTGGATGATTTTCCTTGCAGGGGACCTGCTTGGTGACAGGATGATAAGAGATATTCCAGACGGGATAAGCTCCGACCTTATCTACACAGCACGAATGCAGATAACAGTTCCCGTGTATCGAGCTTTCCGAACCCAGCAATCCGGAGATGTATTTGCATCCTTTTCCCGACACAATGATTTTGCCTTCATTCACCACCTGATGGAAAGAGGAACCTCCGAAACTGCCGATTACTCCTCCGATGGCGGAAAATTCAGCCAGCAGGTCATGCTTGATTTCGATGTTGCCTGCATTGTACAGATCCAACGGATAGATTCGTTCGTAGTTGTGAGGTGTCAGTTCGCCACATACCCCTCCGATATTAAATGTAGCAGATGTATTCTGTGTGTCCAAGCGGATGTTTCCCCAATTATGGAGATGCTCTATATCAGTTTCATTGGTTTTGAAAAGTCCGACAACACCACCGATGTAGCTATGATCAGGTTGGGCATCGGCCTTCCACTGCACGGTCAAATCGCCTTTATTCTCGACGCAGACATTCTCTTTGATAAAGATTTTACCATAATTGGTGGCCCTCCCGATGACTCCACCTATGTAGGCATCACTGCACGGATTAACGGTGAGGTTGCCCTCATTGATTATCTTGCCACGCAAAGCCACTTCCACTTCGGAGCCGTAGCTATCCAGGTCTCCGACAAGTCCACCCAGACAGAGTGTACAGATACCCTTATTGTCAGCGAATGAGATATCCACCTTGCTGGTACAATTCTCGATACATCCATTCTTGAACTCTCCCGCCAGAGAACCGGCAAGCAGGCTATAACCGTCTTCTCTCTTTTGAGCGTCGATGGTCATGTCACCTGCCAATGTCAGATCCTTGACCACAGCTTCTTTTTCACCACCCATTTCTTCAAACAGACCGACATCAAATACTCCTTTGGAGCTCTCTTCAATGACCACCCGTATTCCGTCGAAGGTAATGGTATGTCCGTTGCCGTCGAACTCCCTAACCGGGAATTTAATCGGTGTCCATTCACCGCTGATTTCGATGTCCTTCACCAGTTTAATCCGCACTTCATCTGCTGGAATCTCCTTGCCTGCATCGGTGAGCAGCGTTTGTGCTTCCATGTTTTTATCCTTGATTTCGAACGTTTCGTTCAGGAAACGCAGTTCACTCTCTTTTCCGATTTCAAATACCTGTTCCGCCTCGTTGAAATGCAAGGCGGTGACTTTCTCTTCACACGATGTCAGCCAAAAAGGCAGGCAAGCGACAAGGTAAACCATTCTTTTCATGCTGCTGCTCTTTTTACATATCTGCTGCATAATTCTCGCCCTCCATGATAAACATTCCCGACTCTTTCCAGTAATACACCACATAAGGCTCTACTTTCGACATTTCATTGATGTCCTGCGTGGGCATTCCACTAAAATAGGTAAAGACCAGTGCGTTACCCTCTATTTTTCCGGCATACGACTCCACGCTTGACATAGGAATGCTTTCACCTTGTGGAGGATACATGGTCGTTTTGACCATAAAAACTTGTTCTCCTTTCTTTTCCAGTGTGAACGATGTCAGAGCATTGGCATAACTTTTTGAAAAAGCATGTTCTGGGATGGTGTTATCTTTCAAGTAAAAAGCATACTTCGGAGAAATATATCCGATACGTTTGTCTTGGGCAGAAAGCTCTACCTTGAACCATCCCTTTTCTTTCCCCAAGAATCTGAAGCTTTGTCCACGGTTGGCTTTCATTAAAGAACTACCCGATACAGGGGTGGAACGGACATTGATTTTATCTCCTCCACTGATGAATACGTAGTTACATTTATCTTTCTGCTTAAACACTACCGGCTCTGAACCGGGTGGCAAGAAGGACAGTTCCTTCGTGGTGGGATTGTACTTGAACTCCGCTTTTTGTTTTCCCATACTGCTTTCTACGGCAACCGAAGCCTCTGTATTATCAATGTGATAGACGTCTACAATACTATAGGTAAGCCCATAGCCTCCTTCAAACACATTGTAAGCACCGTAACTGCCATCTGTCGGTGTGTTGTAAAGGTCTATTTCCAACTGAATTTGGCTGTTGCCTTCCCAATATTCCCATTTGCCCACAAAGGGTTTTGTGTCATCTGCTTGTATAGACGCGTGTACACTCAAGAAGCCACAAACAAGGCTTATCAAACTTAGGCATATCAATTTTTTCATTATGCTGTTGCTTTATATGGTTAAAATTAAAGACTAAAAGTGACATATACGGCAGACTGTACCCGTACAGGCTGTCCGTCTTTGATTCCGGGTGTCCATTCCTTTAAGGACTTGACCACTCTTACGGCTTCGGTATTGAGATTGGCATGAACCTTTTTCACAGCCGTAACATCAGATACCGAACCGTCTTTCTCCACTATAAAGGAAACAAGCACATCGCCCTGAATCTTCTGCTGTTTGCAGATCATGGGATAACGTATGCTTCGGGCAATATCCGCCAGCAATGCTTGGTTTCCACCGGGGTATTCCGGCTCCTTATCCACCTCGCTGCCTTTGTACACCTTATTGGGGCTTACCTTGGATTGTGCCGGTTCTCGTCTATCTTCCTTCGGAGTGGTTGGCATACCAAATCTTCTTTCGGGAGTATCTTTGTCTGTTTCTTTTTGCTCTTCCAATTCCTGTTGTAATGTTCTTTGCAACACTTCACTGGAGATAAGAAAACCGTTGAACTTAGAAGGAGCGTACCCGGAGAATGCCGATACCACTTCGAAACTGAATGTTTTTCCCTCCTCGATACGTGGAAAATAATAAGTACCCGCTGTTTTTATCCGATTGCCCGGCATCAGGTAGAACAAGTCTATGGGCAAACTGCGGCTTGTCTTCTGTGCCACTCCCTTTATCTGAAATTTATAGCCGCCATTAGCGCGTCCCGTACAAGTAACGCTGGTAACATGCCAATAACGATCCACTCCGGCATCGCATTTGAACGGCACATTTACCGGATAACTCTTGGGAGGAATGGAAAAACTTGTTTGCGCAAAAGTCGCATGACTCATGAAGAATGCCCCTAAGACAATGAGGCATAGTAAAATAGATAATCGCTTCATACGTATATCGTTTTATAGTTTTTAGATTCATCAGAGTTTAAACGTGATAGGCAGAGTGTATTCCACATTTACCGGTTTGCCATCCTGTGTACCGGGAATCCAACGAGGCATGGACTTCACTACGCGGACAGCTTCCTTATCCAAATAAGGATCTACAGACTTGGTAACACGAATATTTGAGATAGAGCCATCGCTCTTGACTGTAAATTTCACCAACACTTTGCCTTGTATTTTCTGTTCCTTGCAAACTGTCGGAAACTTTAGATTCTTTGATAAAAATTGTACCAATGCGGTGATACCACCGGGAAATTCCGGAGACACCTCTCTCTTGTTCTGGGAAACTTTTGCCATCGAAGGCAAATCATTGATAGTTCTTGCCTCATTTGCAGCCTGTGTATCCAAACAGTTGCCAATCAGCAGTGCGGATAGTAAACTGCTCAAAATAATTTGTTTTTTCATACAGTTTTATTATTTAATTATCAATACGTTACATTATTCATTTATTTGCGATAAAATCCGGAACTGTCGCGTCCCCATTTGCCGCCAAATTGGTCGGTGTAATCACACTCGCTATAGGGAGAATCTTGTGTAAGATGATATAATGTTCCAGAATCAGTAAAACTTGCTGTTTTCAAACCACTTGAACTGCTTGATGATGAACCGCTCCAAGACTCCGTCGCTCCCTTATGCAAGTCTTTAAAACCGAGAATACCCATAATAAGACCTATCCCGTTGCCTATACTGAATCCCCATTGGGCCATATCCCACATGGTACCAGAGTCTATCCAACCCAGCCAATCAAGAATAAAACCTACTGCCAATCCAATCGCTCCAACAATCAAACCTACAACCAGCATCAATGCGAAGAATTGTAACACAATCTTAATAATGTAGATGGCTATGCCTAAAAACAGTATCCACTTTATCGCTGTGAACCAAGCCGATTCTCCTTCGGAATCAAACAACCAAGAGGTTAAGTCCCATGACTCTTCTTTGGTGGAAGTACCCGCTTCGTCTGTTTCTGTTACGGCTTCCAGATACGATGCGCTGACATAACCCTGCCAGCCATTATAATTGATATTAGCCCATCCGTTTTCTATAGATACAACATCAATCACGTTATCCTTAGACAATTGTCCTAATAGTTTTCCGTTTTTATTGGCTGAAGCTCGTACATTAAGACCGTTGGGAGCGGTCACTCGATAATGATCTGCAAAAGATTGCGTACATAGGGAAAAATTAAGGATTAGAAACAAAACCCATTTAATAATGTTTCTGCTAACGAACATATTCTTCAGCATACAAATACTTTGCTGGCTATATCTGTTCATCATAAATTAAGACTCTTGCAGTCCCGTAGAGTCTGCTTGATTAAACCACGAAGCGTGGAACTGCAAATGCCACGTTCTAAGTCGGAGGTCGTAGGAATAACCTTTATTCAGAGTATGGTAATAGCAGCCCACGCTATAGCGTGAGAAACCAATTACGCTTTTCCCTCTGAATAGTCTTGAATTTCCTACGTTCCCGACTTCGAGATAAGCATAACGCTTCTTTCTTTTCTAATATGTCTTGGAAAGAGTTTCCTCAATCCGGCACAAAGGTAGTGAAATTTCATGAAACAGGACCTTATATACCGTGATTTTCTTAAAGTTATGAGTGGATTTTAAGTCTATTGTTCTAAAACCAATATTAAATAAACTGCAAGAAAGACAAATCTATTAAATAATGGGCTAACATTTTCTGAAAAACTCTGTAAGGATAGAAAAAATGTTTGAGATGTATGAACTCTTAAGAAAGGACGAAACTAAAAAACAAAAATATAGTATCTACTAATTTTAACAAGAATAGGTTTACTAATTTCCTATTTTACTATGATTAGTAAATACTATATTTAGTATCTGCTTATTTTCAGATAGTTATTATCTTATCAGAAGGGCAAATCCTCCTTTTCGTCCTGCGGAAAATCGGCGGGAGGAACGGGTACGCTGTCTGCACCGTTTACATCGTTGTCCGCTCCGGCTGCCGCATCCTCGCGTTTTCCGGTATTGATAAAGGCAATGCTTTCTGCCGTGATGGAGAGCTGTATCTGGCTCTCGCCGTTCTTGTCTTTCCACAGGGAAGATGACAGTGTACCGTCAACGAGTATGAGTCTTCCTTTCGTCAGATATTCGGACAAATGGATATGGTTGTCCTTGTTGCTGCGTACCCTTATCCAAGTGGTAGTGTTTTGTCCTCTTGAATAATCGTCAACGGCTATGTCCATAGCCATGAATGAGCCGTGTACTCCTGAAATAACCTGGCAGTCTTTGCCGATGCGTCCGATAGTGTGAACATGTAACATAATAGAAAATTGTTTGTGGCAAGGTGGTTGGTCCTGCGTTACCTAAACTGTTTATTTTTTCCCTTCTTTCGGTTCCTTTCTCTGCCTGAACCGTTCCGGGATTTTATAGATGCGGTACATGGCTGCCGGTAGAGCTTCATGCGACGGCTTTTCTTGCCAATTACTCTTCGTAGAAGGAAGAATTTGCAAGAAATGCACTTCAAGCCGCCGGATCAAGCGCGGCAGCCGACCTTTGCATCTGAAAAACCGGACGGCGACGGCAGAGAGGAGACCGTAGAGATTATACCTATAACTGATATAAAAGGAAGAGGGCTTCGCCAAAGTATAAGAGCAGAGGGAAAGAGAGAGGTATAAAAGGAAGCCGACAACGGAGTTGCGGTATTTATAAACGGATATCGTGCCCTCCGCCAATGGTGTTGCCATAGGCACGATTCCCGTTTATAGCCAGTTTTGACCGGGCCGGTATCTTAAAGAGAGGAAGGCAGCAAATCCCCCATCCTCTGTTCCGGCATAGTGCAAAATCCACGAACGATAGTATCTTCGTTTACACCTTCAAGTCTGGCGAACATTTGCAACGCGTCAAATCCACAGTCGAACTGTTCCATGCTGACAGCGGGGGCAAAATGAACAATACCGTGGGGATAGCTTTTCGAGACACCTATCCACCCACGCAAATAATCATCGAAGCGTCCTTCCGCTTGTGACGCATGGAACTCTTGAGCATGGGAGCTGCAAATGCTTTTGCCGTACATTTCATCTCCTAAAATTAAAGTTCCCGTTTGCGGATTGTACATAAAACGCCGATTGGTTATCTGAAGAATATCTATGATTTCCCGTTTGACGTCGATAACCATCAGGATTTTTTCAACCTGCCGTTTTGTGCGTTTGCCTGTTTTACAGTTTTTCTTGTCCATCTCTTGTCTTTTATGTGAAACATCTGTTTTTTACCCTTTTTTCGGTTCTTTTCTCTGCCTGAACCGTTCCGGGATTTTACAGATGCGGTACACGACTGCCGGCAGGGCTTCATACGGCGGTTTTCCCGGCCAATTACTCTTTCGCAGAAAGGAAGAATTTGCAGGGAATGCACTTCAAGCCGCCGGATCAAGCGCGGCAGCCGACCTTTGCAGCTGGAAAACCGGACGGCGATGGCGGAGAGGAAACCGGAACAGGCCGGTAAATATGATGGTAAAAAGGGGGGTACGGCCTTGCCGGATATAAATGCAGGAGAAAATGAAATAGAAAAGAATGCGGCTTGGGCGGGTCAAGCAAGGGTCTGCCGGGGCAAACACGAACGGGATTCTCCTTATCCGCTCCACGCCTGAATTTCGACCGGGCGGAATGAAAGCGCGGGGCGGATAAGAAGTATCGCTGTTTGCCCTTGACGTGGCAGGTCACAAGGGAAAGATACGGAACAGGAGGCGGAAAGTCCGAAACCAGCGGCATAAAGACCGGTCGGGCTGTGGAATACCGTGTTGTTTCGACAGGTCGAAGCTCCGGCATGGAACGGCACGATCCGGGCTGCCGCCGGTTTGGAACGGCCTCCCGTCCCTTTCCTTGACGACTTGTTACGGCACAGACTTCCAACTGTTTACGGGGTTGGGAAAGCCGACGTATAACAGGGAAAACAGCCTGAAGGTAAAAAAGGAGATAATCGTGCTATAAAAGGTATCGGTTGCCCTGCAATCTGTCCGAAAGGCATTCGCCCTTCGGACAGACCACAGAGGTTACAGGCTTATAGTTTGGGCTTGTTCTTCGGGAGAATGGGACAAGAGAGTATTATTCTGTAAAATGACCCCAGCTCGGTCTTTACCGGGTCTTTCGATACCAAGAATGTCGCGCTCTCCTTGACTTTCGCTATATCCAAAATGGTCTTACAGATGTACTTATTCCTCAAGCGTGTTCCTCCCCTGTTGAACTGCAGCGGGAAACCTTGTTTGTCGGCGGTCTTGTGCAGAAACCATTCTTTGGGATTGTTCTCGTCATGGGCAAACTCCAGACGGTCATTCATCGTGATATTCATTTCTTTTGCCAGTTTGGTGGATAGACCCGCATTTCATGTTCAATAACTTCAGCATTCTGTCCGAACTGATAGTGGAAAACCGTACATTGGCGGAACGCTTCCTTGAGAATCTGTCGAGCGTTTACCGTTACGTCATCCAAAACTTGAAGCGCGACACCGTGCCGGTAAGCGAAGAGTTGGATTTCCTGCGTTCCTACCTCTACTTGATAGGGATGCGCTACGAGAATGCCATAAGCGTCGATGTGGATGAACAACTGGAGCGGACAGACGGCCGGATTCCCCCCGTCTGCCTCCAGCTGCTGGTAGAAAACGCCATCAAACACAACCGCTTGTCGGTACACCAACCGCTGCATATTCACGTCTTTCGGGAAGGAAACCACATTGTGGTGAAAAACGACCTTTGCCCCGTGTCGTCCGACCTGTCATCTACCGGTATCGGACAACGGAACATCATCGAGCGTTACTTCCTGTTGTGCGAGGAAAAGCCTGTCATCAAGAAAAGCGAACATCCGACTATGCCTGTTATGTCGCTGTCCTTTTTTTGCCGGATAGAGTTTCTGTCATGAAATTGCAGAAAAGAGGCGTTGTCCGTATTTCGGACACAACATTCCTGCGCAGCCGCCACACCGGCCGCCGGAACATGCTGCGCACCGGAACTGCATACCAAAGCCGTCAGTACCAACGATAGAACAACAACGGACCCTTTTATGCTTTAATTTTACTTTCCATAGGGTAAGCATAGCCCCCCTTTCTTACCATTTCCATAAAATAATTAACAAAAATAAACGAGAATTATCTGTATTTTTCATCTGCAAGACTTAATGAGGAAGTTTCTCTGGATTCGGCCAGTGCCGCCACGCACTCTTCGCGTATGGACTTGATGTAATCCAGTACCATTAACGGATCGACACTTTTGCCGTCGAGCTTGCAGGAAATATGCAGGTGTTCACCGGTGCTGCGTCCTGTAGAACCGGTAATGCCGACGACATCCCTCGGCCCGATAGCAGCCCCTTTCCGGGTAAGGATACGCGACAGGTGGCAATAGCTGACCGTGTAGTTTCCATGCCGGAGGGTTACATACTTGCCGGAGGATTTGTCCTGCCCGACTTTCACTACCACTCCCGCCATCATGGCCATTACCTCGTCGCCCCGCGCATGGAGGTCGATTCCGTTGTGAAACTTTCTTTTTCCGGTAAAAGGGTCTTTCCGATACCCATAAAGCGAGTTGATTTTCATCCGGCGCAGCGGATAGCTTACGCTAAGATAGCGTTCTATCCATACGTGCTTGCAGGTGTCGGCAGACAATGCCGGGGCAGCGTCTCCTGACGGTGGTAAGGTGTCTTGGACGGAAAGCGTGTATCCGGGCAAGGTTACCGCATTATCCCTACCGGCAGAAACGACTTCAACCCTGTATCGGAACGGCACGGTCGAAACCGTATTGAATTGTGCTTGAACGGGGCCTGCGACACTTGCAGCACCCGCCATCAAAAACAGTAGTTTCTTTCTCATGCGGCAAATATAACCAGCTCTGCCCAAGATGTCCCGTTTCCACGACCTTTTTCGACCAAAGTACAACAAAAAAAGCATTCAGAGTATGAATTTATGTGTAAAATCATACTTTGAACATAAAAATAAACACTCTTAATACACTAATATTATTCTATTATATACAAAAGAATGAAAAGAATCTATCTTTGCAAAGTGTAATTCAAAATATAAAATTAAATATCTGTCTCTTATACACATCTGACGCTGCCGACGACTTAATAGGTGTAG
>ENA-OZKB01001335-OZKB01001335.1-human-gut-metagenome-genome-assembly--contig:-NODE-1335-length-11075-cov-6.514065_pt1 | contig 11075 bp, 8 predicted proteins | sample MGYA00244821_ERZ653753 | MGnify/ENA primary metagenome ERZ653753 (study PRJEB26926, sample SAMN06165256) | human gut metagenome | biome: ENVO:00009003; feature: ENVO:2100002; material: ENVO:00002003...
TATTAAGTCGTCGGCAGCGTCAGATGTGTATAAGAGACAGACACTATTTCACTATTTCAAAAAAGAAGGGGGTATTTGTATGGCTAAGAAAGGTTTTGGAAAGTTTGTAGCCTTTGCCGCTATTTCCGGTGCTGTGGCAGCTGGCGTTTCCTATGTACTCCAGTACAAGATCTACCATAAAGAGCTTGATAAAGATTTCCGTGAATTTGAAGAGGACGAAGAAGACGAGGACGCTTCCCAGAGTGACTCCTTTGATTCCCGTAAAATAAACCGCAATTATATCTCCTTAAATTCCAGCAGGGATGAATTTAAAATGGCAGCAAAAGATATGGCATCTGCTACTAAAAATGTATTAAAAGATGCAGGAAATCTTTTCTCCGATACAGCCCACGAAGCAGTTTCCGCTGCTGTAGATACCGCACATATCGCTATCCACTCCATGAAAGCAAAAAAAGACGATCTCTTTGAAGAAGAGGATGATCCTAAAAAGGGAGACTCTTTTACAGAAGAAGATTATCTGGATGATGACTATGTAGACGATGATGATCTTTATGACTACGAACGTCTGGATCACTCTCCTTCACCAGCAAAAGAAGAAAACATCTCTGTTTCTGTTAATCCGGAAGCCGCTGATGATCTGGAAGAAGAAAGCGAAGAAAAAGAAGAGACAGCCAAGGCAGCTGAACCTGAAAAAGAAACCGCTACCATCGAGGAAGATACCATCTGATCTGATTTAACCAGACTTTAAAAGAGCTGCACAGCCCCAAAGCCGTGCAGCTCTTTTTTCTTAATTTTTCTGATACCGGATTGCTATGTTCTTTGCACTCACCCAATCATCTTAAGTATTTCTGGATCACCCGGATCAAATTTCCTGCGTCTAATGGTTTTGGAAGATGTTCATCCATTCCTGCCTGACGGCATTTTTGTGCATCTTCTTCATAATCGCTGGCTGTAAGGGCGATGATCGCTACTTTAGAGGCATCTTCCCGTTCCAGGCTCCGAATCGCTTTTGCTGACTGAAATCCATCCATCACCGGCATTACAAGATCCATAAGGATCACGGAAATATCTCCCGGAGCAGAAGCCTCAAAACATTCTAACGCTTCTTTTCCATTCCAGGCTCTTATGACCTGGGCTCCTTCTTTTCGCAAAAGGAACTCCGCGATCTCCATATTCAGCTCATTATCCTCCACTAAAAGGATCTTCTTTCCCCGGATGGATACAGGATGTTTCACAGCTTCCTGGACCTTTGCGTCTTTCTCCTGCGCCTGTTCTTCATCAATAAGGGACGGCAGACGGATCCTGCAGAATGCTTCGCCTGTTTCTTCATCTGAAAAATGGATCTCCCCGCCCATCATCTGGATCAGGCCTTTGGCAACTGCCAATCCCGGTTCCCCTCTTCTGTAAGAACTTCGGGTATCTGTACAGACAAATTCAAACCAGGCTGTTCCTCCCGCGGACTGACGTTCTTCACAGGAAAGTTCTACACAATCACCACCACGGTTATCTTTAATAGCATTCCCCACAACATTTTTCAGGATCTGCTTTAAGTGAGACGGACTGCCATATAATTTCCAGTTTTTCCCAGATAACTGTCTGCTGTGGTAACGGATCCCTCTGTCAGCAGCAAGCTCTTTTGCCCACTGGCAGACATCCTCATATAACTCCCTCATATCAAAAGATCTCAGTTCCAAATCCACAGCGCCAGACTCCAACTTGTCCATATCCACCATGTCTGAGATCAGATCTAACAGCACATCTGAGGTCTCCCATATTTTTTTCCTGCATTCTCTCTGCTTTTCAAGGTCATGGTCATAACGATTGCCCAATTCTACCAGTTCCCGGATGCCATTGATAGGAGTGCGGATATCATAACTGAGCTTGCGAAGAAAGTCTGATTTAGCTGCATTTGCCTTTTCTTCCTTTCTGGCAGATAACAGAACTGCTTCCTGACAGGCCATTTCCCTTTCTTCCTGCTCCTTTTCTTCTCTCTGACGCAGCCATAAGAAAACACTGCATAAAAGGATATAAAGGATCATGACATAAGCTAATGCCAGGGTCCTCAGGGAAAAAACAGAAGCCGCAGGATAAAATACGTACAGATCATTCTCTCCATAAGACTCAAAGACCCCATAATAAGCAGATCCGTAGTAGCGAAAGGAAAATAAAGTATCCTGCTCTGTCTCTTCTGTTATATTCTGGATCAAAGGTGCCTCTGCCTGCGTTTTTCCCTGATATTCCTCAAAATTTGATCCTGTTACAAGGCCATTTTTGCAGATCATTATGATCCCGTTCATTTCCAGATGAAGGCCCTGATAAAACTCTGCAAATGCCTCTGACCGGCTGCTCTGTTCCTTTATAAACTGTAACGTTTCTTCTGCTGCCACAGTCGCTTTGTTTTTTCCAATATTTGTAAATAAAATGAATACAGCACCAAACAGAACCATTCCCAAAGCAACCAGTATACCTAAGGTATGTTTTCTAAAAACAGATATTCTGTTTTCTCTCACTTTTCTGTCTCCTCTTTTATCTCCTCTGATAATACCGGATAAAGATCCTCATTTTTCTTCTTTTGAAATCCGGACTGCAGTTCTTCTTTTAACCGATCCTGGATATCCACCAGACATCCTAACAGGATGGGATTAAAGACTCCACATTCCCCGTTTAAGATCATTTCAATGGCTTTTTCGTGGGAAAATGCCTTCTTGTATACACGCTCACTTACAAGGGCGTCATATACATCTGCCATTGCAACCACCTGGGCTGCGATCGGGATCTCTTCCCCCTTTAATCCGTCCGGATACCCTTTTCCATCATACCGCTCATGGTGCCACCGGCAGATCTGGTATGCAACCTGTACCAGTTTTTCATTCCGGAACATTTCCAGACTGTCCAACATAGAAGCACCGATCAGTGTATGGGTCTTCATGATCTCAAATTCTTCTTTTGTCAGTTTTCCCGGCTTGTTTAATATTTTTTCATCAATTCCTATTTTCCCGATATCATGAAGTGCGGAAGCTGTTGTGATCATGAAACGGTCTGACCACAGCAGATGATACTGGTCTGTTTTCTGCATCAGACGTTCCAGCAGCATGCCCGTGATCGTATTGATATGTAATACATGGCTGCCGCTTTCTCCATTTCTGAACTCAACGATCTGGCTTAAGATGCTGACCATCATCCGGTTGTGTTTCTCTTTTTCCTGGATCTGGTCTGTAACCAGACTGATCAGATGTCTCTGCTTTGCGTAAAGTTTAATGGTATTAAACACTCTCTGATGTACTACCTGGGCATCAAAAGGACGGCTGATATAATCAGATGCCCCCATTTCATAAGCCCTTCTCACATAAGCCGCGCCATCTTCGCTGGAGATCATGATCACCGGCGTGTCTTCGATCCAGTGGTTTCGGTTCATCAGCGCCAATACTTCAAAACCATCCATCACCGGCATATTGATATCCAAAAGGATCAGTGAGATACCGGTTCCATACTGCTTTAACAGATCAATACATTCTTCCCCGTTTGCAGCTTCTAAGATCTTGTATTCCTCTTCCAGGATCACAGCAAGGATCTCACGGTTCATCTGGGAATCATCTACGATCAGGACCTGCTGCTTTTCCCTGCCTTTCACACTGTCAATACCGGACTTTTCTGTTACCGTCATATTTTTCCGGTTCTTTGCCTGATACATCAGGCTGTCCGCTCTTCCTACCGCGCTTTCCACTGTTTCATTATCAGCCAAAACGCCTCCAATGCTTACAGACAGGTGAAGCTGTGTATATCCGGGAACTTCTGCCTCATAGACCATATCCCGGATCTGTTTTAACTTCTTTGAAAAAACATCTTCCGACACATCCGGAAGGATCAGCAGAAATTCATCGCCCCCATACCGGATCAGGATATCTGTTTTTCGGATACATTTGCGCACGATCCCCACAACTGTATTTAACACCATATCCCCTGCATTATGTCCGCAGGTATCATTGTACAGTTTAAAATCATCCAGATCGATCATTGCAACTCCTGCATGACTTTTCACTTTGCGGATCCTGTCCTCATAATATCTGCGGTTGTAAGCTCCTGTCAGCGCATCCAGATACAGTTCTTCATTATATCCCCGGACTTTTGCCACCAGTGCTTCCCTTGCATTTGCCTCTGAGTCTGCTGCGTCCCCCAGAACATTCAACATCTCTACAACGTAAGGTTCCCCTTCGATCTCTACATAACGCGCGATCCTCTGATATACCCTGGACTCAACGTATTCCAGTCTTTTTTTCTGGCACCGTTCCCTGAATGCCTTTAATGAAATAGAATTTTTATCTTTTTCCAGACGCCTGACTGCTTCTATATCCAGGACCTTTACTTCTGTAAATATTTCTTCTAAATAAGCAAACATTTCCTTTGCCTGTTCTTTTGTCAAAACGGCATTGAATTTCATGTCTTTCTCCTTTACAGTCTGGTTTCCGTCATTTTATCCATTCATGTATCGTATCCTATTTAACCGGATTTTTCTTTTAGATATTATATCTATTTTCCCCTCTGTTGTCCATATTTCATTTAATCCCAGCCAAGAAGATTCATCCACAATACCTGATCTACCTGATCATCTGCGATCAGATAGGCATGGCTGACAGAGTCCGCAGACATAAGCTGGTATTCGCCTGCATCATCCAGATGGGTCCAACGTTCGTCTAACTGGATCTTTCCCTGGGAAACATTCATATCCCAGTGGGACAGCGTATCATCTGTTCCACGGATCTCATAGGAAATGCTGCCATCCATTTCATCATCCACAAACTGTCCCTGCTTTTCCACCCAGGCATATTCCCCCTGGGGAACATTTTCATAATAACAGTAGCCAGTTGCTCCCTGTCCGTTCATTTTTCCACTGCTCCATACACCGTTTGAGAAATTATATCTGGGGCTGTCCACATTTACAAACTGTAATGCCAGACAGTTTCCCTGAGGCTGGCCATCCTGAAAAGTTCCGTAAAACAGGATCTCCGGCATGGTAAATACCAGTCCCTCTCCCTCTATTTCCTCTGAAATGGTACTGCCATCATAAAGGAAACGTTCTCCTTCAAAGGTTCCGTAAAAGATCTGGGCAAGAACCTCCTGTTTTTTATCCAGAAGCTTGGCAGCCTGGACCATATCTTCCGCTGCCACTGCCACACGGATATCTTCCAAAAGCTGTTTCTGATCTTGCGGAAGTGCCTCATATCTGGCACTGAACGAATTTTCTTCTACGATTTCCTGCGCTGTTTCCGTTTCCATATCACTTTCCGGCACTTCGCTCGGTTCTGGTATGGTTTCTTCTGTTGCTTCGGTCTGTTCCATAACCGGCGGCTCTGTTGCCGGTAAAGCCCTGCTCATTCCCAAAAATCCAGCTGTTGGAAGAGCCAGACCATAAGCCACCAATACTGCCAGCCACTGTCCCGGAAGCTTTTTTCCATTTATTTTCAATTTATTCACCTTCTAATTCTTTCCAGGCATTTACAAGGCGTTTGCAGCCCTCTGTGATCTCACTTTCCTTTAAACTTGCATATCCAAGTATAACGGTAGACGGAAAAAGATCTTTATTTTGTCCTATTACAAAATCTGACATTCCATAGACTTTTACACCTGCCTGTGCTGCAGTCTCTGTCAGTTTCTTTTCTGAAATTCCTTTCTTATGGGTAAGGAGAACATGGATTCCTGCATACTCACCGCCAATCTCAAAATAGGGTTCCAGCTCTCTTAATCCTGCAAGAAGCGTATCATGTTTTCCCCTGTAAACGGATCGCATCCTGTTTAAATGGCGCTCATAATATCCTTCTATAATAAAATGAGTCAGGATATTCTGGTCCACTCTTGATACAGTTGATGCATAAAAACCTGCTTTTTCCCGGTATAAAGCCAGCAACGGCTCCGGAAGTACCATAAAGCCCACACGGATCGCCGGAGCAATGGAACGGGAAAAGGTTCCCATATAGATTACCTTCTGGCTGTCATCCATTCCCTGAAGTGCCGGTATCGGACGGCCTTTATAACGGAATTCACTGTCGTAATCATCTTCGATCAGATAACGGCCTTCCTGTTTTTTGGCCCATTTCAGCAGCTCCTGCCGCCTTTTAATAGGGATAACGATTCCTGTGGGGTACTGGTGGGACGGCATAACATAGGCGATCCGTGCCTGTGTTTTCTCTAACTCTTTCACCTTCATTCCCCATTCATCCATAGATACAGGAAAAATAGGATGACCCAGGCTTTCAAATACACGAAAGGCCTGCTTGTAAGTGGGATTTTCCAGGGCGATACCCGTACTGCGGCCGATCAGCTGGGAAAGGAGCATTAAAAGATATTCACTTCCCGCACCTACCAGGATCTGTTCCGGACGGCAGTGGACTCCACGGGCAGAGTGAAGATAATCCCGGATCACCTGACGCAGGCTGTATTCTCCCTGGGCATTTCCCACTGCAAACATATCTTTGTTGTCATCTACCAGCGTATTTTTGCTTAGTTTTCTCCAGGCATTAAAAGGGAAACTGTCTAGGTCGATACCTCTTGGGGAAAAGTCTACTTTGTAATTGTAATTTTCATTTTCTTCCTGCTTTTCCTCTTTTTCTTCCGGCACTCCGTGATATTTTACTTCTACCAGTTCTTCGATCTGACAGACAAAATATCCCCTGCAGGGAAGAGCCTCTATGTATCCCTCTGATAGCAGCTGTTCATAAGCCAACTGGGTCGTACTCCTGCTTACATGAAGATTGTCCGCAAGTGTCCTGGTAGAAGGAAGTCTGCTGCCAGCCCGCAGTCTGCCGGCCCGTATTTCTGTTTTTATGTAGCGGTAGATCTGTTCATAAAGGGGGATGCTGTCTTTATTTTCAATAGGCACCATTAATTCCATAGGGCTTCTCCTAACATGAAAAAGGCTCTCTGTTTCCAGAGAGCCTCATTGCTTTGCTTCACTTCATTATTTCGGCAGTTTGAAAGAACTCTTCAGAGAAACGATCCGGTTAAATACAGGATTTTCCTTGGTGCTGTCCTTGCAGTCTGCACAGAAATAACCATTTCTTACAAACTGGAAGCTGTCATAAGCCTCCGCCTGTGCAAGAGCAGGTTCACCGTAGCACTCCTTTAATACAGTAAGGGAATTTGGATTTAAGTTCAGGGTTCCGTCTGCATTCAGCTTACCCTTTTCCTCATCTACGATATTTTCATAGAGACGGCACTCGATCTTCTTTGCAGTTGGTACAGCTACCCAGTGGATGGTACCTTTTACCTTTCTGCCTTCAAAGCCGGAACCGCTCTTTGTCTCAGGATCATAAGTTCCGTGTACTACAGTTACATTGCCATTTTCATCTTTTTCGCAGCCAGTGCATTTTACGAAATAAGCGCCCATAAGACGTACTTCGTTTCCTGGGAACATACGGAAATATTTCTTAGGCGGCTCTTCCATAAAGTCTTCTCTTTCGATATAAACTTCACGGGAGAATGGAACCTTTCTGCTTCCCAGTTCCGGATTTTCCAGGTTGTTTGGAACATCCAGTTCTTCTACCTGTCCTTCCGGATAGTTGTCGATCACCAGTTTTACAGGATCTAACACTGCCATCATACGTGATTTCTTCAGTTTTAAGTCTTCACGGATGCAGTACTCAAGCATTGCATAGTCAACAGAGCTGTTTGCCTTTGACACGCCAACTAACTCTACAAAACGCTTGATGGACTCCGGTGTATAACCTCTTCTTCGCAATGCAGCGATGGATACCAGACGAGGATCATCCCAACCGTCTACAATTCCGTCTTCTACCAGCTTCTTGATATAACGCTTACCTGTAACCACGTTGGTCAGGTACAGCTTTGCAAACTCGATCTGACGAGGTGGATTTTCAAATTCGCACTCTCTTACTACCCAGTCATACAGAGGACGGTGATCCTCAAATTCCAGGGTACAGATGGAATGGGTAATGTGCTCTACCGCATCCTCGATCGGATGAGCGAAGTCATACATCGGATAGATGCACCATTTATCACCTGTATTGTGATGATGCATATGAGCTACACGGTAGATGACCGGGTCTCTCATGTTGATGTTAGGGGAAGCCATATCGATCTTTGCGCGAAGAACCTTCTCGCCGTCCTGATACTTGCCTTCCTTCATCTCCTCAAAGAGACGCAGGTTCTCTTCGATGGAACGGTTTCTGTATGGGCTTTCCTTACCTGGTGTATTGAAATCGCCTCTGTACTCTCTGATCTGTTCAGCGCTTAAATCGCAGACAAAGGCTTTTCCCTTCTTAATAAGGAAAACAGCACACTCATACATTTTTTCAAAATAGTTGGAAGCAAAGAACAGTCTGTCCTCAAAATCTGCTCCTAACCACTTTACATCTGCCATAATGGACTCAACAAACTCTGTTTTTTCCTTAGTTGGGTTTGTATCATCAAAACGCAGGTTAAACTTGCCATTATATTTCTGTGCCAGTCCATAGTTTAAAAGAATAGACTTGGCATGTCCGATATGCAGATAGCCATTTGGTTCCGGTGGAAAACGGGTCTGTACATGGTCATAAACGCCTTCTGCCAGTTCCTTATCGATTTCCTGCTCTATAAAGTTCTTAGAAACCAGCTCTTTTTCTTCGGTTTCTACTACAATGTCTTTCTCTGCCATAACTGCTCCTCCGTGATCTGTCGTCATAGTTATTTAAAATAATATCACACTTTCCGGTTATAGTAAAGCCGCAGCTTTGCGATCATTTTCTCTGAATTTAGTGGTTTTGCCAGATGTTCCGTCATTCCGGCCTCCTTGCAGCGCTTTCTGTCATCGGAAAAAGCATTGGCTGTCATTGCAAAAATAGGGATCTGCACTGCATCCGGGCGTTCCATTTTCCGGATGATCCTTGTTGCCTCCAGTCCGTCCATGACGGGCATCATCACATCCATTAAAATAAAATCAAACTCTCCCTGTGCGGAAGCCTTAAATATTTCCACTGCTTCTTTTCCGTTCTCTGCATTGACAACTGTGATCCCTGTATGCTCTAAGATAAACTGGGCAATTTCCCGGTTCAGCTCATTATCCTCTACCAACTGACATCCTCTACAGGATCCGGCTCTTCCAATACCAGGATCAGTCCCCATTTATCAACTGCCAAGTCATACTTTTTTATTATTACAACTGTAACATGAGGGGCATAAAATATCAAGTTTGTACCTGCTTTGTAACCACATATTTTCATTCTTGCCAAGGAATAGAAAATAGAATAAAATGGTTACAAAACAGTGGAATGGAGTTATATGAAAATGAAATCAGAAACCATGCCTAAAAAGAAAAAATCCTACCTGTCACGGCTTGGCATGACACTTTTAACTATACTGCTGATCGTTCTTTTCATTTTTATCATGTCCCTGGTAAGTAAGATCCAAGGTACTGCCAGAGTGGTCAATTATGCCGGTCTGGTCCGTGGAAAGACCCAGCGTATTATTAAATTGGAGATCTCCGGAAGCCCCCAGGATGAAATGATCGCTGATATTGATGCCTTTATTGACGGTCTGGAAAACGGAAGCAGTCAGTTAAACCTGGTGCGCTTAGATGATCCTGACTTTCAGGCCAAAATGAAAGAACTGGATGCCTATTTTTCCCAGTTAAAAGAAGAGATCGCCCAAGTCCGTATGAGGGATTACCGTAAAACAGATATTATCGCCAAAAGTGAGCGTTTTTTCAATATCTGCGATGAAGCTACCGGCCTTGCAGAAGTTTACTCCCAGAAAAAGGCCACACAGTTAAACCAGTTGGAAAAGATCGTATTTGCGGATATTGCAGGCCTTCTTATCCTGATCGGTGCAGAGCTGGTAAAAACCCTTCGGTATGCTGCTTTAAACCGCCTGCTCCAAAGCAAGGTATATTTAGACGAAGCCACCGGCCTTCCCAACAAAAATAAATGTGAGGAACTTTTAAATGCACCGAAACCTGTACCTGCAGATGCTTTTGCAGCAGTATGCGTCTTCGACTTAAATAACCTTCGTATCATCAACAATACCATGGGACATGAAATGGGAGACGCCTATATCCGTTCCTTTGCTGACCAGCTGTATCAGGCGATCCCTGATGACCAGTTTGCAGGAAGAGATGGCGGTGATGAATTTATTGCCATTATAAAAGATACAGAAAGCAGTGCTTTCCATACTTTTCTTTTTAAGTTGAAACAGCTGTGTGCAGACTATTCCCGTCTCCATCCAGATATGCCTATCAGCTATGCAGCCGGATATGCCACTTCGGAAGATTTTGAGGGAAGCACCCTTCGGGAACTGTTCCGGTACGCAGATAAAAATATGTACATTGACAAAAACCGGGCAAAACTGGAGGAAGCGGCAAAAGAAAAGAAACTGCATCTTGAGCTGCTTTCTTCCATCCGTTCTCAGGGTTTCCATTTTTCCGACTGTATCTACTGTGACGCCCTGACGGATCAGTATAAGGTACTGCGTGCCAGCTCCGATTTCTTCTTAGCAGATGACGGAAGCTACTCCGGTGCAGTGGAACAGATCCTTTCCCAGGTTTCTGCAACCGAAAATATCAAAGCACTGCGAAAGCAGCTGCAGTTGGAAACTTTAAATGAAAAACTGATGGAGAACAATTCCCCCATCCGCCTGTTCTGTCAGTATACTGCCAACGGTATTTCCCACAAAGGCCGTCTGACTTTGCTTTATTTAGATGCCAATGCAAGCGGGCAGCTTCATCATTTTATCCTTGGCTTTGAAATTTTCCAAAATATGGAAAATACTAAAATAGATGAGAAAACACAGTTAAATCAGTATTACGAGCAGATGAAGCAGTCTATCCTTGAAAATGGGAATTATGTGGACGCGCTTTTAGAGTCTGCGCAGGCTGTCTATTCTGTAGACCTGACAGGGGACCGGTTGGAAAAAATCTTCTATCACACAACGGAATGCGAATTTGACCTGAACATAAAATTTCCCTGTTCTTATGATGAATACTGTTTAAACCGCAGTCGTTTTGTTACGGAAGATACCCAGGAAAATTACCGCATTGTGGACTCTCTGTCTCTTATACACATCTCCGAGCCCACGAGACAAGAGGCAAT